>ERZ773001.117-NODE-117-length-34844-cov-136.488_pt1 | contig 34844 bp, 28 predicted proteins | sample MGYA00511673_ERZ773001 | MGnify/ENA primary metagenome ERZ773001 (study PRJEB29015, sample SAMEA2738091) | human oral metagenome | biome: human oral; feature: human-associated habitat; material: saliva | place: China | collected 2162 ... | reverse complement strand
TGTAACTCCCAGTTTAGCGGTCAATGCGCCCTCGGTCACCCTCGTTTTCCCTGACAACGGACGAGGCCGTGGCCCGCGAGCGCTCGCGGAACCACGGCCTCGTCAATCCCTAGGAAACAGGGACGAACTTCCTACTCGACGGGGTCGTCGATGGGAATAGGGGACGCCTCGATGCCCGGGTTCTGCAGGGACACGATGCGCTGGACGGGGAGGAGGTCGAGCCACCACTGGGCGAAGGGGCGGCGATTCTCGATGTCCAGATCGTCAAACATCCGCTTGACAGGACGCGCCTCGACGGCGTTACCGACCTGGCCGATGTAGTAGGCGCCGCGGTCGCCACGCTCGAACTGGCTGACGAGCTGCTCGAAGGCGCGCGCCACGAGGCGCGTGGCGAGCAGGCGGTCGTAGGGCGAGGGTGAGCCACCCTGCTGCATGTGGCCGAGTGCCTGATGCCGCACGTCGTAGATGCCCTCGGACTCGGCGTTGAACACGTCAGCCAGGAAATCCCGGTCGTAATACTGCGACGCTGACTCGTTGACGAGCGTCAAGAAGAGGCGGCGGCCCGACTTGAAGGAGCCAACCATGCGCTCTGCGTCCGCGGCGATCTGCTGGAGGGAGGGGGACTCCTCGTTGATGTACATGTACTCGGCGCCGCTGGACAGGGCGCTCATGAAGGTCAGGTAGCCGCAGCGTCGGCCCATCGTCTCGGCGATGAAGCAGCGCTTGGAGGCGGCCGCGCTCTCCTTGATGCGGTCGATCGCCCACGTCGCGTTGTTGATCGCCGTGTCCGTGCCAATCGCGAGCTCGCAGCCGGGCAGGTTGTTATCGATGGAGGCGGGGATCAGCAGCATCGGGATGCGGAACGCCGGGTAGCGGTCCTTTTCCGCCTGGATCGCGTGGACGCCCAGGTAGGCGTTCATGCCGCCGATGACGAGAAGGGCGTCGATCTCGTTGCGCTCGATCGCGCGTCCCAGCGCGTAGAACTGCTCGATCGGCGGAACGTCGCGTTTGGTGCCCAGCTCGGCGCCACCCTTGAAGGCCCAGCCTTCCACGTCGTCCCAGCTCAGCTCGCGCACGCGATCATCCGCCAGGCCACTCCACGAGCCGTCGACGCCCAGCATCGTCCAGCCGCGCGCGATGCCCAGGCGCACGGCCACGCGGGCCGCCGTGTTCATGCCGGGGGCCAGGCCACCCGCGTGCAGGATCGCGACGCGCTTGATGTCGCCCGTGGGCTCGGGAATCAGCTGCGGGGGCGTGGACAGCAGGTGATAGATGCCCACCATCGAGGAGAAGGACGAGCCGCGCGACGCCTGGGCAGCAGCGTAGTCGCCCGCGGCGATGAGGTCTTTGACCGCGCGCGTATCGTGGACGGCCTTCATGAGGGGGACGCGGGTGATGCGGTTGCGACGAACGCCCAGGATCACAGGTTCGTCCTCGTCCGTGGACGCCAGGATCTCCTGGACCGCCGCGTAGCCCAGCAGAGTCGACATCCAGCGGTCGTAGGCCGACGGGGTGCCGCCGCGCTGCACGTGCCCAAGGATCGTCACGCGGGCATCCTCACCCGTACGCTCCTCGATCGTGTCGGCGACGAGTTGGGTGGACAGTTCGTTGCCGTCGCGGTCATGCGCGCCCTCGGCGACCAGGACGATGGACTCGCGGCGGCCCGCCTCGCGCCCCAGGCGCAGGTGCTCGGCCAGATCGTCCTGCCATCCCGGTCCTGCGGGGTCTTCGGGCGTGAAGACGTAGTCGGCGCCGCCCGCGACGGCCGCCATGAGGGGAAGGTAGCCGCAGTGGCGTCCCATGACCTCGACGACGAATGTCCGCTGGTGCGACGCTGCCGTGCTGGTGAGCTGGTCGATCGCATCCAGGATGCGGTGCAGGGCGGTGTCCGCACCGATCGTCATGTCGGTGCCGACCATGTCGTTGTCGATCGAACCGACCAGGCCGACGATGATGAGGGCCGGATGAGCGTCCGCGAACTCCTGCGTGATGACGCCCTCGGCGACCAGCTCAGCCACGTGCTGGGGCCATTCCTTACGGAACTCGTTCGTGCCGGACAAAGAACCATCGCCGCCGATAACAACCAGGTGATCGATGCCGTGCTCCAGCAGGTTCGCGGCAGCGCGATGACGGCCCTCGTAGGTGCGGAATTCGGCGGAACGAGCGGTGCCGATGACGGTGCCACCCTCGGCGAGAATCGAAGAGACGTCCGACCAGTCCATCTTCTTGATGGAATCGCCCCCGTCGCACGCCCCCTGCCAGCCTTCCAGGATCGCATAGGGCTGCGCGCCCTTCGCCAACGCCGTGCGCACCACTGCGCGGACGGCCGCGTTCATGCCCTGGGCGTCGCCGCCCGAGGTCAGGACACCGATACGGACTGTGCTCATGATTCTGCCATCTTTCATTGACGGAGCGGGCCGCGAGGCCCAGTGTGCCTAGCGTGTCCTATTCTACGTGACCTGCACCTCCACCACTAGGGCCAAACTCCCATTTACCGAGAAAACGACAAGTGCGCGCCCGCCGGAATCGGCGGGCGCGCACAGGGCGGATCAACGGGAACTACGCGGTAGCGTCCGCGCCGTTGCGGGCGGCGGAGTCGGCGAGCTCCTCGGGGCTGACGACGCCCTCAACAGAGACGCGGTCCAGGTAGGCCATACCGTCAAACGCGAGCTCGCGAGCGTTCTCCGGGTCGCCCTCGTTGCCGATGGAGCCGTGGGCCATGCGGTCCACGACCAGCGCGATCGCGCCGTCACCCGTCACGTTCGTCGCGGTGCCGAAGGAATCCAGCGCGATGTAGGTGGCGATCATGAGCGCAACCTGCGCGTCGTCGAATCCCAGCATCGAGCTGAGCAGGCCCGTAGCCGCCATGATGGCGCCGCCGGGGACGCCGGGGGCGGCAACCATCGTGATGCCGAGCATGAAGATGAAGCCGACCCACTGGAGGCTGGACACCGTCAGGCCCTGGGTCAGGACGATCGCGAACGCGAACGCGAAGATCTTCGAGGTCGAGCCAGCCAGGTGGATCGTCGCGCACAGCGGAACCGTGAAGGAAGCAACCGCGTCGGACACGCCATTCTTCTTCGTCTGACGCAGCGTCACCGGGATGGTGGCCGCAGAGGACGAGGTGCCCAGCGCCGTCAGGTAGGCGGGCATCATGGTCAGCAGCGCCTTGATGGGGTTGCGGCGAGCAACCGCGCCGGCGACACAGAACTGGGTCGCCAGGATGACGACCTCGAGGACCAGGACGACGACCACGACGCGCAGCAGCGTGCGGATAACGGAGGCAGCCTCACCGGTGTAGGTCAGGTTCAGGAAGATGCCGAAGATGTGCAGGGGCAGCAGCGGGATGATGATCGTCTCGATGAGGCGCGTGATGATGGCGCGGAACTCGATGAAGCCCTTGCGCAGGACGCCGCGCGGAACCATCGACAGGCCCAGGCCCACCACGAAGGACAGGAGGAGGGCGGTCATGACCTGCAGGGGCGCGGGCATCTCGATCGTGAAGTAGGACTCCAGGGCGCTTCCGGGCTCTGCGACCGAGGCCAGTTGCGTAGAGGCGAGCAGGCGCGGGAACAGGGCGGCGCACACCAGGTAGGTCAGGAACCCCGAGAAGAGCGTCGAACCGTAGGCAATTGCCGTCGTGATACCCAGCCACTTGCCGGCGCCGCGACCCAGGTCCGCGATAGCGGGGGTCACCAGGCCGATGATAATGAGCGGGATAGAGAAGGAGAGGAACTGGCTGAAGATAGCCGAGAACGTCGCGAAGATACGGCCGATCTCCACGGGAACCAGGTGGTTGCCGCCGACACGGATCGATCCAAGGACGGTCGCGAGGATGATCGCAGCGATCACCCACACGAGGATTCCAGACTTACGCAGGAACGCGCGCATGTGTTTCACCTTGAGAATAGGGACGATGGGTCACCCATAGCATGCCCGACCTTTACGAATACTTGAACTCGAAACCACGATGCGGGATATGCGTCACGCACTCCCCTCGCACCTCTCACCCTTGACGAGGCCGTGGTTTGCTTTGGGGAATCAACGATCCTTTGCGTGTCAGCGAACCGCCATCGTGGACACGAACGGGGCTAGATACCAGATAATCGCGGCGAGGATCACGTACACGATTGCGTCGGCGAGGCGGCCTCGTGACGCGAACCATGGTCGCCCGGGCGTCCACAGGCGCACGATCCCCATTCCGACAAGGACCGCAACCATCAGCATGACGGCACGATGACGGTGATCCGTCACAGCAAGGGCAATAACTCCGAGGACTGCGCCAGCGCTCAGGGCAGCACCGAGAAACGCGCCCAGTCGTGCGCGCACGGTCTTGTCCTCGTTCTCCACGTCCCCTACCCTAGCGTATGATCGGCCACAATCCGCCCGCGATTCGTCCTGTTCCCACTGCCCCGGCCCAGGCCTCGTCCTGAAAGAGTGCCACAAAGAGTGTCACAAAATGAACGCGAGCGGGTTTAGGATAGGACGAAAGGCTTTTGAGCCGCAGTATATTTTCTCGTCCCAAAGGAGTATTCGAGTGTCTCGTTTCATCGTCGTCGCCCCCGGTTCGTCGGAGGCAGCCGCCCTCGCAACTGACGAGCTGGCCCGCGTTCTCGGCGTCGCCACCGTCGACGCCCTGGCTGGCACGACGGCCACCGACGCCGCCCTCCGTCCCGCCTCCGCCCTGCCCGCCGCGGTCGAAGCCGTGCGCGCCGCCGGCGACGACGCGCTCATCGCCCCCGCCCGCGAGGCCTCGAACCGCGCCTTCGACCACGTCGCTTGGAACCTGAACCTGGCCGCCTCCACCCGTGCTGGCGTCGTCCTCGCCTTCGACGCCGAGGGCGCCAGCGCCGAGCTGCTCGCCGATGAGATTGCCGCCGCCCGCCTGCGCGCCGAGGCCGCTGCTGCCTCCGTCGTCGCCGTCGTCCTCGCCGGTGGTGCTCCCGAGGTCGACACCGACCTGCCCGTCCTCACCCTGCCCCTCGGCGAGGAAGCCGCCGCCACCCTGCGCGCCACCACCGCCCCCACGGCCGTCACCCCGCTCGCCTTCCAGGCGGACCTCATCGAGCGCGCCCGCGCCGACCGCAAGCGCATCGTTCTGCCCGAACCCGACGACGACCGCGTCCTGCAGGCCGCCGCCCAGGTTCTCGCCGCCGGCATCGCCGACATCACCTTCGTGGGCGACGCCGACTACGTCGCCAAGCGCGCCGGCGAGCTCGGCCTCGACCTGAGCGCCGCCCAGGTCGTCTCCGTGAACGACCCCGCCTACCTCGAGCGCTACGCCGAAGAGTTCGCGCGCCTGCGCGCCAAGAAGGGCGTCACCCTCGAGCAGGCCCGTGAGAAGGTCACCGACGTGTCCTACTTCGGCACCATGATGGTCCACATGGGCGACGCCGACGGCATGGTCTCGGGCGCTGCCCACACGACCGCGCACACGATCGTTCCCTCCTTCCAGATCATCAAGACCGCCCCCGGCGTCTCCGTCGTCTCCTCCATCTTCCTCATGGCGATGAAGGACCGCGTGTGGGCCTTCGGTGACTGCGCCGTCAACCCCAACCCCACGCCCGAGCAGCTCGCCGACATCGCCGTGACCTCCGCGCGCACCGCCGCACAGTTCGGCGTCACCCCGCGCGTCGCCATGCTCTCCTACTCGACCGGCACCTCCGGGGCAGGCCCGGACGTTGACGTCGTCGTCGAGGCCACCCGCCTCGCCCGCGAGAAGGCCCCCGAGCTGGCCATCGAAGGCCCCATCCAGTTCGACGCGGCCGTCGACGCTGCCGTCGCCTCCAAGAAGCTGCCCGGCTCCGACGTCGCCGGCAAGGCCACCGTCTTCGTCTTCCCCTCGCTGGAAGCCGGAAACATCGGTTACAAGGCGGTTCAGCGCTCCTCCGGCGCGCTCGCCGTCGGTCCCATCCTCCAGGGCCTCAACAAGCCCGTCAACGACCTGTCGCGCGGCGCCCTCGTCGAAGACATCGTCAACACCGTCGCCCTGACCGCCGTCCAGGCCCAGGGCTGAACGGGACCGAGGTCCCGGGGTCCGGTTACCATTGAACGTAAACGGGCCCCGGCCTCGTTCTTTTACTCCCAACCCCACAACACGAAAGGCGAACGCGTGTCCTCGTCCTCCGTCCTCGTCATTAACTCCGGCTCCTCCTCCATCAAGTACCAGCTTGTCGACCCCGAAACCGGCGACGCCATCGCCAAGGGCCTCGTCGAGCGCATCGGCGACCCCATGGGCCTCATCAAGCACGTCCACGGCGACGCCGTCACCGAGGAAGAGATCCCGGTGCCCGACCACACCGTCGGCATGCGTGAGGTCCTGCGCCTCTTCGACACGGAGGGTCCGTCCCTGGCCGAGGCCGGCATCGTCGCCGTCGGCCACCGCGTCGTTCAGGGCGGCCGCCACTTCGACGGCCCGGCCCTCATCACCGACGAGGTGCGCAACCTGATCGAAGAGCTGTGCCCGCTGGCTCCGCTGCACAACCCCGCCCACCTCAAGGGCATCGACGTGGCGCGTGAGCTCATGCCCGACGTCCCCCACGTCGCCGTCTTCGACACCGCGTTCTTCCAGCAGCTGCCCGCCCGCTCGGCCCTGTACGCCCTCGAGACCGAGACCGCCGAGAAGTACTCCGTGCGCCGCTACGGCGCCCACGGCACCTCCCACCAGTTCGTCTCCCAGGAGATCGCGAAGCTGGAAGGCCGCGACGACCTCAAGCAGATCGTCCTGCACCTGGGCAACGGCGCGTCCGTGTCGGCCGTCAAGAACGGCAAGCCGATCGACACGTCCATGGGCCTGACCCCCCTCGAGGGCCTCATGATGGGCACCCGCACCGGCGACATCGACCCCGCCGTCGTGTTCCACCTGCAGCGCGTCGCCGGCATGAGCGTCGACGAGGTCGACACCCTCTTCAACAAGAAGTCCGGCATGAAGGGCATGACCGGCGAGTCCGACATGCGCTCCGTGTGGGACATGATCCACAACGATGACGACCCCGAGGCTCAGCAGCGCGCCCGCGTCGCCATGGACGTCTACATCAACCGCCTGCTGAAGTACGTGGGGTCCTACACCGCCGAGCTGGGCGGCCTGGACGTCATCACCTTCACCGCCGGCATCGGCGAAAACGACGCAGCAGTGCGCCGCGAACTGGCCGAGGCCCTCGCTCCCTTCGGCGTCAAGATCGACGTCGAGGCGAACAAGGTTCGCTCCGGCGAGCCGCGCGTTGTCTCCACGCCCGACTCGACCGTGACAATCTACGTCTTCCCGACCAACGAGGAGCTGGCGATCGCCCGCCAGGCGCTGACCTTCGCCTGATCGGTTTTCGCGCGAGGCCAGGGTTCCCGCGTGGGGCCCCGGCCTCGGGCGTATCCGTCGTGCGTATTGACTTCACCCCCACACACCGACTACGATCAAGAGTGGTAACGGCGAGCAAGTCCTCGCAGAGTGCCAATCCGCGGACCCACGAGCGCACACGTTGCGCCGTGGGTCTTTGCGTCTCTCAGTGAGGAGAAACATGCTCATCGCTTACATTGACGAAGTCGGGGAGGCTGGCGCGTTCATTTCAAAGGGCCACCGACGATTCAAGACGTCCCCGGTCTTTGGCTATGCGGGCTTCGTCGTTCCCGAGCAGAGTGTTCATGCCCTCTCACGCGATGTCGCGTTCACGAAGCAGCGCTTCCATTCACTCCTGTTCGGCAAAAACCAGGATGAACACATCACATACACCCCGACGTGGGAACGCAAAGGGGCTGATCTGCTGAGCAAACACGCAATGACACGCGCAGGGCGTCAAGAGGTGGTTGAGTTCCGCGCGCTCCTTTCGAGAATTGCAGGCACGTACGGCGGTAAGCTCTTCTACTTCGTCCGCGAAAAACCGATCGGCTCTCCCGGACAGGTATGGGGAAAGGATATTGACAACAACTGGGAAAATAAACGCGAGGAGAGAACCCTTGAATGTTTGAGCGAGGCAATCAACCGACTCTGCAGGTTTGCCGAGCACGAGGATCAAAACATCCTGCTCTTTCAGGACATGATCAACGAGAAACAGCGTTTTCAACAAGTCACTCGCAGCTACGCCCACATCTACAGTCGCATCAAAGAACACCAGGAGATGCTGCGAATTCTCGAAGCCCCCGCGTATATCGACTCAGAGCTTTCCACGAACATTCAGTGCGCAGACTGGGTCGCCGCTCTTATTAGCCGCGCATGCGACTACCAGCTCATTCGCGACAGCTCGTACAAATGGGTGGCAGAGACGTTTTACAGCGCTCTTCGCGGTGACTTCACATACGAGTCTAGCCTCCAGTTCAATAAACGCAGCATCGACAACATTCACCACATCAAGATTCTCGATCGAGCCAGGCCATTTGTCGATTCCCTGACGGGTATGTCTCCGGAGAATCTCTCCCGCCTCCAGCTCGTGCATGCTCGCGCGAGTGCGCCCAACCCCAACAAACCGACTCCCTAGGCAGTCGTGATCGCGGCACTCACGAGGAGTTCGCGATCGCCCGCCAGGCGCTCACCTTCGCCTGATCGGTTTCTTGCGCGAGGCCGGGGTTCCCGCGTGGGGCCCCGGCCTCGGGCGTATCCTGGGAGGGTAGCGAGCGAGGAGGCCCTCATGAACGACGACGTTTCGACCCTGGCGGAGTGGATCGCCGACTCACCGTCCACCGTGTTTTTTGGTGGCGCGGGCGTCTCGACCGAATCCGGTATCCCCGATTTTCGAGGGGCCAACGGCTTCTACTTTCAGGAGCGCGAGATTCCCCTGGAGACGGTGCTGAGCATCGACTTCTTTGAGCGGCATCCGCAGGCCTACTGGGAGTGGTTCCACGAGATCTACCGTCCCGTGGAGCCCAACGGCGCACACAGGGCACTGGCCGACCTGGAGGCCTCAGGTCACCTGGACGCGGTCATCACGCAGAACATCGACGGCCTGCACCAGCGGGCCGGGTCGCGCGCCGTGTGGGAGCTTCACGGAAACTGGGAGCGCCTCGTGTGCACGGGCTGCGGAATGATCGTGCCCCTGGGCGAGGCCGTCGCAGTCGACGGTGATCCCGTGCCCGCGTGCCCATCGTGCGCCTCCCAGATGCGCCCGGACATCGTCATGTACGGCGAATCCCTGGACCAGGGAGTCATCGAGGCGGCGGTCGCCGCCATTTCACGGGCGTCAACGCTGATCGTGGCGGGCACCTCCCTCGTGGTGTACCCGGCGGCGGGGCTCATCAACTACTTCTCCGGGGATCACCTGGTGCTCATGAACGCCACCCCGACCTCAGCCGACGCGCACGCGGATCTGATCGTCCGCGACCCGGTCGCACGCACGTTCGACCAAGTTATGGCCGATTTGCGCGAGAAGGGGGCCATCTGAGCGTTAGCGAGTAGCTCACCCCGGGTACGCATTCGGACAGGACGCGCTTACGTGTAGGTCGTTCACCTAGCCAGGTTCTCATGTCCTCTCCCTGAAGCGACGCCTCATCAAGGAGCGAACGAGGCATCCTCAAAGCCCGCATACCCGAAAGCTGGCGATCCGTTGTAGTTCTTGTGCGTCTTGCTAACAAACGCTCCCGCCTCGGCAACTTCGTCGAGATAAGCAACCAGCATCTGGCCTCCTTCGGCTAGATAGACGGAAACCCACACCGCGAGGGCGTGGGTTTTCGATGTGGCACTCTGAGCGCTAGCCCCGTTACCACTTCGCATTCTAGACGCGAGAGTTAACCATGTCTATCGGAGCCTCCGATGCCGGTTATCTCCAAGAGAAAAGCCTCTCCCCGCGTCACGCCGACAGGCCCGCGGGATCGACCAGGGACAGGGCACGCGGGGCGCGCGAAATCCGCACACTTTGGCCCCACGTGAGTGTCAGTCGGTCGGATTCCATGCCGTCGCCGAACAGCACGAGGGATTCGGAGGCAACGACGAGGCCGAGGTCTTCGTCCTCATCCAGGATACCCTCGGTGTACTCGACGCCGGTGAAGGGTGAGGGCCACGCCTCGCGCACAAACCACGCGAGCGAGCGCGAGGTCGGCGCGGGCAGGTCCCCCATGTGGCGGCCACGCTTGAGGGAGGCGCCCCACCCCGTCGCCCCGGTCCCGGTTGAGACGACGACTCCGGAGGAGGACTGGCGCTCGATGCGAGATCCGAGGGAAAGCTCGTATCGGGCGCTCTGGTGGCTCGGGTGTCCGATGAACACCTCGTTGAGCGCGGTGATCGTGCGCGAGTCGTCGGAGGTTGCGCGCACCATCGTTAGCTGGTCCACCCGCAGGCTCGTCCCCTCGTCGATGCGCCGCAGGGCCGCAGCCCCCTGGTCCGGGGTGCAGCGCACGAGCACACCGGCGTTCGACTGAGGGACGGAGTTGACGCCGACCACGACCTGGTCACCCGCGTATTTGGCGACGTTGGCGACCAGGCCGTCGGGACCGACGACGACGATGACGTCCTCAGGGGCAAAGAGGAAGCGCGACAGGCTCTCGCGCGACACGTCGGCGCTCGCCCACCCTTCCGGGATCCCGGCGCGCACGCGGGCCACGGCTGCCACGTGTGACTCGTGGGCGCGCTCGACAGCGTCGAGGGTGCGCCCGCGGCGCCGCAGGACGAACTCGACCTGACCGCGCGTGGAGTAGCGGTCCATGAGTTCGTCATACTCAGTGGGGCGTCGGACGATGACGGCACGGCGGCGCATGGCTACTTGCTCGCCTTCTTGGATCCGGTGAACGCCGCAACAAGATCGCTGAGCACGTCGGCTGTGATGGTGATGTCGCCGAACGAGGGCATGTTCTTGGCAAGTTCCTTGAGCGCGACGGCGCGCGCCACCTCGGGGCCAGCCTCGGCGAGAGCCTGGATGTAGGCCGCATCGGTCGCGATGCGGGCGCGTCCCGCGGTCTTCCAGTCAGCTTCGTAGGCCTTGGCCTTTTCGACGATGCGCCGCGCCTCAGCTTCCAGGGCGATCGCGTCGGCGGCTGCCTTCTCTTCGGCTTCGCGCCGCGCGTTGTGGCCTTCCTGGTCGACCAGGTCGGCGCGCTTGCGGGCCAGGTCGAGTTTGGATTGCATCTCATTGGCGGAGATCTGTGATTCGCGTTCGACGGCGAGGGCGCGGCGTTCGTAGAGGGCGCGGTCGGCCTCGGCTTGGAGTTGTTCGAGGAGCGGGGCTCGCAGGGAGGATTCGACTCCCTCGTCGGGGCGCAAGCTCATGAGGCGCGCATCGACGACGGCGACGCCGGTAGCGCGCAGCCGCTCGTCCGATGTGAAGGCCTCTTCGAGGATCTGGCCGACGCGATCCAGAGAGCCGGAGATAGCCTCGGACAGGGGCATCTGCCCGATGGACGAGGCCAGGGCCGAGTGGGCGATTCGGGTGACGGTTTCGTCGATCTGCCACAATCCCTGCGCATCATTGCTCGCGTCTCGGGGGTACAGGTCGAAGTCGTAGTGCGCGGCGGCGGCTTCGGCGTCCTCGATGCGGTAGGTGATGGCGACCTGGGCGCTGACGTTTTGCTGGTCGGCGGAGGGGACCTGCACGAGGAAGCTGTGCGTGCGGTTGGCGGTGGGTACTTCCGCGAGCGCGCAGCGTCCCGCGCGTAGCCAGAAGGACTGGCCGACGCCGGAGCGGATGGTTCGCCCGGCGCGGATTTGGACAACGTGGTCGCCAGCACCGCCCTGGTAGCGGACGAGGAAGGGGTGGTGGTGGAGGGTTCCCATGATGGCTCCTTGGTCGTGTGGTCTCCCACTTGTTTGTGTCATGCTGACGATAACCCCCTTGCGCACTTAATGTCAACTCGACGCAAATAAGTTATGCTGACACCATGACTGAACCCTTGACCATCCCCGTCGCGGTCGACATCGTCGCCCTGACCGTCATCGACCACACCCTGCACACGCTCGTCGTGCGCCGCGGTATCGAGCCCTTCAAGGACCACCTGGCCCTGCCCGGCGGCTTCCTGCGTGAGAACGAACAAACAGACGAGGCGGCCGCTCGCGAGCTCGAAGAGGAAACCGGGATCACGCCCCCGGGCCACCTCGAGCAGCTGCGCACCTACGGTCCACACGGACGCGACCCGAGAGGACCCGTCCTGTCCGTCGCCTACCTGCTCCTCGCCCCCTCCTTCTCCCCCACACGCGCAGGCGGCGACGCCGCCAGAGCACTGTGGTGCCCGGTCGACGCACTCCTCACACCTGACTCGCCCCTCGCCTTCGACCACGCCGCCATCCTCGCCGACGGGGTCGAGCGCGCCCGCTCCAAGATCGAATACTCACCCCTGGCCACCTCCTTCTGCGGACCCGAGTTCACGATCACCCAGCTGCGCACCACCTACGAGGCCATCTGGGGATCAGCCCTCGACCCGCGCAACTTTCACCGCAAAGCGACAAAAACCGCATCATTTATCGAGCCGACGGGAGCTACCGTGCGCGAGGGAGCCGGGCGCCCCGCCGCCCTGTACCGATTGGCCCCGGGCGTCGACGAAACTGCCTTCGTCCTCGACCCGCCCCTGCGCCGACCCGCCTCCCCAGCCCCGGCCTCGTCGACGAAGAGCGCAAGCGCGCCGAGTGCGCAAGAATAGCCCAGTACCAAAGGAGAACCATGAACTTCCATTCCCTCTACGACCAGGGTTTTGCACGCGTTGCCGCCGTGACCCTGCCCGTACACCCCGCTCGCCCGTTCGAGAACGCGCGCGAGATCATCGACGCCGCCCGCGAGCTTGATACGCGCGGCGTCGCGATGGGCGTTTTCCCCGAACTGTGCGTGTCCGGCTACGCCATCGACGACCTCTTCCTGCAGGACGTACTGCTCGATAACGTCGAGAAGGCCCTCGCCAACATCGTCGAGGCCAGCGCCAACCTGCTGCCCCTCCTCATCGTGGGCGCGCCCCTACGCAAGGACAACGCCCTGTACAACTGCGCCGTCGCCATCCACCGCGGCCGCGTGCTGGCAATCGTCCCCAAGTCGCACCTGCCCAACTACCGCGAGTTCTACGAAAAGCGCCACTTCGTCACCATGCCCCCGCGCGCCTGCGAGCGCATCGAGGTGCCGTGGGGAGGCGTCGAAGAATTCAGCGGCGGCCCCGCGTGGGTCCCCTTCGGCCAGGTCCTCATCTCCGCCGACGACGTGCCCGGCCTAACCGTCGGCATCGAAATCTGCGAAGACATGTGGGTACCCGTCACCCCGGCCACCGAGCTGGCGCTCGCGGGCGCAACCGTCCTGGCGAACCTGTCGGCCTCCCCCATCACCGTGGGACGCGGCGCCGACCGCGAGCTCATGGTGCGCTCGGTATCCTCGCGCTGCTCGGCAGCCTACATCTACACGGCGGCCGGCATGGGCGAGTCCAGCACGGACCTGGCCTGGGACGGCGAGACCATGATTTACGAGGCCGGGGACCGCCTCGCGATCGGCGAGCGCTTCCAGGAGGGCGCGCACATCACGATCGCCGACGTGGACCTGGAGCGCCTGCGCACCGAGCGCAAGCGCCAGAACTCGTTCACGGACAACGCCCAGCGCTACTTCGCGGGCGACGAGCGCATGGCCCCGCAGGAGGTCGAGTTCACGCTCGACCCGCCGCGCACCGACCTGGGCCTGGAGCGCTCCGTCAACCGCTTCCCCTTCGTCCCCAACGACCCCACGCGCCTGGAGCAGGACTGCTACGAGGCCTACAACATTCAGGTCGCCGGCCTGGTCCAGCGCCTGCGCGCGATCGGCAACCCGAAGATCGTCATCGGCGTCTCGGGCGGCCTGGATTCGACGCACGCGCTGGTCGTGGCCTCCCGCGCGATGGACCTGCTGGGCCGTCCGCGCACGGACATCCTGTGCTACACGCTGCCCGGATTCGCTACCTCCGAGCGCACGAAGAAGAACGCGACCCTGTTGTGTCAGTACCTGGGCACGTCCTTCCAGGAGATCGACATCCGCCCGGCGGCCACGCAGATGCTGGCCGACATCGGCCACCCCTACGGCGAGGGTGAGGCCACGTACGACGTCACCTTCGAGAACGTCCAGGCGGGCCTGCGCACCGACTACCTGTTCCGCCTGGCCAACCACCTGGGCGGCATCGTCCTGGGCACGGGCGACCTGTCCGAGCTGGCGCTGGGCTGGTGCACGTACGGCGTGGGCGACCAGATGAGCCACTACGCGGTCAACACGGGCGTGCCGAAGACCCTCATGCAGCACCTGATCCGCTGGGTCGTGGCCTCCAAGCAGTTCGATGACCGCGTCGGCGAGGTCCTCCTGTCGATCCTGCACACGGAAATCTCCCCCGAGCTGGTTCCCGCCAAGCCGGGCGAGAAGATGCAGTCCACGCAGGACAAGATCGGCCCCTACAACCTGCAGGACTTCACGCTGTACCACGTGCTGCGTCGCGGCGCGCGCCCCTCGAAGATCGCGTTCCTGGCCGAGAAGGCCTGGTCGGACGCCTCGGTCGGCTCCTGGCCGGTCGGCTTCCCCGAGGAGGACAAGGTCGCGTACTCGCTCGAGGAGATCGTCAAGTGGGAGCGCCTGTTCCTGTGGCGTTTCTTCAGCCAGCAGTTCAAGCGCAGCGCCCTGCCCAACGGCCCGAAGGTCATGGCCGGCGGCTCCCTGTCCCCGCGCGGGGATTGGCGTATGCCCTCGGACGTGTCGGGCGCGGATTGGGTCGCCGAACTCGACGAGGCCGTGAAGGGCCTGGTCGACTGACCTGACACACGCTCGGCCGACTTCACGCTCGCTCGGCTGACTTCACGCTCGCTCGGCCGACTTCACGCTCGCTCGGCCGACTTCACGCTCGCTCGGCCGACTTCACGCTCGCTTGGCTGACCGAGCTAGTTCCCGGGGCGGTGCTCATTCGAGCACCGCCCCTCGGCTTACTCACAGCAGCACTCACAATTTCGCACGTAATTCCCCCGAGACGTCGCGATGACTCACACCAGAAACGTTGAAAATACGCCGTTTTTCAATGTGCTAATAAAACTTAGGTTAGCCAAATTACGTGCGAAATTTCTGAAATGCGTGAGCTTGGCAACAAGCGACCACAGTCGGCGGAAGGAAGGTGCGGCCGACGAGGAAGGTGCGGCCGAGGAGGGAGGTACGCCAACGAGGGAGGTGCGGCCGACGAACGCGTGAACGCGGAGCCCCGACGGGGCGCGAGACTATGTGCACACTCACACGCATGCGCGCCCAAATTTCTGTAAGGTTGGGTTTGACAGTTAGGTAAGCCTAGCTTTTCCTATTTCAGTGCCATCGCAAGTAACTATGACGGAGAAATAATGTCTCGCACGACCACCTCCCTGGCCGCCATCGCCGCCATCGCTGCCCTCGGCCTGGCTGCCTGTTCCTCGGGCGCCGCCCCCTCCTCGCAGCCCTCCGCTGCCTCAGGCGACACCGCGAGCGCCACCCAGGCCTCGTCGGTGACAATCGACGCGAACGACGGCACGGTGGAGATCAAGCTGCCCGTCACCCGCGCGGCCTCCCTGGACAACCGCACCTTCGAGGTGCTGCAGCAGTGGGACGTCGAGCTGGTCGCCGCCCCCAAGAAGCTCATCCCCTCCACCATCACCGCGTTTAACGGCGAGGGCGTCGCCGACGTGGGCATGCACCGCGAGCCCAACCTCGAGGCCCTCGTCGCCGCCGAGCCCGACCTGATCATCTCCGGCCAGCGCTTCACCAAGTTCGACTCCCAGATCAAGGAGCTCGCCCCCGACGTCCCGCTCATCAACCTGGAGCCGCGCGATGACAAGCCCTTCAACGAGGAGCTCATCCGCCAGGTGAACGACCTCGGCGAAATCTTCGGCAAGCAGGCCGAAGCCAAGAAGCTCGTCGACGACTTCAACGCCTCGATCGAGCGCGCCAAGAACGCCTACGACGGTACCTCCACCGTCATGGCGGTCGACGTCTCCGGCGGCAACATCGGCTACGTCGCCCCCGGCAAGGGCCGCACCTGGGGCCCGGTCTTCGACCTGCTCGGCCTCAAGCCCGCCCTCGAGGTCGAAGGGTCGACCGACTCGCACACCGGCGACGACATCTCCGTCGAGGCCATCGCCGAGGCCAACCCCACATGGATGCTGGTCCTCGACCGCGACGCAGCCATCACCAAGGACGGCTCTAACACGCCAGCCGAGACCGTCATCAACGACAACGCTGCCCTGCAGAACGTGACTGCCCTGCAGAACAAGCAGGTCGTGTACGCGCCGAACGATACCTACACCAACGAGTCGATCATCACCTACACGGAGATCTTCAACTCCCTCGCGGACGCCTTCGAGGCCGCCAAGAAGTGATCCTCTGACACACTCGCGGGTGCCGCCCCACCGGGCGGCACCCGCACCCCAGTTCTCATGACGCACTCCACCACCTCCGCGCCCACCACCTCCACACCCGCCTCGAAGGCTGCACCGACCACGTCGGCCACGGCCTCGTCCAGGCGCCCCCTGCCCCTGATCCTGGCCACGCTCACGGTCGCAGCGCTGCTCATCGTGTCCCTGTCCACCGGCGAATACTCGATTCTGTCCCAGGACGACGGCTGGCGAATCTTCCTCGCCGTACGCGTCCCCCGCACAATCGCCCTCATCCTCTCGGGCGCTGCCATGTCCATGAGCGGACTGGTCATGCAGCTCGTCACCCAAAACCGCTTCGCCGAGCCCTCCACGACGGGCACCACCGAATGGGCGGGGCTGGGCCTGCTCACCATCATGATCGTCTGGCCGGGAGCGCCGATCCTCGTGCGCATGACCTGCGCCATCGCCTTCGCGTTTGCCGGCACCATGGTCTTTTTCGCGCTGCTGCGCCGCGTCTCCCTGCGCTCCTCCCTGCTGGTGCCCATCATGGGCATGATGCTCGGCGCCGTCGTCTCCGCGATCTCAATGTTCATCGCGCTGGAAACCAACACGCTGCAGAGCGTGGGCATATGGTTCCAGGGATCCTTCACCTCCGTCTACGAGGGCCAATACGAGGTCCTGTGGATCGTCACCATCGTCGTAGCCGTCGTCTTCATCATGGCCGACCGACTCACCGCCGTCTCGCTCGGCGAAGACATCGCCGTCTCGCTCGGCGTCAACTACCACCGCATGGTCCTCATCGCGACAGGCCTTGTCGCCGTGGCAACCGGCGTCGTCACCGTCGTCGTGGGGTCCCTGCCCTTCCTGGGCCTCATCGTCCCCAACCTGGTCTCCCTATCCATGGGCGACAACCTGCGCACGAACCTGCCGTGGGTATGCCTGGCGGGCATCGCCCTGGTGACGGTCACCGACCTGCTCGCCCGCACCATCATCTCTCCCTTCGAGATGCCCGTCTCCGTCATCCTGGGCATCCTCGGAGCATTCGTCTTCATCGCGCTGGTCCTGCGCCAGGCACGCAAGGGGGCCGTCCTGTGAACACCCTCTCCTCCCCCACCGCCGAGGCCGTTTCCGCCTCCCCGGCCACGGCCTCGTCCGCGCCCATCAAGCGCCCGACGAGGCGAACCGGCGCCTTCGTATCCCCGGCCGCCCGGCGCCGCTGGTGGATCGCCTTTGGCGCCGTGTGCGCGGTCGCGATCCTGGCCTGCATCGGGCTGCTCGTGTGGAAGAACCCCGCGCAATTCGGCACGCCCGTCTTTTGGCGCCTCGCGCGCAGGCGCGCCTTCGCGGTCCTGGCCATCGCGCTCGTGGCCGTGTGCCAGGGCATGGCAACCGTCGCCTTCCAGACGGTGGCAAACAACCGCATCATCACGCCCTCGATCCTCGGTTTTGAGTCCCTGTACCGCGCGATCCACACCTCCACGATCTTTTTCCTGGGCGTGGCCGGACTCAACGCGTCGGCGACGGTTGGCAACTTCGTCGGGCAGCTCGCCCTGATGATCGCGCTGACCCTAGTGCTCTACTCGTGGCTGCTGACCTCCCAGCGCGCATCGATGCACGCGATGCTCCTCATCGGCGTTATGCTCGGTGCAGGCCTCGGCTCGGTGTCCACGTTCATGCAGCGCCTCTTAACTCCCTCGGAGTTCGACGTGCTCACCGCGCGCCTCTTCGGGTCGATCGCAAACGCGCAGAAGGAGTACTTCCCGATCGCGGTTCCCCTCGTCGCAGCCTCCGCGCTCGCGCTCGTGCTCATGACGAGGCGCCTGTCAGTCCTCTCGCTCGGGCGCGAGACCGCGACCAACCTGGGCCTGAACCACCGGCGCACGTCCGTGCTCGTCCTCGTCCTGGTGTCGATCCTCATGGCCACGTCCACCGCGCTTGTCGGCCCGATGACCTTCCTCGGGTTCCTCGTGGCCACGCTGTCCTACCAGTTCTCGGACACGCACGATCACCGCTACATTTTCGCGATGGCCGTCGCCCTGGGCATCGCGATCCTGTCCACCGCCTATTTCTTCATGAATCACGTGTTCAATACGCAGGGCGTCGTCTCCATCATCATCGAGTTCGTCGGCGGACTCGCGTTCATCGTCACTATTCTGCGGAAGGGCCGCCTGTGATCTCCATCGATTCCGTCGTCAAGCAGTATTCGTCCTCCGTGCGCATCGGGGAAATTTCGCTCGACATACCCGCGGGCGGCATTACGGCGCTCGTGGGCCCCAACGGCGCGGGCAAGTCCACGCTGCTCACCATGATCGGGCGCCTGCTCGGTATCGACGAGGGCACTATCACGGTCGGCGGGCTCAACGTGGCCACGACGAAGTCCTCCGAGCTGGCGCGTACCCTGTCGATTTTGCGGCAGGAAAACCACTTTATTTCGCGCCTAACCGTGCGCCAGCTGGTCGGCTTCGGGCGCTTCCCTCACTCCAAGGGGCGCCTGAACGCGTCAGACGAGGCGATCATCGACCGCTATATCGGCTTCCTCGACCTGGAGGACTTGCAGGGCCGCTATCTTGACCAGCTCTCGGGCGGCCAGCGCCAGCGTGCCTACGTCGCCATGGTCCTCGCGCAGGAAACGGACTATGTCCTGCTGGACGAGCCCCTGAACAACCTGGACATCGCGCGCAGCGTCGAAATGATGACGATGCTGGAGCGCGCGGCCCGCGAATTCTCGCGCACCATCGTCATCGTCCTGCACGACATCAACTTCGCCGCCCGCTACGCCAGCCAGATCTGCGCGCTCAAGGACGGGCAGGTGGCCTTCATGGGCACGCCAGACGAGATCATGCGCGACGAGGTCCTCACCGATATCTTCGATACCCCCGTCACGGTTGTTCCCGGCCCCAAGGGGCCAATCGCCTGCTATTTCTGAACCCGTGCGCCTGTGCGCCCTGGCGCTTCTGGGCCATGCCGGCACCGCGCCCTCTGTCGCCTCATCGGGACGAGGCCGGGGCCGGGTAGAATGATCGGGCGGCTGACGCGACCCGTGAAACAGCCGTGAAACGTTCGTTATGTCTGGAGGTTCCCGTGTCCCTCGCACTGATCGCCGTCTTCGTTCTGGTTGCCCTGGCGCTCATCGCGGGCGGCCTCTACCTCTTCGCCTCGGGCCTGACGGCGCGGGCGGGCGTGTGCCGCCCTCCCCTGGGCCTGCGCCTGCCGGGCGTGGAGCCCGGCTCGCAGGAGTGGGAGCGCGCGCATCGCGCGGCCTGGCCCATCCTGTTTGGTGGCGGCGTCCTGGGCACCGCCCACGGGATCGCGCTGGCCGCAACGACCCTCATGGACGCGCGCGTGAGCGTGCCACTCGTCTTCGTCGTCTCGGGCCTCATCGTCGAGGTCGGCCTGTGGCTGGTCGCACGAGGCGCCGGTAAGGCCTCGCTCACGTAGCCCATTTACCCGGGCGGTGCACCGCCGAACGACGGGGAACCCCGGCCTCGTTGCTCTCAGACGAGGTCGGGGTTCCCAGCTTGGTTGGAGCGCGTCAGGCCGTGGGGCGCTCGCGGCGATCCAGCATGTACAGGGCCAGCTTCGAGGGCTCGAGCGCGCGCACGGCGTGCGGCAGGCGCGTGCCGAAGTGGATGACGTCGCCGGGCTTCAGGACGACGGTGCGACCGTCGGCCTCGATCTCGAGGGCACCCTCGAGGGTGTGCAGGATGACGGGCATCGCGGCGGTGTGCTCGCTGAGGATCTCGTCCTTGTCGAAGCTGAAGAGGACCAGGCGCACGCCCTCGGCGTGCATGACCGTGCGCGAGACGGTGGCACCCTCGTTGACCTGAACCATTGAGGCGATGTCCTGCAGGTCCGTCATGATGGGGGTGGGGACCTCGGTGTTGGATTCGGGCGAGAGGCTCATTCGTTCTCCTTGGGTTTGCGTGCGACGATGGCAACGCCGCACAGGTTGCGGTCATACTTCTTGAACGTGCGCGCCATTGTCGAGACGCGCCCGCGCAGGTCTTTGTCACGCGCGACGTTGCGGGCGATGCGCAGGGCTCCGCGCACGCCTTCGTCCGCGATCATGCGGCCGGGCTTGAGCAGCGCCATGGGCGCCGTGCGGGTCTCTTCGACGATCAGGCCGACCTCTTCGAGGGTGTGCCTCCAGTCGGCGACGGTCAGGGGCCGGGCGTTGACGCTGATGGCACGCGCGAGGGCTTTTCTGATCGCGGTGGCCGGTTCTTCCCCGATGGAGTCGGGGCGCATCGCCAGCTCGTGGATGACGTAGCGGCCTCCGGGGCGCAGGATACGCGCGGCCTCGCCCATGATGGCGCGCTTGGCTTTCTCGCCCTGCATGGACAGCATGGCCTCGCCGACGACGACGTCCGCACTCTCGTCCGGCAGTCCGGTCTCGGCCGCGTCCGCGTTGACGCAGCGGCCCACGCCCGAGGCGATGGTATCGACGCGCGCGCAGGCGTCGGGGTCGCGCTCAACGCCGGTGTAGGAGGCGGGTCCGACACCGATGATCGCCCTGGCCGTGACCCCCAGGCCCGGGGCAAATTCGACGACGTCAGCGCCGGGCAGGACGGCTCGCTTGAGTGCCCACTTGCTCAGGGCTAGGCCGCCGGGGCGTAGGACCGTCTTGCCCGCTCGCGCGAGCACCCAGTGTCCGGGCGTCTTGTCCACGGGCCGGTCGGCATAAGGCAGGGCCTCCGTCGGAGATTCAATGTGAGGTGACATATACGCAAGTATAACGTTATCTATTTTTGTGCGCAGGGAATCACCCCTATTAAATCTGCCGACGGAGGCCCCCACCAGCGATTACAGGCCGATAATCCGACCGAACTCGCTCTTGATCAGCTCCAGACGCTCACGCGCGGCCTCCCACGGCACCGGCTCGCCCTCGGGAGCGGGCAGGATGACCTCAAGGTAGCACTTGAGCTTGGGCTCGGTGCCCGACGGGCGCGCAATCACGCGGTCCCCCGCCTCGGTGAGCACCAGAACGCCGTCCGTGGGCGGCAAGCCCCGGTAGCCCTCCGACAGGTCCGAGACCTCGACGACCGGAGAGTCCGCCAGGACCGACGGCGGCTGAGCGCGCAGGCGAGCCATGCCGGCGGCGATCTGCTCGATCTCCTCGACCCGGAAGGTCAGCGGGCCGGTCACGTGCAGGCCGTGGGCGCGGGCCAGGCGATCCAGCTCGTCCCAGGCGGTGCGCCCCTCGACCTTGAGCGCGGCGAACAGCGACGCGGCGACGATCGAGGAGGCGATACCGTCCTTGTCGCGCGCAATCTCCGGGTTCGGGCAGAACCCGATGGCTTCCTCGTAGCCGAACGCCAGCTTCGGGGCGCGCGCGATCCACTTGAAGCCCGTGAGCGTCGTGTGGTGGACCAGGCCGTGCGCCTCGGCAATGCGAGCCAGCAGGCGCGAGGACACGATCGAATTGGCGAGTGAGCCCTCAAGGCCGCGCGCCGCGAGGAACTCGCCGAGCAGGCACCCGATCTGGTCGCCGCTGAGCGGACTCCACCCGGCCTCGGCACCCGGATCGGGCACCGCGAGCGCGCAGCGGTCAGCGTCGGGGTCGACCGCGATGATGAGGTCGGCGCCTTCGGTCCGGGCCTGCTCGATCGCCATGTCGAGGGCGCCGGCCTCCTCCGGGTTGGGGAAGGGAACGGTCGGGAAGTCCGGGTCCGGCTCGGCCTGCGCGGCCACGAGCGAGACGTTCGCAAAGCCTGCCTCGGCCAGGACGCGCGCGGTCATGGACGCCCCCACGCCGTGCATGGCGGTCAGGACGATGCGCAGGTCCGCGCGGGCGGCCTCGTCGCCGGAGGCCAGCTTGACCGCTTCGGCCACGTATTCGTCGCGGGGGTCCACGGCCTCGACCAGGTCGTCATTCATGGGAACCTGATCGGCCGGCGGGGCCGCCTCGATGGCCACGGCAATCTCGGCGTCGAAGGGCGGGACGATCTGGACGCCCTGTCCGTCGCCCGTGACGACGCTTCCGCCCAGGTAGACCTTGTAGCCGTTGTCGGGGGCCGGGTTGTGCGAGGCGGTGACCATGACGCCCGCGTCCGCGCCGAAGTGGCGCACCGCAAACGAGGTCAGCGGGGTCGGGTTGGCCTGGGGCAGCGCGAGGACGCGCACGCCGGCAGCCGAGGCGACGCGGCAGGCGGCCGTGGCGAACTCCGAGGAGCCGTAGCGCGCGTCGCAGCCGACGACCAGGGTCGGGGTGCCCGTCGCGTGACGCTTGACAACCTCGCACAGGCCGGCGGTCGCGCGGATGACGACGGCCAGGTTCATGCGGGATTCGCCGGGACCCACGACACCTCGCAGGCCCGCCGTGCCGAACTCGAGGGGGCCGTTCATGGCGGCGCCCACGCGAGCCAGGGCCTCCTCGTCTCCGCCGCGCGCCGCCTCGATGTCGGCGTTCAGGGACGAGGCCGTGGACGGGTCCGGGTCATGGTCGGCCCAGCGCTGGGCCTTCTCAAGCAGCTCCACGAGTCAGTCCTCCAGTCCTGCCAGGATGGCGTTGGTGGCCGAGACTCCCAGGCGGGAGGCTCCGGCTTCGATCATGGCGAGCGCCGTTTCGGCGTCGCGAATACCCCCCGAGGCCTTGACACCCAGGGCGTCGCCGACCGTGGCGCGCATAAGCGCGACCGCGTGCGTCGAGGCCCCACCGGCCGGGTGGAAGCCCGTCGAGGTCTTGACGAAGTCGGCGCCGGCGGCCATGGAGGCCGTGCAGGCGGCGACGATCTCGTCGTCGCTCAAGGCAGCGGACTCGATGATGACCTTCAGGACGCGCGGGGCGGGCACGACCCGGCGCACGGCCGCGATCTCTTCCTCCAGCTCGTGCAGGCGCGCGTCCTTGACCAGCTCAACGTTGATGACCATGTCGATCTCGTCGGCGCCATCGGCGACGGCCTGGGCGGCCTCGAAGGCCTTGACCTGGGGCTTGACCGCGCCCGAGGGGAAGCCGACCACGCAGGCGACCTTGAGGCCCTCGGGCACGTCCAGGGGCAGCATCGAGGGGGAGACGCACACCGAGAAGGTGCCGGCGGCGGCACCCTCCTCGACGATGCGCGCCACGTCTGCGGTCGTGGCCTCGGGCTTGAGGATCGTGTGGTCGATCATCGCGGCCACGTCACGCTTGTTCATAGGGTACGTTCCTCTCGTGTCAGAGCGTGGCCAGCGGCAGGGCCAGCTCCATCATCGCGGTGAAGGCGGTCTGGCGCGCCTGAGCGTCGGTGACCTCGCCCGTGACCAGGGAGTCCGAGACGGTGAAGATACCCAGCGCCTCGACGCCCGCGTGGGCGGCGGTCGCGTACAGGCCGGCGGTCTCCATCTCGACTGCGAGGATGCCCATGCGCTTCCAGCCCTCGTTGAAGGTCGGGTTGGCGTTGTAGAAGGTATCCGAGGACAACACGTTGCCGACGTGGACCGGGACGTCGGCCTCGCGGGCGCGGCGCACGACGTCCTCCATGAGGCGGAAGGAGCCGATCGGCGCGTAGGAACCGGGCAGCTGGTACTGATCCAGGAACGCGGAGTTCGAGCAGGCCGCCTGGGCGACCACGACGTCGTAGAGGTGCATGTCGGGCTGGAGCGCGCCACACGTGCCCACGCGCACGAGGCGCGTGCAGCCGAACTCGTGGATCAGCTCGTAGGCGTACAGGGAGATGGACGGAATGCCCATGCCCGAGCCCATGACGGACACGGGCGTGCCCTGGAAGGTGCCGGTGAAGCCGAGCATGTTGCGCACCGCGTTGAACTGCTGGACGTCCTCCAGGTAGTTCTCGGCGATGAACTTCGCGCGCAGCGGGTCCCCCGGCAGGAGGATGGTCTCGGCGATGGGGGCAGTGGGGTTGATGTGCGGTGTCGAGCGCATGTTTCCTCCGGTACGTCATGGAGCGGTGGCTCCGTTACGGCTTCTTTACCTGTTCGCAAGGCTATGCCCTGCATTGTCATAGTGTCAACGGCTCACTTGACAAGTGTTCTCATCCGTCGAGGGCGTCGTTGCCCGCCCTCGACGGGGGCGCCTCGCCCTGCCTGTCCAGCAGCGCGAGGGCCAGGTCGTGGTCGACCACGAGGTGCGTGGCCAGCCCCATATGCAGCGCTGTTTCCAGCGCCGCGGTCTTGGTGCGCCCGCCCGCCACGAGAACGCGCACCGGGCGCGAGCGCAGCTCCTCCAGCCGGATGCCGACCGTGCGCTCGTCGATGGCGGCCAGGGCGACGGTGCCTGCGCGCGTGTAGAAACGCGAGCACGCGTCTCCCACGGCGTCGCGCAGCAGCGCGTCGACCTCGCCGGGCTCGAGTTGGCCCAGGTTGAGCGAGAGCGACTCCTTCCTGACCGCGCCGACCGTGAACACGGCGATATCCACGCCGCGTCCCTCCCGCAGGATCCGCTCAATCCCCCGGTCCGCCCGCACGATCGAGGCCGTGGCCGTGTCCTCGAAAATGACGGGCAGAGGCAGGTAGCTGGGTTCAGCACCGAAGGCGTCACAGAAGGCGCGCATGATCTCGAAGTCGTGCGTCGCCCGGTCGGAGAAGGAGGTTCCGCCCTTGAGCTGGACGACGCGCACGCCCTGGCGCGGGGAGCGCGCCAGGTGGGAGGCCACGGCACTCATCGTTCGACCCCAGGAGATGCCCACGCTCATGTCGTCGCGCACCAGCTGGGCCACCAGCTCCGCGCCGACGCGCCCGACCTGGGAGATAGCCTCGGCCTCGTCCGCGACGCAGCCGTGGGCCACGCGCACGCACGCCAGGGCGAAGCGCTCCTGCAGGCGCGAGGCCAGCTCGGAGGCTTCCTCCCGCGGATCGTGGATCTCGACGGTCACGAACCCGCGGGCGCGGCCGTGGGCCAGGAGCTTGGCGACCGTGGGGCGCGAGATGCCCATGCGGGCGGCGACCTCAGCCTGGCTCAGGTCCTGCTGGTAGTAGGCCTTAACCGCCTCGATCGCCGCTTCGTCGCGCCTGTCCACGTCTGTCCTTCCCGTACCCGGCCCAGCCGTCAGGAGATGGTCTCCAAGACGACGCGGCGCTGCTCAAGCTCCACCCCGTCGGCGATACCGATGCCGCCGGACAGAGCCTCCAGCGCGCGGTCGATTCGCCACTCATCGTCGGTGTGCAGCGTCAGGATCGGCTGCCCCTTGGCGACGCGCTCGCCCGGCTTGGCGTGGATCTCGATGCCGGCACCTGCCTGCACCGGGTCCTCCTTGACGGCGCGGCCCGCGCCCAGTCTCCAGGAGGCCACGCCCACGGACAGGGCATCCATCTCAGCGATGGTTCCGTCGGCCTCGGCCAGCACCTGGTGGGTGTGCGCGGCGCGCGGCAGCGGCGCGTCCGGATCGCCGCCCTGCTCGCGAATCATCGCGCGCCAGCAGTCCATCGCGCGGCCATCCGCCAGGGCGGCCTCGACGTCGGCGTCGTGGACGCCAGCCAGATCCAGCATGTTGCGCGCCAGCTCGCAGGTCAGCTCGACGACGTCGGCCGGGCCGCCGCCGGCGAGGACCTCAACGGACTCTTCGACCTCGAGCGCGTTACCGATCTTGCGGCCCAGCGGCACGGACATGTCGGTAAGCAGGGCGCGCGTGGCGACCCCCGCGTCGCGTCCGAGGTCCACCATCGTGCGGGCGAGCTCGCGAGCGCTGTCAATATCCTTCATGAAGGCACCCGAGCCGACCTTCACGTCCAGGACCAGGGCGCCCGTGCCCTCGGCAATCTTCTTGCTCATGATCGACGACGCAATCAGCGCGATCGACTCCACGGTCGAGGTGATGTCGCGCAGCGCGTAGAGCTTCTTGTCGGCGGGAGCCAGGCCCGATCCGGCCGCGCAGATGACCGCGCCGCAGCCGGACCCCAGCTGAGTCATGATCTCCTCGTTGGACAGCTGCGCGCGCCACCCGGGGATCGCCTCGAGCTTGTCGAGGGTACCGCCCGTGTGCCCCAGACCTCGGCCCGACAGCTGCGGGACGGCCACACCAAAGCAGGCGACCAGCGGGGCCAGAGGCAGCGTGATCTTGTCGCCCACGCCGCCCGTGGAGTGCTTATCGGCGGTTGGCTTGCCAATGGAGGAAAAGTCCATGCGCGCGCCCGAGCGGATCATCGCGTCCGTCCAGCGGGCGATCTCCGCGCGGTCCATTCCGCGCAGGAAGATCGCCATGGCCAGGGCGGCCATCTGCTCGTCCTTGACGACGCCGTTGGTGTAGGCGTCGATCGTCCAGTCGATCTGGTCGGGGGTCAAGACGCCCCCATCCCGCTTCGTGCGGATGATGTCAACGGCATCAAAGAGTGCCATTCGTTCCTTCTTTCTCTTCCGACGAGGCCTGGGCCGGGTCGGACGCACTATCTGGCCTGGGTGCAAGGCGGGATGCCGCCTCCTCCAGGTCGTGTGGGCCAAAGGCGCCGGGCAGGACCTGCGTCATGTCGGCGACGCCCCCGGGCATGAGAACCTGGCATGCCGGTCCTCCGTGCTCGTAGATGAGCTGGCGGCAGCGCCCGCACGGGGCGACCGGCACGCGCTCCCCGTTGACGGCGACGACCGCGACGAGCGTGCCGCCGCCGGTGCGGATCAGGTCGGAGACCATGCCGCACTCGGCGCACAGCGTCGCCCCGTAGCTCGCGTTTTCAACGTTGCATCCACTGACGATGCGCCCGTCGTCCGTCAGGCCCGCGGCCCCAACAGGGAAATGGGAGTAGGGGCAGTAGGCGCGGGTCATCGCGTCGATGGCCGCGCCCAGCAGGGCGTCCCAATCGAGCTGTGCCATCGTGACCGTGCCTCTCACTTCACGTAGGGGATGTTCTCGGCCGAGGGGGCGCGAGACTTCCCGACGAATCCAGCCACGGCAATGATCGTCACCACGTAGGGGATCATCGACACCAGGTCGGCGGGGATCGCGGGCTCAATGTTGGGCAGCATGCGCGCCAGGGCCTGCGCGAAGCCAAACATGACGGCCGCTCCCATGGCACCCACCGGGTTCCACTTGCCCAGGATCATCGCCGCCAGGGCGATGTAGCCGTTGCCCGCGGAGATGTTGTCCGTGAACGCCAGTCCCGACCCGATCGTGAAGAACGCTCCACCCAAGCCAGCGAAGGCCGAACCCAGGATCGTGTTCACCGTGCGCGTGCGCCCCACGTTGATACCGACAGTGTCGGCCGCGCGCGGGTGCTCGCCGCAAGCCCGCAAACGCAGGCCCCAGCGGGAACGGAACAGGAAGAACGCCAGCGCGATAACGGCCGCGTACATGAGGTAGACGAGGATCGACTGGTCGAAGAGCACCGGACCGATCACCGGAATCTCAGACAGCCCAGGGATCTTGATGTCGCTGAGGGAGTAGCGGTTCGTATTCAGAGCACCCTGATCTGCCTTCATGATCGTCCCGTACAGGAAGGTCGTCAGGCCAAGAGCCAGCACGTTCAGAACGACGCCGACGATGATCTGGTCAACCCCGTACTTCACGGAGAAGAGCGCCAGCAGGGAGCCCAGCAACGCGCCGGCCAGCGGAGCCGCCACCAGGCCCGCGTAGGGGGTCTGGAAGTAGGAGGCAGCCATGACACCCGCGAACGCGCCAACCAGCAGGTCGCCCTCGATCGCGATATTAACGACGCCGACGCGCTCGGAGATCACGCCCGAAAGCGAACCGAAAATCAGCGGCGTCGAAATCGCCACCGTCGAGACCAGGGTCGAGGTCAGCGTCACCGCACCGGTCGAATCCGAGCCAGCGTAGAGCAGGAAGCCCAGGATCGTGGACACGCCGACGACGACCATCCCCACTGTGCGGGCCCACGACGGGCCCTCAACGCGCCGGATCGTGCTGGCCAGCGTCCACGCCGTGATCACGAGAATCAGGGCGGTAAGCACCCAGACGATCGGGGCACCAGCCGTGACGATGTCGGGGATCGTGTAGGACTGCGACTTGTCGTTGAGTCGAATCGTGACGTCACCGTGTGTCGAGAAACTGAAAACCAGCGCCAGGACGCTGGCGGCCACGTACACGCCAGGAAGCTTCCATGAGCGCTTGGCCAGAACCTGCGTGTCCTTCTCACTTGTGCGCATCGTCGTTCCCCTTTCCACTGGCTGCCAGGCGCTTGGCGTCGGGAAGCCTGAACAGCCACCGCACCAACGCCGGCGCGGCGATCAGCAACACGATCACAGCCTGCAGGATCAAAATCATGTCGATCGGCACGTCCTTGGCCTGCATCGCGTAACCGCCCGCCTTGAACGCACCAAAGAGCAGACCGGCACCAAACGTTCCCCACGCCTTGTTACGACCCAGCAGGGCCACCGTGATCGCGTCGAAACCAATCGAACCGGCCACGTCACGCGAGACGTACCCGAGAGTACCCAAGGCCTCGTTCGCGCCCGCCAATCCCAGGAACGCGCCCGAGATCATCATCGTGACCGCCGTGATGCGCTCAACCGAAATACCGGCCGTACGGGCCGCAGCCGCGTTCGCGCCGACCGCGCGAATCTGGAAGCCCAGCGTGGAGCGCTCCATCAGGAACCAGAACACAGCGAGCGCGACAATCGCGACGATCAGGCCCCAGTGCAGCTTGATCGGACCGCTCATCAGCTTGGCCAAGGCAGCCGAATCCGCAACGTTGGGAGTGATGGGCTGATTCGAATTGGGCTTCTGCCACGCCTTCTGGGTCAGCACATAACCCAGAGCCAGCGTCGCAATCGAATTGAGCATGATCGTCACGATCACCTCGTTAGCACCCGTCTTAGCCTTCAAGACGCCAGCGATACCACCGTAGGCGGCGCCCGCGACAATCGCGGCCACCAGCGCAACGAGGGTGTGCACCACCGGAGGCAAGCTCAGCGAGAAACCCACCCACACGGCCGCGAGCGCACCGGCGATCATCTGGCCCTTACCGCCAATGTTGAACAGGCCCGCGCGGAAGCCGAAAGCCAGGCCCAGACCCGAGATGATCAGCGGAATCGCAAAGTACACCGAGTCCATCAGCGGCTTAATCGTTCGCACGAAGGTCGATGCCTGCGGGTCCACGATCGCGCCGCGGAACATCGCGTAGTAGGCATCCGTCACCGACGCGCCGGTCATGGCGATGAGAATCGCGCCAATCAAGAAGGCGATCACGACCGAGATCACCGAGACAAACCACTGAGAACCAACGATCCTCGTGAACACACCGAGGGAAGCGGTGTTTTTCTTACTCATCACTTCTCCTGCCCCTCCACGTCGCTACCAACGCCGCTCGTGGACGAGGTCGCCATGGCCTCGTCCAGGGGAACACCCGCCATCATGAGACCCAGAACGTCGCGCCCGGTGTCCGGCGGAACAATGCCGACAATCCGGCCGCGATACATGACCGCGATCCGATCAGCCAGGGCCACGACCTCGTCCAGTTCCGACGAAATCAGCAGTACCGCGCAGCCTTGGTCGCGCGTGTCCACGATCCTGCGGTGAATAAACTCGATCGACCCGACGTCCACGCCTCGCGTGGGCTGGTTGGCTACCAGCAGGTTCAAGTCCCGTGACATTTCGCGCGCGACGACGACCTTTTGCTGATTGCCTCCCGACAGGGACGAAATTGGGTCGGTGATCGACGTCAGGCGAATGTCGTACTCGTCCTGCTTCTCGCGCGCGTTGCGGGCGACCACGCCCAGCTTACGCACCGGGCCGACGGCAAAATCGGCGGCATCAAACTGGTCCAAAACCAGGTTGTCCGCAATCGAGAAGGACGCAATAATGCCGTCCGTCGAGCGGTCCTCCGGGATGAACCCGAGGCCCGCCTCCAGGGACTTACGGGGCTTGGCGCGCGTGATATCCGCACCCTCCAGGGTAATCGTGCCGTTGTCGGGAATACGCAGACCCAGGATCGCCTCGGCGAGCTCAGTTTGCCCGTTGCCCTGCACGCCGGCGACCGCGAGGATCTCGCCGCGCTGGACCTGGCAGGACACGTGATCGAGCTCGGGAACGCCGTTCGCTCCCAGCAGGGATACGTCGTCGAAGACGAGGCCCCCGCCGCGAGGGCGCGCCGGCTCCTTGTCGACGCGCATGAGCACTTCGCGGCCCACCATCTGGGAGGCCAGGGAGGCCTCGGAGTCGGTAGGCGACGCCTCGCCCACAACCTTTCCACGTCGAATCACCGTGATCTCGTCGGCGACCGCGCGCACTTCGCGCAGCTTGTGGGTGATGAACACGATCGACGTCCCCGAATCGGCGAGCTGACGCATGATCGTCATCAGCTCATCCGTCTCCTGCGGGGTCAACACGGCCGTCGGCTCATCCAGGATGAGAACCTTCGCCTGACGCGACAGCGCCTTGACGATCTCGACGCGCTGCTGCGCACCAACCGGCAGATCCTCGATCAGCGCATCGGGATCCAGGTCGAATCCGAATCGCGCTGACACCTCGCGCACAGTCTTGCGCGCGCGCTCGCGGCTGATGATGCCGGCGGGACCCGTCGGCTCAAAGCCGAGCGCAATCGACTCGGCCACGGTAAAGACCGGAATCAGCATGAAGTGCTGGTGCACCATGCCGATACCCGCGGCGACCGCGTCGCCCGGTCCCTTGAACGTCACGGGCACCCCGTCGATGAGGATCTGCCCTTCATCGGGCTGATGCATCCCGTACAAGACGTTCATGAGTGTGGACTTGCCCGCTCCGTTCTCTCCGAGCAGGGCGTGGATGTGCCCCTCCTCGATCGTCAAGTTGATCGAGTCATTGGCGGTGAGGGGACCAAACCTTTTCGTGATCCCCCGCAGCTCTAGTTTCATTCCTTCGACCTTCCCCAGTACAGGCGCGCGATAGGCTCCCAAAATCCGGGTGGGGCTGCCGACACACCTGCCGACAGCCCCACCACAGGGACATCACTTCGGGGCGTTCTGCGATTCGATCTTCAGGTCGCCGGACTTGATATCGTCCGCGAGCTTGTTCAGATCGGACTTGAGCTCATCGGAGACCTTCGCATCGAAATCGTGGAAGGGAGCGATGGAGACACCACCGTTGGCCAGCGTGCCCACGTACGGATCCGAGGTGAACTTGCCATCGACGGAGTCCTTGATGGCCTGCTCGACCGAGGCGCCGATCTCCTTCATGACCGAGGTCAGAACGATCGAGGAGTAGTCGGGGTTGGCCACGTACCAGTCGGAGTCCACGCCGATGATGAAGGTGTTGCCGTCGGCCTTGGCGGCCGCCGCGGCACCCAGGCCCACGGGGCCGGCGACGGGCATGATGATGTCAGCGCCCTGCGAGATGAACTGCTGAGCCTGCTCCTTGCCCAGGGTCTGGTCGTCGAAGTTCTGCGTGAACGAGCCGTTCTGCGCAGCCTTGTCCCAGCCGAGCAGCTGCACGGAGGTGCCCTTGGCCTTGTTGTAGGCGTCAACGCCGTCAGCGAATCCATCCATGAAGACCGTCACCGAGGGGATCTGCATGCCGCCGAAGGTGGCGACCTTACCCGTCTGCGTCATGCCCGCAGCGGCGTAGCCCGCCAGGAACGCGGCCTCAGCCGTGTTGAACAGGAGCGGACGACCGTTGTCGAGGGTGACGGGGTTGGAGCCGTCGGAGAAGCTGGAGTCAATCAGGGCGTAGTGCACGTCCGTGTTGTCCTCCGCAGACTTGTGGATCGCCTGCTCGAGGTTGAAGCCGACGCCGATGATCAGGTTGCAGCCATCGGAGACCATGGCCTCGACGTTGGGAGCGAAGTCGGTGTCAGAGCTGGACTCAGCCGTGTTGATCTTGATGCCCAGCTTGGTCTGGGCACTCGTGAGGCCATTGTACGCGGACTCGTTAAAGGACTTGTCGTCCCAGCCGCCGGCGTCGGAGACCGCGCAGGCCTTGAAGGAGGCAGCGTCCTTGGCCTCGCCAGAGCCACCGCCGGACCCGCCGGCGCTTCCCCCGCCGCCACATGCGGACAGTGCGAGCGATGCAATGCCCGCCGCAGCGACGAGCTTCGTGAGGTGCTTCATGAGTATGTTCCTTTGTTGATGCGGATTCTTCAATGAATCAATGACGGCGCGGGCTCGGACCCTGTTCGCAGCGTGCGTGCGAACATTTGCATGAGTCGACTTTTACGTCTGATCCGAGTGTCCCGCGCCGTCTCAGTCCCTGTCAAGGACTGATTGTTCTCGCTTTGATAACGATTAGGTGATCATCTGGCCGCCAGCGAGAGGCCAGAAGGCTTACTTCGGAGCGTTCTCCGATTCGATGACCAGTGTTCCCTTCTTGATCTGTTCGGTCAGCTTGCTGATCTCCTGCTTGACCTCCATGGGAACCTGAGCCTCGAAGTCATGGAAGGGAGCAAGCGAGACGCCGCCGTTGGCCAGCGTACCCACGTAGGGATCCGAGGTGAACTTCCCCTTGGTCGAATCCTGAATGGCCTGCTCGACTGCGGCACCGATCTCCTTGCGAACGGAGGTCAGCACGATCGAGGAGTACTGGGGGTTGGCCTCGTACCAGTCGGTATCCACGCCAACGATCAGCGTGTTTCCACTGCTCTTGGCAGCCGCGGCAGCGCCCAGGCCCACGGCGCCGGCGACGGGCATGATGATGTCAGCGCCCTCCGAGATGAACTGCTGCGCCTGCTGCAGGCCCAGCGACTGATCGTCGAAGGAGTCGGTGAACGCGCCGGTCTGGGTTTCCTTGTCCCAGCCCAGCACCTGCACGGAGGTGCCCTTGGCCTGGTTGTAAGCGTTCACACCGTCAGCAAACCCGTCCATGAACACGGTCACGGCGGGGATCTGAGCACCGCCGAAGGTGGCGACCTTACCCGTCTTCGTCATCGCGGCCGAGGCGTAGCCCGCCAGGTAGGCGGCCTCGGAGGTGTTGAAGAGCAGCGGGCGACCATTCTCAAGAACAACGGGGTTGGTGCCGTCGGAGAACGTGGAGTCGATGAGGGCGTAGTTGCGGTCCGTGTGCTTCAAGGCGGACTCGTGGACGGCCGGTTCGAGGTGGAAGCCGACACCGATGATCAGCGTGCAGCTGTCGTCAACCATCTTCTCGACGTTGTTAGTGAAGTCTTCCACCGTGTCGGATTCGGCGGTATCGACTGTCACCCCCAGGAACGACTTAGCCTCCATCAGCCCGTCATAGGCGGACTGGTTGAAGGACTTGTCCTGCCAGCCGCCGGTGTCTGAGACGGCGCATGCCTTGAAGGGAAGCTCAGCTTTGGCCTCATCAGACTGCTGGGCCACATTTCCATTTCCAGCACAGGCGGTCAAGGCGAGTGTGAGCGCGCCCATAGCGGCGGCAAATTTGACGGACTGCTTCATGAATATCTCTCTCTAGCGACGCGAGTCTCTTGCGTATTGATGGTGGTGCGGGAACGAATTTCTCACACTATCGCACGATAGTACCAATCATGCGAGCCAGCAGTTACGCTGTATCCAAGTGTCCCGCACCACCACCATCACGTCAAGGCAAATCGCTTACCTGCTGGTAACGATTTGAGAACGACGCAGCCAGAGTGCGGCGACACCAACCACGGCCAGCAGAAACGCGACAGGCAATCCCCGGGAATCAGCACCCGTGCGGGCGATGGCCCCACGAGGAGCGCCAGCGTTCGGTTTCTTCGTGGAAGCAGGAGCACCCGCGCCGGGGGCAGCCCCCTGGTCCGCGTTGGCCGACGGAGACGGAGCCGGCACAGGGGCCTCGGTGCCCGCACAGGTCACCGGAATCGTCAGGCCATCCCCGGCCTCGACGACCGTCGCGAAGTCGGTGGCGACCGTCAGCGGCACATCCACAACCTCGCCGGCCGCCTTACCCTCACACGCACCCACGACCGTAACGCTCACCGTCGCCTGGCCCGCACCATCCGTCGTAATGATTGCGGCAGCGTCGGAGGCGTGCGCGTCCACGAGGGAGTTATCGACCTCGGCCACGGCCTGCGGCCCGCCCGCACTCACGCGCACCTTGCGCGTGATCGAAGGCCCCTCCGAGAAAGAGAGGCCGCGCAGCGGGATCGTCACGGTCGAGCCGTCGGCGACGGGATCCGTGGGCAGGGTCAGGCCGATGGAGGACTTGGCCTCGCGCGGGGTCAGGCCACCCGAGGCGCCCGCAGCCCGGTCCGCGACGCCCGAGTGGCGCGCCAAGTAATCGTTGAAGGAGTCGCGGTCCAAGTTTCCGTTCGTCACGGTTGCTCCCCCGCGGGTGAGGGCCTCGAAGGAATCTCCGCCATCCAGCAGGAAGTTCACGGACCCAACCGTGTAGGTCCCATCAGCCTTCAGCGGCTCACCATTGATCGTCACCGACGTGATGCGCTGTCCGTCGGGCTTCGCCGGGTCGTAGGTGTAGCGCACGTTCGAGGACAGACTGAGCTTGAGCATAGGACGAGAGTTCTGCGAGTTCAGGTCACTCTTCCACTGCTGTTCGAGCGCGTCCTTGAAGTCAGATCCCTTGAGGGTCACGTAACCAAGTTCGTTGGAGAAGGGTTCGACCTCGTAGGTCTGCGCATAGGTGATTGTGCCGTCTTCGTTCGGCACGAGGTCTTCGCGCAGGCCTCCCGCGTTGATCATGCCGATATCGACGCTCTTCCCATCCGGGGTGAGGATCATCTCACGCAAGGAGTCAGCCACCAGGTCACCGAGGGAGGACTCGATGCCGCGGTTCGAGCCCGGCTCAGTCAGCCCGCCGGGGGTCGTGAAGACACCGCGCATGAAGGGTGTCGTGTATCCGGTAGCGACGAC
>ERZ773001.113-NODE-113-length-35881-cov-152.539_pt1 | contig 35881 bp, 27 predicted proteins | sample MGYA00511673_ERZ773001 | MGnify/ENA primary metagenome ERZ773001 (study PRJEB29015, sample SAMEA2738091) | human oral metagenome | biome: human oral; feature: human-associated habitat; material: saliva | place: China | collected 2162 ... | reverse complement strand
TTGCGCTCCTGAAGAAGGACGGCACCCCTGTCCTGGACAAGGATGGCAACCCGGTGACGGCTGTGACGGACGCCGATGGTAAGTACTCCTTCGTGGGTCTGGCCTTGGGTGAGTACACGGTCAGCGTCGTTGACCCGACCTCTGGTCCTCTGGCGGGCACCAAGCCCACGGAGGCCTACACGGGCCGGTACAAGACGGTCGCGGACGTGACGATCGCTGAGGCGACGGGGTCGGTCATTGATGTGAACTTCGGGTTTGTCAAGCCTGCCTCTGTTGGTGATTACACGTGGATGGACGTCAACCGTGACGGTCTCCAGGATGCCGACGAACCGGCTCTGCCCGGCGTGACGGTGACCCTGACCTACGAGGACGGCTCCGCCGTGACCGATGCCTCGGGCAACGTCGTGACAGCGAAGACGAGCGACGCGAATGGCAAGTACAAGTTCGAGAACCTGCTGCCCGGCGGCTACAAGGTGTCCTTCCAGGCGCCCGCTGGCTACGTGGCAACGACCTCGGATGCTGGCGATGACCGCGCTGCGGATTCGAACGGGGCTTCGGCTTCGGTCACCCTGGCTCAGGGACAGACGGATGACACGATTGACTTCGGTGCCGTTGGTACTGGTGTGATTGGTGATCAGCTGTTTGTTGATGTCAACCAGAACGGTGGGGGCGCTCCCGACGCTGGAGACAAGGTGCTGCCCGGTGTGAAGGTCACGCTCACCTGGACCGGCCCGGGTGGAATCACCCGCACCTACGAGACCACGACCGATGCGGATGGCAAGTACACGTTCGAGAACCTGCTGCCCGGTGAGTACAAGGTGGAAGTTGATCCGACTTCGCTGTTGGCGGTTGAGCCGCTGCTGGATGTGTTGACGCATGATCCGTCGGGTGATGTGGCTGCAAAGAGCGTGGTGCCTGAGGATGTGAAGGCTGATAAGGCGAAGCTGGCGCAGGCGTTTAAGCTGACGGCTGACCTGACGCTGACGGGTGAGGATAACCAGAATCTTGATCAGGATTGGGGTTTTGGTATCTCGGCTGATACGGCGATCCTGAAGGCAATTACTGATCCGGATGAGGGGGCTCAGGAGTCCTTCGAGTTCACTCCGGGAGCGAAGGTGACGTACACGCTGACGCTGACCAATAACGGTCCGGGAGTGGCGACGGGCGTGACGGCGTCTGACAAGCTCCCTGCGGGCGTTGCCTTCGTCAAGGCTGAGGGTGATGGCTCCTACGACTCGGCGACGGGCGTGTGGGATCTGTCCGATGCGACCCTGGCCAAGGGTGATGTCAAGACGATCACGATCACGGTGGATATCACCGGTGAGGGCGCGGGCACGCTGGTGACCAACGTTGCTCGTATTACTCACCAGGATCAGGTGGGCGATGACCCGACCAACAACGAGTCCTCGGCCTCGTTCAAGGGCGGGTACAACCTGGGTGGCACGATTTACCGTGACTCGGACGCGTCCTACTCCAAGGGCGATGACGAGCAGCGCTTTGCGGGCGTGACTGTCGCGCTCGTGAGCGAGGACGGCACCCCGGTCCTCGATGCCAACGGTGATCCGATGACTGCGGTGACCGATGAGAATGGTGCCTACCAGTTTGTGGGCCTGGCACCGGGCTCGTACCGCGTGGTGATCGTGGACCCGGAGGCGGGTGAGCTGTCGGGGCTGCTGCCCACGCAGGCCTACACGGGCCGGGGCGCCACCCAGGCATCGGTCACCATCTCTGACGGGTCGGTGCAGGGCGTGGACTTTGGTCTGGTTGCCCCCGCCACGATTGGGGATCGGGTGTGGGATGACAAGAACGCTAACGGCAGTGACGAGGGCGAGCCCGGCATCGCGAACGTGACCGTGATCCTCACCGACGCTGATGGCGTGGAGGTGGCTCGTACCACCACCGACGCTAACGGCATCTACCGGTTCACTGGCCTGATCCCGGGTACCTACACCGTTACCATCGAGGTTCCCGACGGCTATACCGCGGCCACCACGAGCGCCACGGTCACCGTGACGGAAGCACAGGAATACCTGGACGCTGACTTCCCGCTGACCCTCATCCCGGCGCCCACCCCCAGCCAGGCACACAAGGTACTGGTCAACAGGGCCCCCGCCCTGGCCCGCACCGGCACCGACGCCACCATCATCGCAGGCATGGCAACCCTGGCAGCCGCAGCAGGCATCCTCGCACTGGCAACCAAACGCCGCCGCGAGCGTGAGGACGCCTAACCCCACACGAGGGGTGAACCCCACACGCAAGGGGCACGCCCCAATACGGAGGGGTGTCAGACCACCACGGTCTGACACCCCTCCCTCGTTATATCCGCCCCACGCCGAGCGGAGCATGAGCGCATGACCGCGCCCCGGCCTCGTCAATGAGGGCGGCTGTGGAACGCGCGGCGCGGGACGCAGATGAGGGTGGGACCAACTAGGCTTGGAGGGTGACCACAGCTCTGTATCGCCGGTATCGCCCCGACACCTTCGACCAGGTGATCGGCCAGGAACACGTGACGGAGCCGCTCAAGGCGGCGCTGCGCGCGAATCGCGTGACGCACGCGTACCTGTTCTCGGGGCCGCGCGGATGCGGCAAGACCACGTCGGCGCGCATCCTGGCGCGCTGCCTGAACTGCGCGCAGGGCCCCACGGACACCCCGTGCGGCCAGTGCGAATCGTGCCGTGAGCTGGCCACCGGCGGCCCCGGCTCGCTCGACGTCGTCGAGATTGACGCGGCCTCGCACGGCGGCGTCGACGACGCCCGCGACCTGCGCGAGCGCGCCACTTTTGCGCCGGTGCGCGACCGCTACAAGATCTTCATCATCGACGAGGCCCACATGGTCACGAACCAGGGCTTCAACGCGCTGCTCAAGCTCGTCGAGGAGCCGCCCGAGCACGTCAAGTTTGTTTTCGCGACGACGGAACCCGAGCGCGTCATCGGCACGATCCGCTCGCGCACCCACCACTACCCGTTCCGCCTGGTGCCGCCGGACGTCCTTGGCCCTTATCTGACGACCCTCTGCGCCGAGGAACACATCAGCGTGGGCGAGGGCGTCCTGACCCTCGTCATGCGTGCGGGCGGCGGCTCGGTGCGAGACACCCTCTCGGTACTCGACCAACTGATGGCTGGCGCGATCAACGGCCAGGTTACCTACCAGACGGCCGTCGCTCTGCTCGGATACACGGACTCCGCGCTGCTCGACCAGAGCGTCGACGCCCTCGCGGGTGGCGACGGCGCCGCAGCCTTCCGTGTCGTCGAGCGCATGGTCGAGTCCGGCCACGACCCGCGCCGCTTCGTTGAGGATTTGCTCCAGCGCCTGCGCGACCTCCTCATCATCGCGGTCGCCGGCGACGGCGCGCGCGACGTTTTGGCGGACACCCCGCACGACCAGTTCGAGCGCATGCAGCGCCAGGCGCAGAACTGGGGCCCGCACGGCCTGTCCCGCGCCGCCGACCTGACCGACGAGGCCCTGCGTGCCATGACGGGCGCGACCTCGCCCCGCCTGCAGCTCGAGCTCCTCGTCGGGCGCATCCTCGTGCCAACTCCCACCGCCGCGCCCGCCCCCGGCCCCGTGCAGGGCACCGTCGGCATGACCGGTGGGGGAGCGCCGCGCCAGGTGTCCTCCGCTTCATCGCCCGAGGCTTCCTCGGGCCGTTTTGGCGCCCGCGAGGCCCGCGAGGCACTGGCCCGCAAGAAGCAGGAGCGCGCCGAGGCCTCGGCCCCCTCCGGGCAGGCACCCGCACCCGCACCCGCCGCTCAGGGCGTGCCTGCACCCGCCTCGTTCTCGCCCGCACCCGCCGCGTTCTCGCCCGCACCTGCCGCTCAGGGCGTGCCCGCGTGGGGGAGCGGCCCCGATTGGGGTTCGTCCAGCCCCGCACAGCGTTCTCCCGAAGCCTCCGTTGAACCCACGCATCGCCCGGCGCAGGAGCGCCCCGCAGGGGCGGGCGACGAACCGCCCGCAGGCGATCGATCCGGGCGGTTCGCGAGTGAACGTCCCTTGAACGACCATCCTGCCCGTGGGCGAGGCGAGAGCCCCTCGAACGGCCAACGCGAGTGGGGGCGTGACGAACGCTCCGACCAGCAGAAAGGCGCGCGCCAGGGCGAGCGCGCTGCGGCACAGCACTCGGGCGGCGAGGCCGTGCGCCAGCAGAGCCGTCCCGAAGCCCCCGCGCAGTCCCGCCCCGAACGCTCCGGGCGGCCCGAGGCCCCCGCGCAACGGCCGTCTCGGGAACGCCCCGACGCGCGCAGCCACGAACCGGCGCGCCGCGAGGCACCCAACCGGCAGAGTGCGCGCCGCGAGGCTCCCGCTGTCCATGCCCCCGGCGGACGCGAGGCCGACATGCTGCGCGGACGCTGGAACGAGGTCGTGGAACGCCTGTCCTCCATCAGCCGCGTGACATGGTCGATGGTTGGCGGCAACGCCCAGCTCGGAGCCGTCGACGGCTCCACCGTCGTCCTGCTCTTCCCCGTCGAAGCGATGGTCAACGCCTTCTCGCGCGGCCCGCGCGGTGCAGACGTCGAAAAAGCCATCCGTGAGGTCACCGGCCTGACCGTCACCGTGTCTGCCCAGGTGGGGCAGGCCTCGGGCGGATCAGCGACGACCGGCCCGTCGGCCCAGGCATCACATCCCGGCGGCCGCCCCGCGCAGTCCCAGCCCGGCGGCTGGGTCTCGGAGCCGCCCCCTTTTGATGAGGCCGCCGCGCAGGCGGCATACCACGACGAACCCGCCCCCGAGCCCGAGGACGACGGGTGGCCCGAGCCTGCCCGCGGACCCAAGCCAGTGCGAGGACCGGAGCCCGTTCGCGCCCTTGACCCGGACGGTGACGGCGGCTGGCCCGAACCCGCCCGCACGCCGGAACCCGCCCGCGGCGCGGTGCACGCGCCCGCCCGGGAGGAATCCGTGTGGCCCGCAACGGCCACGGTGACGCCCCTGCGCCGCGAGGCGGCGCGCGCGGAGGAGCAGCCCTGGCAGGATGCGCCCGCCACTTACGGCGGCCCTACCTCGTACGAGAGCAGGGCGACGCCCGAGAATTCCGCCGCACCCGGCGCCATGTCCGCCCAGCAGGAGCGCCCGGCCCTGCCCGAAAGGGCCGCCCGAGCCCTCGCCCAGGTGCCCGCCGCCGACCAAGCCACCGCCGCAGACCAGCAGCGCGCCGGCTCCGCCGCGCCCTTGGCCCCGGCCGCGCCGCGCAAGCGTTCCTTCACGGTCTTCACCTACCCGGGCGACCCGGTGCCTGCCGACCAACCGTCACCTGCGCCCGCGCAGGCCGACAGTGTGGTCGAGGCCCCGGCCTCGTCCCCAGTCTTTGACGACGCGCCCATCGAGCCCGCCGCCTACGCGCCCACCACGCCGACCGGCTGGGGCGCCCCCGTCGTGATCCCCGGCGGAGCGTCCGTCTCCTTCGAGGATGGGGCCGCCGAGTGGACCCCGCCTGAGGAACCCGAGTCGGCACCCGAGGCGGCCCCCGCCTCGCAGGAATGGACGCCGCAGACTCCCGCCCAGCGGGACGCGGGTGCGCAGGAATGGACGCCGCTGGCCTCGGTCCAGCAGGCTCCCGCCTCGCAGACCCCGTCGTGGCTTGCCGCCGCGCCCGATCCGGGTGCCTCGGGTGCCTCGGCAACCCCGGCCACGACGGGTGCCCCGGCGACCCCGGAATGGCAGGCTGCCTCGGAGTGGACGGCGACTGGAGAGGCCAGCCCTGCCCAGCCGGGCAACGACGCGCCTGTGACGGGGCGCACCGCCGCGGAGGCTGCCCTGCGCGACAAGGCCCAGCGTTCACGGGACGCGGGCGTGCCTCGCACGCACGCGGCCGACGACGATAGCGCCAGCATTGACGACGAAAACATTGAAAACTCGCAGACGATCGGCCTGGCGGCGGTCCTGGAGATCCTCGGCGGCCGCGTCATCGAGGAAAAGATGACCGAGGGAGGATACTGACATGTACGAGGGCGCCCTGGCCGACCTCATCGACCAGTTCGGGCAGCTGCCCGGCATCGGCCCGAAGTCCGCGCAGCGCATGGCCATGCACGTCTTGGACGCGGATCCCGAGGACGTCGCGCGCCTCGTCGACGCGATCAACGCGGTGCGCGGGCGCGTGCGCCACTGCGACATCTGCGGCAACCTCACGGAAGAAGAGCAGTGCTCCATCTGCCGCGACGTGCGCCGCGACCCCAGCGCAATCTGCGTCGTCCAGGAGCCCAAGGACATTCAGGCGATCGAGGGCGCGCGCGTCTTCCGGGGGCGTTACCACGTGCTCGGCGGCGTCATCGACCCGATCCACGGGGTGGGACCCGACCAGCTGAACATCGCCTCGCTCATGAGCCGCCTCGCGGACGGCACCGTCACCGAGGTCATCCTGGCGACCAACCCGAACGTCGAAGGCGAGGCGACGGCCGCCTACCTCGCGCGCATGCTCTCCACGATGGGCGTCGAGACCTCGCGCCTGGCGATGGGTCTGCCCATGGGTGGGGACCTGGAGTACGCGGATTCGGTGACGCTGGGCCGCGCGCTCGAGGGGCGTCGCCGCCTCTAGGCTCTTATCGACGAGGCCGTGGCTGCCTCGCGCTCTCGACGCGCGGGCGGGTGCGGCCTCGCGTTGTGTTCGAGAGGGCGCCCCAGGGCCTCGGCGTCCGTAGTGCCCGCGACCTGCGGCGTTTGTCGCCCGAGTGCCCGAATAGCCGCCTGCGAGTGACACCCGTGTGACACAATCGAGGGGAAACGCTCCGACAAACGAGGAGGCAATGATGGCGACCCAGGCGAGCTCAGGCGCGCCCCGAGTGCTGGTTGTTGACGACGAGGCCATGCTGGCGGACCTGCTCGCGCAGGCCCTGCGCCACGAGGGCTGGGAGACGGCCACGGCGAAGGACGGGCTGGACGCGCTGGCGAAGGCGACGAGCTTCCACCCGGACGTCGTGATCCTCGACGTGCAGATGCCGCGCATGGATGGCCTTGAGACGCTGGAGCGCCTGCGCGCTCGCGACCCGGAGCTGCCGGTCCTCTTCCTCACCGCCCGCGACGCGGTTGCAGATCGTGTCCAGGGCCTGCGCGCGGGGGCGGACGACTACGTGACGAAACCCTTTGACCTGGACGAGGTCGCGGCCCGTGTCGAGGCCCTGCTGCGTCGCGCGGGGCGCACCCAGCAGAGTGTGTCGCCCGTCCTCACGGTCGCCGACCTGACCCTCGACGTGGACTCCCACGACGTGCGCCGTGGCGGGGAAGAGATCACGTTAACGAACACTGAGTTTGAATTGCTCCGGTATCTCATGGAAAACGTTGGAATCGTGCTGTCGAAGCAGAAGATTCTGGATGCCGTGTGGAGCTACGACTTCGGCGGCCAGGTCAACGTCGTCGAGCTCTACATCTCCTACCTGCGTAAGAAGATCGACGCGGATCGCCCGGCCCTCATTCGCACGGTTCGAGGCGCCGGCTACATCCTGCGGGAGCCCCAGTGAGGCGTCGGCCCTCCCTCGCCGGGCGCCTGTCGCGTGCACTGGCCGCGTGCGTCGCCCTCGCGCTCATCGTCATGGTCGCCGCGTCCACCCTGGTGATGCGCTCCTGGATGCTCGGCAACATGGACTCGGAGCTGCACCGCCTCGCCGATCAGGCAAGCAAGCACCTCGATGTCGATGACGCGCCGGACGATGAGGTGGACGCGGACGACGACTCAGACGACGACTCAGACGACGACTCCGACGAGGGCCCCCGCGCGGTCCAGCAGTCGGGCGGGCGTGTGCCTCGTCCCGGTGGACCTGTTGTCCCCGGTGGGCCCAAGGGACCCGGGTTTGGCGGTTCCGGCATCGCCGAGGGCACCCTCCAGTACGTCAGCGAGGATGGGCAGGCGGCCGGTGCGGTTGTCTCCAACTTCTCGGTGACCTACCTGAATGAGCCCGCGTTGGAGATCCTGGCGCATGTGCCTACCGATGGCGCCCCGCACACCGTGCACCTCAAAGAGTTGGGCGCGTTCCGCGTCACCGCCCGCGTGGTCGAGGACAAGACCATCCTCGTCGGCGTGCAGATGGACAGCGTCGATGACGTGGTCATGATGCTTGTCGCGGTCGAGGTCGGCCTGTCCCTCGTCGTCGCGATTGCCGCTGGGTTCGCCGGTCGGGCGTGGGTGCGGCGCGAACTGCGTCCCCTCGGCGTGGTGCGCGCCGCGGCCTCGGACATTGCGAGCCGCGATCTGGCCGACGATGCCGAGGAACTGGCACGCGTCGGCGACGAAGCAACCTCCGGCCCCGTCGAGGTCGCGGAGGTTGCGGGTGCCCTCAACTCGATGATCGACGCGGTGGAAGACGGCATGGAGCGGCGCGCCCGCAGCGAGGCGAAGCTGCGCCAGTTCGTCGCCGATGCATCGCACGAGCTGCGAACGCCGCTGGCCTCCGTGCAGGGCTACGCCCAGCTCGCGCGCCGCGACATCGACGAGGCCTCCCGGACCCAGGCGCTTGAGAGGATCTCCTCGGAGGGGGCGCGGATGGCGTCCCTCGTGGAGGAAATGCTGACCCTGGCGCGGCTGGACGGCGACCGGGCCCTCAAACGCGACAATGTCGACGTTATCCCGCTGATACTGGACGCACTGTCAGACGCCCACGTGGTCGCCCCCGACCACGAGTGGGAGCTTGGCCAGGTCGTCGACGCCCCGATTCTCGGCGAGGAGGCGGCCCTGCGACAGATCCTCACGAACCTCCTCGCCAACGCGCGCCTCCACACGCCCGCGGGCACACGCGTGACCGTCTCCCTGCGCCGGAGAGGGGACGAGGCCTTGGCCGGCTCCTCCCGTACCCGAGCGGAGGGGAAGGGGAGTGCCAAGGGCGCCCCGGCCTCGTCCATGGTGACGCTGCGCGTCGCGGACGACGGGCCCGGTATCCCGCCGGCGATTCGCGACCGCGTGTTTGATCGTTTCGTACGTGGGGACTCCTCGCGTACTCGCGACGGGCATGGCTCCTCGGGGCTGGGCATGTCGATTGTCGAGTCGCTCGCGCGGGCGATGGGCGGGTCGGTGCGGCTGGTTGACAGCGAGAAGGGGACCGTCATCGACGTGACACTGCCCGCGGCGTAAAGTGAGCGCGAGTGGGTGTGTACCGCCCGGCGTGCCCCGGCCTCGTGCCGCTTTCTGAAGAGTCGCGAGACGGAATCGAGCCGCCTGACTGGCCCCGACCTCGTCCGTTGTGTGTGCCCGCTCGCAGTCGCGCGTTCAATGTCACCCCCGTTTACCCGTTCATATACCGGAAGTTCCCAGCGGGATCGCGTGAGCGCCGTAGGATTGACACGGCGGCGTGTGCCGCCCGAATACGTGCAGACCTGCATATACCGATAGAAATGAGGGTCCAGTGGCACTGATCGTGCAAAAGTACGGCGGTTCTTCCGTCGCCGACACCGAAGCCATGAAGCGCGTCGCCCAGCGCATCGTGGACACGCACAACGCGGGACACCGCGTCGTCGTGGTCGTATCGGCCATGGGCGACACGACGGACGACCTGCTCGACTCGGCGGCCGCCCTCACGGACAACCCGCCCGAGCGTGAAATGGACATCCTCCTGTCCGCAGGCGAGCGCATCTCCATGGCGCTGCTGGCCATGGCCGTCAACGAACTGGGCGTCGAGGCCCGCGCCTACACCGGCGCGCAGGCTGGTATTAAGACCGACAACCACTTCGGTGCTGCCCAGATCATCGGTATGGTCCCCGAGCGCGTCGCCCGCGCCGTCAAGGATGGCCAGGTCGCTATCGTCGCCGGCTTCCAGGGCATCTCCAAGGATGACGACGTGACCACGCTGGGCCGCGGCGGCTCCGACACGACCGCCGTCGCCCTCGCCGCCGCCCTCCATGCAGACGTGTGCGAAATCTACACCGACGTCGACGGCCTCTTCTCCGCCGACCCGCGCATCGTCCCCAAGGCCCACCGCCTGCGCACCCTCACCCAGGAAGAAACCCTGGAAATGGCCGCGCACGGCGCAAAGATCCTGCACCTGCGGGCCGTCGAATTCGCCCGCCGCTACGGAGTCCCCCTCCATGTGCGATCCTCGTTCTCCGAAAAGAACGGCACCTGGATCTCCGACGCCCCCGCAAACCCCGAACTCAAGGGCCTCGTGCCCGACGCCGCCCTGAAGTCCCCTGAGGAGAACGCCATGGAAAAGCCCGTCATCTCCGGTATTGCTCACGACCGCTCGCAGGACAAGATCACCGTCACCGACGTGCCGAACAGCCCCGGCGTCGCCGCCCGCGTCTTCGCCGTCGTCGCCGAGGTCGGCGCCAACATCGACATGATCGTCCAGAACCTGCCGATCTCCGACCCCACGAAGGCCAACATCACCTTCACCCTGCCCGAAGGCGACGCGCAGAAGGCCCTCGACGCCCTCGAAGCCCACCGCGACGAGATCGGCTTCAACGAGCTGCGCTACAACCCCAACATCGGCAAGCTCAGCCTCGTCGGCGTCGGCATGCGCACCAACCCCGGCGTCTCCGCGCGCCTCTTTTCCGCCCTGTCCGACGCGGGCATCAACATCGACCTGATCTCCACCTCCGAGATCCGCATCTCCGTCGTCACCCGCCTCGACGACCTCGACCGCGCCGTGCAGGCCGTCCACACCGCCTTCGGCCTCGACGCCTCCGAAACCGAGGCCGTCGTCTACGGCGGCACCGGCCGCTGATCGTTCATCGACGAGGCCCGGGCCGGTTCCGCTGATCCGCGCGGTTCCGGCGCTCCCGAGAGTGCGCCCCGGCCTCGTCCCCATAGATTTCACCCAGCGTTCGCCCCGTCGTATGGGCGCGCGCACCAACACAAGGAGAACACCATGAGTGGATTCAATGTCGCCGTCGTCGGCGCCACCGGCCAGGTCGGCCGAGTTATGCGCACCCTGCTGGAGGAGCGGGGTTTCCCGGTCGAGACGATTCGCTTCTTCTCGTCCGCGCGCTCGGCGGGCACGACCCTGCCGTGGAAGGGCCGGGACATCGTCGTCGAGGACGTGGCGACGGCCGACTACTCGGGCATTGACATTGCCGTGTTCTCCGCGGGCGCCACCGCCTCGCGCGAGTACGCCCCCAAGTTCGCGGCCGCCGGCGCGGTCGTCGTCGACAACTCCTCCGCGTGGCGCAAGGACCCCGAGGTCCCGCTCGTCGTCTCCGAGGTCAACCCCGACGACGTCGACAACCGCCCCAAGGGCATCATCGCGAACCCCAACTGCACCACCATGGCCGCGATGCCCGTCCTCAAGCCCCTCGTGGACGCTGCGGGTGGTCTGACGCGTCTCTTCGTGTCCTCCTACCAGGCCGTCTCCGGGTCGGGCCGCGCCGGCGTCGCCGAGCTGACCGGCCAGATCGAGGCCGGCGTCAAGCAGGACCTTTCGGGCCTCGCCCTCGACGGCCGCGCCGTCACCCTGCCCGAGCCCGGCGTGTACGTCGCGCCCATCGCCTTCGACGTCGTGCCGCTCGCCGGCTCCATCGTCGACGACGGAAGCGAGGAAACCGACGAGGAGCAGAAACTGCGCAACGAGTCGCGCCGCATCCTGCACACCCCCGACCTGGCCGTGTCCGGCACCTGCGTGCGTGTCCCCGTCTACACGGGCCACACCCTGACCATCCACGCCGAGTTCGCCGGCGACATCACGCCCGACCAGGCGCGTGCCCTGCTGGCCGAGGCTCCCGGCGTGCGCGTCGTCGACGTCCCGACCCCGCTTGAGGCCGCCGGTCGCGACGAGGTCCTCGTCGGCCGCATCCGTCACGACCAGGCCGTCGACGGCAAGCGCGGCCTCGTCCTGGTCGTCTCCGGCGACAACCTGCGCAAGGGCGCTGCCCTCAACGCGGTCCAGGTCGCTGAGGTGGTGGCTGCGCGACTGCGCTGAGTGCTCGACCTCTCGACCGTGCTGAGTGCTTGCACTCTCGACTGTGTTGAGTGTGTGAACTAGTTGCGTGAACACGCGGCGGCCGGTGGGCCGCCGCGCGTTTGCGTTGCGTGGTTGCCGGGGTGCTTGGTTGCTTGTGGCTCTGCCTGACGCGCAGCGTTGCGTGTGGGTGGCTCTGCCTGACGTGTGGCGTTGCGTGTGGGTGGCTCTGCCTGACGTGTGGCGTTGCGTGTGGCGCCGCTGGTGTTCTGGGCGCCTTCGGGCCCGGCCGCCCGCGAGATCGCCACACGCTTTGCTATCGCTCGGAGTGGTCGATCTCGAAGCCCGCCCGTGCCCTCCGGACCCTCCGGCGCCCTCCACACCGGCGGCGTATGCAGTATTGCGGTTGCCGAGTAATGTCGCACGTAATTCCCTCGCGGTTATTTCATGATTTGAATTGTGATCGTTGGAATTGCAACGTTTTGAGGCTTTGTTGAAAGTTCAGGCAATCGAATTACGTGCGACTTTTCTGGGGGCTTGGCCCCGCCACCGCCCACAGGCACCGCAGCCAGGACTACTCAGAACAACCCTCTCATAACAAACGGTCCGAAAAACCCAGACCCCTCCACCTAGGCAAAGCAGACCTGGATGTCATCGCTGACCAGCGGGGTGAGCGCCCCGGCAAAACGCTCAACTGGGACACACCCAAGCAATGCCTCGAACTGCTGCTCAGGACAGAACCCGTCTTGCAACCACCCCTAGAATCCGGCCTATCCCTCCTCGAACGGGGGTGTGATAGTCCCGTGTCGGTCGATAATTCGCGCGGGCTTCAACGGCGCGTCTCGAACGACATTGAGGAGCCGGTCGAAGGTTTCCATCGCGGCGTGACGGTTGGAGGGAACGAACTCCAGAGCGGACGCGTACGGACTGATCTCATGACCCTGACCTGACAGGGCGTTGGCCAAGCTTGCTAGCGGGTTGGCTCGTGTACCTTCTTCAATAGCTCTCTCGATCCAGGAGCGACATTCGTTGACATCGTCAGCCCAGGTACGGAATACCTGCCCGGTGAGTTCTTGGTGCCAGGAGTAGTCGTCCGAACTGCTGGTTAGTGTCCATCCCGGCCACAGCGCATCGAAATCCTCCAGGTGCATGTCCCTGTCCTGGAGCGACCACCAACGCAACGAGCGTGCTTGGTAGTCCACGAATATCCCGGTGGTCGGAACATCGTCATCCGTGGTCTGCTCCCACGCATCCGATTCATCCGGTAGCCGGGAGGTGACCTCGCGAGCCAAAGCCAGGAAATTCTCAGGACCGCATCCAGTAAGATCGTCCAGGAAGCCGTAAGCGCGCCAGGTGACCAAGGTGCCGTCTGCCATGCGTACGGTGATGGGATCAGCTCCGTGCCACTCATCCCATGGCTCTAGATCGGGCGCGCGATCGCATGGTAAACGATCAGAACGGTGTGTGAAGATGGTGGCCGGATCGACGCCAGCAGCCCGAAGGGTTCCCCTGGTTCCTTCGGCTGACCAGACGGCCGTCCACCCAGGCCAAGTGTGCTCAACGAGGTAGTTGATAAGTCGAGGCATGTAGAGCGCCTCGCTCTCCTCTGCCCACACCACCAGTTTCCTGGTCTCATCGATCAGAAGCGTGCCCTCAATCCACGTCGCTCCTTTCCAAGCATGCGGATCATCAATACCCATCGGAGACATACAACGCACACGCTGAATGGTGGCTTCCATACCGTCGATCGCAATGTCCAGTCCGACCGTTTGGGCCGCCCAGTGGTCGCGGTAGATCTCCCAACCAGAGTAAGTCTTAAGCAAAACACCTAACCGGGAACCCATTGTCACACCTCCAATCGGGAGAAAAATGTGGTCGCGAATGTCGTTTTCTTAGTGTCGACAGAAGTGCGCGAGATGCTTCACGCAAGTTCAGGCAATAGTACCTTCGCAGGGGTATAGCGAGTTTTCCATACAAAGATAGCGTAGATCAGTAAGCCTCCCCAGGGCCTCGCTGGTAGCACTTTCAGCTTCGTTAAGTCGCCTCAATTTCACTTCCAGATCCGACACTATACGTTCCTGAACGTCCTTGCTAGCCGGTGGTGCGCTCGATCAGGGTCGCGCACGCACTGGCCTGGCCACCTACGCCCCGCGCCTGGTGGGGGGAATTACTACCATAGAAGGTCTCTGCCGGCGTGTCGCCGGCGTGTCGGGGGTCTATGGTAGTAATTCCCCCCGTTTGGCGGTGGGTGCGCCGGACGCTGTGCTCAAACTGCAGACCACCTCGACGAAAAACGCTGAAAATGGGGTGTTGTGGGCGAGGTGGACTACGCTTTGAGCAGATGGGCTCTGACATGGCGCCTCCGCGCAGGTGTGCTGGTCCTGGTGATGGTCCGCACCCCCGGATATTCGCAGGTGCAAGCGATACTTCGCGGGAATTGCCGCTCGCGCAGGGAGGTGGCATAACAAAACCGCCCGGCGCTCGGCCGGGCGGGAAGTGGAGCGGGCGACGGGAATCGAACCCGCCTCTGAAGCTTGGGAAGCTTCCATTCTACCGATGAACTACGCCCGCAATTCATCGTCCCAAAGGAATCGACCTGTCGATCATAGCCTCACGGCGGATGGGCGCGCAACCGGCGCGTCTCGCCCGACAATACGACATGCGCCCGTCGGTCGTGGCCGCGCGCCCCGCAAGCCGGCCCGCCGCTCACTGTCGAGCGCCAGGTCCAGCGTGCTCACCCGCCCGCGCGCCGCTCGCACCTCCCGCCGAGTCCCTTCCCGCGACCATCCGTTCCCGTCAGGAGGTGCCCGCCGCGGATACACTGAGGGTCGTGTGACCGATTGGAGGGCCCATGCCTCGTCCCGTGGTGGCAGCAGCCATCGTTGACTCGTTGGAGAATCCGACCGTGCTGCTCGCCTGTTCGCGCGCGTACCCGGAGGAGCTGCGCGGCCTCTTCGAGCTGCCCGGCGGCAAGATCGAGGATGGCGAGGACGCGGTGGGCGCGCTGGAGCGCGAGATTTCAGAGGAGCTTGGCGCGCGCCTGACGATCGGTGAGCGCGTGTGCCCCGATGGTGGTCTGTGGTGGCCGATCCTGGGAGGGCGAGTGATGGGTGTGTGGCTCGCTGAGGTTGCTCCGGGCTCGCCGACTCCGCGCGCGGGCGCCTCGCACCTGGAGGCCCGGTGGGTGCCCATCGCTGACCTGGCGGACTTGGCGTGGATCGCCGCCGATCTTCCCATCGTCGAGGCCGTGGTTGCGCACTGTGGCCGATGATGCCTCGTGCGGCGGGCTCGGTCGGTGCGGCGGGCGGGTCCAGGAGTGCGCGGAGGTCACCCGGGCTCAGGCGGGTGGGGCCAGGAGTGCGCGGAGGTCCCCGGCCTCGTGCGGAAGCGGCGCGTGAGAAACCCGGGCCGACGTGCGTGAGGTGAGGGTCGCCCTCCTATCATTTGACGACACATGGGGGCGTAATGTCAGAATAAGCGCATGCCGAAGATTATTGGCGAGTCCCTCGCCTCTCACCGCGAGATCACCCGCTCGCGCCTGTTTGAGGCGCTTGGCTCCCTCATGGCCGAGCAATCCTTCGAATCCATCACGATGAGTCAGATCGCTGAGCGCGCCGGAGTGGGTCGCACCGCGGTCTACAACCATTTCGCGGACAAGGAAGTGCTCCTGCTTGCGTACATGCGCCAGGTGACCGAGGAGTTTACGTCGGTCCTGACGCGGCGCCTCGCGGCCGAGCCTGATCCGCTCATGCGCCTGCGTCTGTATATTCGGTCGCACCTGCAGATGACGAGTCGCTACCACGTCAAGGCGGGCATGGGCCTGCGTCGGCAGATGTCGGGCCGCGGCGCCTCCCACCTGCATGATCATGCGGGGCTGGTGGGCGAAGTCCTCATTGGGATCCTCGACGAGGCCATGGATCGTCACCTGATCGCGCAGCAGAATACGCTGGGCGCGGTTCACCTGATCCATGCGACGCTTGCGGGCCAGCGCCTCCCCAAGGACGCGGCGCATCGTGAGTCGGCGCTGGTCCTCGTGGAGACCTTTATTTTGCGAGGCCTGGGTGCCTCGGAGGAGAACGTGCGTCACGTCACCGCTTCGCCTCTCCCTTCCGGGGAATAGTGGGCGCGCCGCGTCCGTTGATTCAGACATAACACAGGGGTCGTCCGGCCCCGACTGACCTGCCGACCAGAGCGTCGGCGACACAAGGAGAAACATGGCTACCGTTACTCTGACGCAGGAGAACTTCGAGCAGACCGTGTCGTCTAACGACATTGTCCTGGTTGATTTCTGGGCGACCTGGTGTGGCCCGTGCCGCCAGTTTGGCCCTGTTTTCGAGGAGGCCTCCGAGAAGCATCCCGACGTCGTGTTCGGCAAGATCGACACGGATGACCAGCAGCAGCTCGCGATGGCCGCTCAGATCACGTCGATCCCGACCCTGATGGCTTTCCGCGATGGCATTGCGGTGTTCCGTCAGTCCGGCGCCCTGCCGCTGTCCGCCCTGGAGGACCTGATCTCCCAGATCCAGAACCTGGACATGGATGACGTTCGTAAGAAGATCGCCGAGGCCGACAAGGCCGAGTGATCGCGTCATAGCTGACGACGGGCCCCGAGGCGCACGCCTCGGGGCCCGTTGTTATGTGCTCAAAGTGCAGTCCACTTCGCCCACATCACCCCTTTTTGGCATTATTCGCCGAGGTGGTCTGCACTTTGGGCGCGGTGTCCATCGCTCGCGCATATAAATGGGGTGAATTGCAACCATAGGCCTCCGACACGCCGGCGACACGCCGACAGAGATCTTCTATGGTTGCAATTCCCCCAATCGCGCGGGCGTCGGCGGCCGTGCCGGAGGGCCGGGGCGCAGGGCCGAGCCGGAGAGCCGGAGCACAGGGGTGCTAGCAGGGGGTGCTCGGCCTGTGCGGCTCGGGCAGGTGGCGCTAGGGTCTTGCCGGGCGGCGCGTGATGAACTCGCGGTCCGCGTGGTCGCCGACCATGAACGAGTATTCGCCGACGATCTCGAAGCCGTGGCGCGTGTAGAAACGCTGCGCCCCGTAATTCTCGCTCCATACGCCGATCCACAGGGTGCGCGGCCCCTCGCGCTCGAGCCACTCCAGCGCTGTGCGTAGCAGGAGTGTTCCCCGGCCCCCACCCTGGTGACCGCGCAGGATGTACAGCCGCTGGATCTCGCCGTCGCCCGGCGCGACGTCGGGGTGGGGCAGGTGCGCCGGGCACGCGGTCACGTAGCCGATGGGGGAGCGTTCGGGGGACGAGGCCTGGGCACCTTCCCCGGCCCGTGCGGTATCGGGATCTGCGGTGTCGTGGCGTTCGTCGGCGTTGATGGTGGAGGGAGAATCGGAGGGCACATGAGCGAGGGGCCCGTTCCCGGCCCGTGCGGTATCGGGATCTGCGGCGTCGTGGCGCTCGTCGGCCTTGATGGTCGAGGGAGAATCGGAGGGCACATGAGCGAGGGGCCCGTTCCCGGCCCGTGCGGTATCGGGATCTGCGGCGTCGTGGCGCTCGTCGGCCTTGATGGTCGAGGGAGAATCGGAGGGCACATGAGTGAGGGGCCCGGCCCCGGCCTCGTCCTCCGAGGAGGGGGAACCGGGTGAATCTTCGAAGAGGAGCCAGGTTGCGCGCTCGGGGTCCTCCAGTTCGGCGCGTAGGACGGTGGGGGAGTAGGCCTGGTCGAGGAAGACTGCCAAGTCTTCCGCCGCGTAGAGGTGACCGAAGGTTTGGGTGAAGCACTCGCGGGCGAGCGCGGACAGGGCGGTTGCGTCGTCGGGCGTGGCGCGGCGGATCATGTCGTCCTCTCAGTCGGGGCACCCCCATCGTAGGCAGGAGGTAGTGGGCGCGCTCCCATTGCCGAGGCCCCGGCTGAGTGTCCGCTCTGTTGGCCGTGTTTCGGGCGCGCTCTTTCTTTCGCGAGGCGCTGGCTGAGTGTCCGCTCTGTCGGCCGTGTTTCAGGTGTGCTCTTTCTTTCGCGAGGCGCCGGCTGAGTGTCTGCTCTGTCGGCCGAGTCTCGGGAGAGCTCTTTCATCCGCGAGGCGCCGGAGAGGTGCTTGCCCTGTCGGCCGCGACCGCCGAGCTGGCAGGAGCTCCTCGCCCCGGCGCCGACTAGCCGTCCGCCCTGTCGGCCGCGCCCCAGGCACGCCCGTCAAGCCACCCCGAGGGGCCCTGATTGTTCCCTGACACGAAGTGTCAACCCTTGCTCTGCAAGTGATTCCCACCATACAATTGCCTGAATGGTGCAGATCGAAGGAGACGGACGTGGCACGTAAGACCCGAACCGCGCAGGTGCTCGACATTGTGAAGGTCCTCGCGTGGGTCGTTATCGCGGTGTCCCTGGTGAAGTTCGCCTTCTTCCCCGCGGCGGCCGAAGAACAGACGAGCGACGGCATGGACCCGGGCGGCACGTTTGGGCAGATGACGATCCCGGTGGGCCGCGCGGACATCACGAACACCGTGAGTCTGACGGGCACGATCCAGGCGGACGAGCCCGTCAACGCTCGCGCGACGCTGGACGGCGCGGTCGTGCGCGTCTACGTCAACGACGGTGACACGGTCGCCAAGGGTGACGCCCTCATCCAGATCCGCAAGGAGATCCCCGGCGAACCAAGGCAGGTCACTGACGAGGACGGTAACGTCACCACGGAAGTTGGGCAGCCGACCTATAAATACGAGACGGTTGCCGCCCCCGGCGACGGCAGGGTGTCGACGAGTGTTCTGGTGGGACAGCAGTTCGCGATTGGCGACACGGTTGCGTCGGTCGCCCCCTCTACGTTCTCGGCTGTCGCTTCCCTGAGCGCAGACCAGATGTACCGACTCCAGGAGGCCCCTTCCACCGCGACCGTCACCATCAAGAACGGCCCGGCACCCTTCGAGTGCTCCGACGTCAAGCTCGTGAGTCCGACCGGCAAGACGCAGGACCCCAAGAACCCGGGGGCCTCGGATAGCTCGGCCACGGCCTCGACGGACTTGAAGGCTCGCTGCGCGATTCCCTCCGACCAGACGGTGTTCGCGGGCCTGCAGGTCAGCATCGAGATGACGACGGGCTCGGCCACGGGTGTGCTCGCCGTCCCGGTCTCTGCGGTTGAAGGCCGTTACCAGACTGGCACCGTCTATGTGCCGACCTCGGACCCGGCCAACCCGGAGAAACGCTCGGTTACTCTGGGTCTGACGGACGGCAAGATGGTCGAGGTCAAGGACGGCCTGGAGGAGGGCGAGGAGATCCTCGAATTCACCCCGACCGCGACGAAGGACAACCAGGACGATCCCTACGGCCCGGGTCCCGGAGCGGGGATGGACGGCGGGGCCATGGACGGAGCCGCGGACGCGTCCGGCGGGACGGGCGCGCGATGAGCCTGGTGCGCCTGCGGGGCGTGACCCGAACGGTCACCCTGCCTGACGGCGAGGACCTGCATATTCTGCGCGGCGTGAATCTGGACGTTGCGGCGGGAGAGCACGTCTCGATCGTCGGCCGGTCGGGCACGGGTAAGTCGACGATGCTCAACATCATTGGCATGCTGGATACCCCCACGTCGGGCACCTACGAGCTGGACGGCGTGGACACGACGCGCCTGGGCGAGGGACGTCGCGCCCGCATGCGGGGGGCGGATTTCGGCTTCGTCTTCCAGCAATTCAACATTTTCGCCGCGCGCACGGCCGCCGAAAACGTCGAGGTTCCCCTCCTGTACGCCTCGGGTGCGCAGCTGCTGCGCAGGCGCGCGATCGCTTTGGACATGCTGGAGCGCGTGGGCCTTGGGGACCGCGCGGACTCTTACCCGGGTGAGATGAGTGGCGGCGAGCAGCAGCGCATCGCGATCGCCCGCGCCCTCGTGCGCCGCCCGCGCGTGATCCTCGCCGACGAGCCGACCGGTGCCCTCGATCCGGACACGGGCCGCGCGGTCATGGCCCTCCTGGAGGAGGTCGCCCGAGAATCCGACTCGGCGCTCATCGTCATCACGCACGACATGGCGGTCGCTGCCCGCGCTTCGCGCGCCTACGAACTCTACGACGGTGTCCTCCACGAGGTCGCCGATCCCTCCGCCCTGACCCAGCGCACGGAGGCCGGGCATGTCGAGCCCACCGGGACCGAGAGCGCGGGCAACGTGCCCAGCGGCGCCGCGTCCGCCGACCTTAAGCCCGCCCACTCCGGGGACGAGGCCGTGGCTGCCCCCGCTCTCGTCTCTCCTCCGCCGCCGCCTCCCACGCAGGTCCGTGAACCGGAGCCGGGTGCTCCTCGCGCGGCACATGGGACGGCAAGCGGGGCGGAAAGTGAGGTGTCGGCGCGTGCGCAGGCATCTCGGATACCGGTCCCGCCGCAGGCCGAGGCCTCCTCGGCTGAGGCGATCACCGCGGGTGAGGAGGGCGCATCGTGAACGCTGTGAGCCAGATCGTGGGAGCCCTCATCGAGGCGTGGGGGGAGGTGAAGGTTCAGAAGGCCCGCGTGGTCCTCTCGCTCGTGGGAGTTGTCGCCGCGGTGGCCGCCATGACGGTCGTCATCGCGCTGGGCGACCTGATCTTGCAATCCTCGCGGGAATTGGCCGAGCTCTACGAGGGGCGCTCGGTGACGCTGCGCCTCGCTCCGGAACAATCATCGGCCAGCCAGGGAGGACCCTCGAATGGCGGACCCTCCCAGGAGGCTGGAACCGGGGAGGGCGCCCAGGCCTCGTCGAGTGTCACGCGCCCCGACGACAAGGATCCGGTGAGCGACGCGATGACGACGCTCGCGGACCGACACGACATCCGCTACTGGTCGCGTCTAGCCAGCAGCGGCGGTGAGATCGTCGAGGTGCGCCAGGCCCGCACGTCCGGGCAATTCCGCGGCTACCCGGTGGTGCAAACCCAGGACATGTTCAACGACGTCACCATTCAGGCGGTGGACCCCGCCTTTGAGGTGATCTTCCGGACCCGCATGCTCGCCGGGCGCTGGGTGGCCGCCAGCGACGCGGACCAGCGCTTGACTCCCGTCGTCATCTCCGAGGTCCTGTGGAATCAGCTGGGACGCGCCCCCATCGACCAGGTCCCCATCGTCCTGCACACCACCGACGGCACCGCGCTGCGCGTCGTCGGCGTCACGAAAGCGAAGAGCCGCTTCGACATGCCGACCCTCTACGTGCACTATGACGCGGCGCGCGCCGCCCTGCCGCAAATGGGCCAGCCCACGATGATCGCGTGGGTCGGCCCCGAGGATGCCGAGCAGGCGCGCACGGTGCTGCCGCGCGCCCTGGCCTCGATTCTCGGCGACGGATGGCGCGTGAGCGTCACCGGCGGCGAGCACCAGGACACGGGCGAGGAACAGCTGGGGACGATCTCCCGCGTCATCATGATTATCGGAGGCATTATCGTCTTTCTCGGCGCGCTCGGCCTCCTCAACGTCGCGATCGTGACCGTGCGCCAGCGCGTGCGCGAAATCGGTATCCGCCGAGCCGTCGGTGCCTCCGCCGCGCGCGTGTTCTTCGCGGTCTTCATGGAGTCGGTGGTCGCCACCTTCGTCGCCGGCGTCATCGGCGTGGGCATCGCGGTCGTCGTCGTGCGTTTCTTGCCACTCGAAACGATGGGAATCGCGCTCAGTGAGACACCAGCCTTCCCCGCCGGCGCGGCCATCGCGGGCGTCGCCATATCCACGAGCATCGGTGCCCTATGCGGCATCATCCCGGCGCTCGCGGCCGTGCGCATCAAGCCAATCGACGCGATTAGGTACTAAATAGGTCGCCGAGGCCATGGCTGGCGTCCCGATGTCGCGCGGGTTCGCGGTCGGGGAGTGGGCCTCGTCCGTGGTGGGCGAGTGGGAGGTGGGCGTCCCGTGTGATGTCACGCGGTGCGGTGCCCGGGTCAGCGGGGCAGTGTCACTCGCTTGGTGTCCTCGTTGAAGACAATCATGCCTTCCTTGAGGAGGGCGCGGTAGACGCGGGTGGGCTGGTAGCGGTCGCCACCGTCGAGGCGGGCGGCGTCGAGGACTCGGCGCTTGGTCAGGCCCTCCCTACCTTCGAAGTGCGCGGCGCGCAGTGCCTTCATAATGCGGCCGCGAGCCTGGCGGTCGGTGCCCGTGTAGGGCTGGGGTGTGGGGCGTTTCTCATCCTTGGGGAAACCGGCGGTCGCCCACGCGCAGTGCTTGTGCATGATGCATTCATCACAACTGGGGGAGAGCTGGGTGCAGACGATGGCGCCGAACTCCATGAGAGACAAACTGACGTCCGCGGCGAGGTGTCCATCTGTTGGAAGCAGAGTTGCGGCGCGCGCGGTTTCCGATTTGGAGGGTGTTGAGTGGGGAGGGAACTCCCGGCCATCGAGAAATCTGACCAGCACTCTACGGACGTTCGTGTCCAGAACTGGGACGCGGATTCCGTGGCGGAAGGCGAGCAGTGCGCTGGCTGTGTATGTGCCCACGCCCGGCAGGAGAGTCAGCTCTTTCATGGTGAGGGGCACCTGACCGCCGTGTTTCTCGACGATGGTGCCCGCACAGTTTTTGAGGCGCAGCGCGCGTGACGGATAGCCCAGATTTGCCCAGGCTACAATGATATCCGCGGAGGAAGCGTCGGCCAGGTCCGCGGGTGTGGGCCATCGTTGCATCCATTCAATCCAGATCGGCTGCACGCGCGATACCGGGGTCTGTTGGCTCATGATCTCGAAAACAAGGGTGCCCCAGTCGGACACGTCGTCGTGTCGCATGGGCAGGTCGCGCTTGTTGGATGCGAACCAGCGGGGAAGGTCATGGAGCAGTGTCTGCGAGGCCTCGGCCGTTGGATTTATGAACACTCTGTCAGTGTAGAGAAAGTTGTCTGATGGCTGCGCTCTCAGTGACCCGGTCTGTGAGGTGGAGCATAAAATCTGTTCACTGTTGTATAAACGATGAAGGTCCGCTAGTCTGACCGTGCTTTCAGAAACGCCCCGCGCCTTGCGGGGTTCCATCAACAACAGGAGACATAATGTCCGCTCCTCAGCAGCCCGGTTACGGCCAGCCCGGCTTCAATGCCCCCGTCCAGGGCAAGTCCCGTGTGACCGCCGGCCTCCTCAACCTGTTCCTCGGCGGCTTCGGCGTCGGTGACTTCTACCTCGGCTACACCCAGTACGGCATCTACAAGATCGTCATCTCCCTCGTCTTCGTGGTGCTGCGCTTCCTGGATCTCGGCTTCCTCTCGGCCATCATCAGCCTGCTCAACTTCGTGTGGTGGGCCGTTCTGCTCGCGTGCGCCGTCATGACCTTCATGGGCAAGTGGATCTACGAGAAGGACGCCAACGGCGTTCCCACCGTCTGAGTTGTGCGAATGCGTCTGAACTGACGCGCACTCTGTGAGAGTGTGGGGCCCGGCTGATGCTGGGCCCCACACTTTTTGTATCTAGCCCGGGGTGTGTCGGTCGAGCCACTCGCTGCTGAGTGAGCTGTTGTCACGCCAGCGTGTGAAGGCTGTGGGCGTATTGGACAAGCGTTTCGCTGCTGCGAGGGCGGCGGCTTGCCGGGTGAAGCATCCCGGGTTGCGGTGGCAGCTGGGCCCGAGGCCTGGCGTTGTTAACCCCTTAATGCGCAGCTGGGCCCTATAGGTGGAGCGTGGGCGACCCCGCCCACACTGCCACCCATGGGGTTAACCTGCGCATTGAAGGGCGCGCACTGCCACTTCTCGGGCGATCACTCCACCGATCAGAGGCGCACTGCCACTTCTTGAGTGAGCCTTGCCGCCAGACGTACCCGCGCGCGTCGCCGCAGGCGCAGCAGCGTGGCGCGCTGCGCTCGTGAGGGCAGGGTGCTCCTACCCCGACCCAGTTGACAAACAGTCTGCGGGTAGATTCGGGGTGACGTCGGGGTGGTTGCGGGTACCGTGATGGGGGCGGTGCGCGCTAGGATGTGGCGGTACGGCCACAGAAAGGCCACCCCACGACAATCGAAAGGCTTAGCCATGACGACGCCCGATCCCCTGGCCAACCCCATCAAGCCCGAGGACGACACCCAGGCCTCGATCCCCGCGCCTGAGGCGCCCAGCTTCCCCCAGACCTCGGCCCCCGCCTTTGACGAGGCGACCGCCACCCCCGGCACCACCACCTACGGCACCGCCTACGACCCCGCTGGTGCGGCGCCGGAGACACAGCCCCAGGACGCGCAGCAGGGCTACGCCCAGCAGCCCTTCGGCCAGCCCCAGGACCCCCAGCAGGGCTACGCCCAGCCCGCGTTCGGCCAACCCGCGTTCGGCCAGCCCGCCTTCGCTCAGGGTGTCTACGCGAACCCTCCCAAGCAGTGGATCGTCGCGCTGCTCCTGGCGTTCTTCGTCGGCGTCTTCGGTATCCACAACTTCTACCTGGGCTACAACAGCCGCGGCCTGATCCAGCTGCTTCTGTCCGTTATCATCATCGGCCTGCCCATCACCGCCATCTGGGCGCTCATTGAGTTCATCATGCTCATCATGCGTTCCGGCTCCTACGGCTGCGACGCCACGGGCCAGCCGCTGGTGTGACCTGGGGTGTTGTCGCGGCGCTGAGTATGCGACAATCAAGTCATGCTGCTCAGTGACCGCGACATCAACGCCTCCCTGGATTCCGGCCGCATTCGGCTGGATCCTCTGGATCGTGACCTGGTCCAGCCGGCCAGTATCGACGTGAGGTTGGACCGGCTGTTCTGCCTTTTTGATAATCACCGCTACCCGGTGATCGACCCCGCGGCGGACCAGTCGGACCTGGCGCGCCAGGTGGACGTGGGGCCGGATCAGCCCTTCGTCTTGCACCCCGGTGAGTTCGTCCTGGGTGCCACGTACGAGCTGGTGACCCTCGGCGACGACATTGCCGCACGCCTGGAAGGCAAGTCGTCGCTGGGGCGCCTCGGCCTCCTCACTCATTCCACCGCGGGCTTCATTGACCCCGGTTTCTCCGGTCATGTGACCCTGGAGCTGTCCAATGCGGCGACGATGCCGATCCTGCTCTACCCGGGCATGAAGATTGGGCAGCTGTGCTTCTTCGACCTGTCCTCTCCGGCCGAGCATCCCTACGGCTCGCAGGGTGCGGGTTCGCACTACCAGGGTCAGCGAGGCCCGACGCCCTCCCGGACTCACGAGCGTTTCACGCGCACCCGTATCGATCGGTGACATGATGACGTCTCATCCTCCTCTTCCTTCCAGGCGTGAGCGCATGCGCGCAGAGCGCGCGGCGCGTGCCGCGGCCGAGTTAGCTGCGCCGCCCCCGCCCGAAGCGGCAGACCTGCCTGCCGCGGTGCCTCCGCCGCCAGAACCGAGCGATCGTCCCCTGGCTGCTCCGCCTCCGCCCGAAGCGGAGGGTATTCCGCCGACCGCGCCTCCTCCGCCGACGCCTCCGTCGGGCGTGCCCGCTCAGGGTGGGGGCGGCCAGGCCCAGGTGATGCGCACCGGCGTGATCACCGGCGTCGCCCTGCCGGGCATGACTGCGCGCCCCGACCAGGTCACCAACCGGGGCGACGAGCCCCCGCCCTCGCCCGTGAGGCGTTCCCTCAAGGAACGCATGGCGAGCGCGCGCCACAGTTTCGCGGACCCGCTGCTCACGGCCGCGACGGGCAACCCGCTCACGCAGACGCACGCCTCGCTGGTGGGGATGACCACGACGGAGCACGCCTTCCAGATCGCGGCCGACGGCGAGGTCACGGGTGCCGAGGCCGCCGCACCGATCGCCGCCGCCATCGAGGTGAGCGAACCCGCGGGTGTTATCGACCTGGATGAGGCGCTGAACAATCACCTGCTCTTGGTGTCCGAGGCGGTGGACCCGGCCGAGCTGGAGGCCCTCGCGATCTCCATGTGGGACGAGGCCGGCTGGATCGCCCCGGGTCGCCTGCGCCTGTCGTCCGAGGCTGAGCTTGAGGGCCCGTGGTCGCTCGATCAGCCGACGCGCGCCGAGCTGGGCACCCCGTCCCTGCTGACGAACGCGTGGATCCTGCGCTGCCCGGCCTCGCGCGCCGAGGATAAGCCGAGCGCGGTGATGGGGGAGTGGGCGAAGGCGTTTCCCGAGGGGATGCCCATCGGCCTGGAGTACCTCGTCCTCGAGGCGTTGAACCGTATGGCACGCCGCCTGGCGGGCGGCATGCGCATCGCGGGTAGCGGCTACGTGATGGTTCCCGACGCGGATTCGGCAGTCAACTTGACGGTCTACTCGCCGCGTTGGATTAATCCCGAGGACCTCCTACAGGCGATGCGTGAGCGCGCGGGCTTTACGGAGATGAAGGACGCGCGCGACATCGTCCCCGACGTCCCCGAGGCTCCCGCGCTCAGCCCCGCGCAGGCCGCGCACATCGAGAAACTGAAGGCGGAGCTGGGGCCTGTTCGCGAGGACATCGCCTCTAAGATCGCCAAGGCCCGCGAGGAGCTGGAGGCCCAGCGCAACGAGCCGCAGGTCGTCGACGGTTACGCGCTCATGTGTCCGATTGGCAACCGCTCCGACATGATGATCGAGGTTCATGCCGTGCCCACGCCCCCGCGCGTGCTGCGCTGGGAGCCGTGGACGACGGGCGCGATCATCGAGTATCAGGTTCGCTGGCTGCCCGGCCTGACCCCGACGCCGGGGGCGACCACGATGAGCCGCACGGCCCGCCTGGAGCGCCTGCGCTCCACGCAGGATGTGGAGAAGGCCGCCGGCCTGATCGCGACCCTCGTGGGTGGCAACGTCATCGACGAGGACGGCTTCCTGGTCGGCTTGGCGGAGGTCACCGACGAGGAGGACGACGAGTAGCCATCTGTAGACGGCGCCTATCCCACCCGCTAGGGTGTCTGTGTTTTCATATCCATACGAAGGAAAGGACACAGCATGAAGCTCTCCGCACGCAACCAGTTCCCCGGCACCGTCGTTGAGGTCTCCGAGGGCGCCGTGAACGGCATCGTCAAGATCGAGGTCGCCCCCGGCCTGGTCATCTCCTCGTCGATCACGAACGCTGCCATCGAGGAGCTCGGCCTGACCGTCGGCTCCAAGGCCGTCGCCGTCATCAAGGCCTCCAACGTCATCGTTGGCGTCGAGGACTGATTTTCTTCAGACGAAGGGGCGGCCCCGCAGGTGTTCCTGCGGGGCCGCCCTCTTGTCTGCGGGGTCTGCGTGCGGTGCGCACTGCGGGGTGCGCGCCGTGCGCGCGTTACTGCCCGCGCTTGACGGATTCGAGCAGCATGACGGCCACGTCCCGCACCTCCGGGAGCTTTCCACCGGACGAGGCCGTGGCGTCGTCGTTGTTTGCGCCGCCCTGAGCGTCGGCGTCGGAGGAGACGAAGCCGGCGGACGTGCCCGAGGCCGAGCCGAGCATCTGGGAACAGAACGGGCAGGCAGTCGCGACGACGTCCGCGCCCGTGGAGGCGGCCTCGACGATGCGAGCGTCCGCGATACGGGTCCCGCGCGTCTCTTCGAACCAGGCGTGCGCGCCGCCCGCGCCGCAGCACATCGCGCGGTCGCGGTTGCGCGGCATCTCGACGAGTTCCACGTTCGGCAGGGAACCCACGAGCTCGCGCGGCGGCTCGTAGATACGGTTGTGGCGTCCCAGGAAGCACGCGTCGTGGTAGGTGACCTTCAGGGGTGTGCCGACCGAGGGAGCGCTGCCCGCAGGCTTAGCCCCGGCCTCGTCCGTGGTGTCCGCGCCCGTGGAGGCAGACGAGGCGGTGGGGGCCACCGGCGTGAGCAGGCCGTCGCGCACCAGGCGGTTGAGGAGCTGCGTGTGGTGGACGACGTCGAAGGAGCCGCCCAGCTCCGGGTACTCGCCGGCGATCGTGTTGAAGCAGTGCGCGCAGGAGACGACGATCTTCTGGGGCTTGGCTTCCTTGAGCGTGTCGATCGCCTGGGCGGCCAGCATCTGGAAGAGCGCCTCGTTGCCGGCGCGGCGGGCCGGGTCGCCCGTGCAGGACTCGCCCGAGCCGAGGACCGCGAAGGACACGCCCGCCGTGTGCAGCAGCTCGGCGACGGCGGCGCTGGTCTTCTTCGCCGTGTCGTCGTAGGCGCCCGCGCAGCCCACCCAGAACAGGTAGTCGACCTCGGAGGCGTCCTCGATGTCCTCGCCGACGACGGGGATGTCGAAGTCCAGCTTCTTCGCCCAGTCCATGCGCTTGCGGGCCGGCTGGTTGTAGGGGTTCGCCTTGGATTCCATGCCGCGGAACGCGCGGCCCAGCTCGCGGGGGAACGCGCCCTCCATGAGGACCTGGTGGCGGCGCAGGTCGAGGATGTGGTCGATGTGCTCGATGTCGACGGGGCACTGCTCGACGCAGGCGCCGCAGTTCGTGCAGTCCCACAGGACCTCTTCGGAGACGACCTCGGGGACCAGGGGAGCGGTCACCGCGGAGACGCCCTCGGGGCCGGTCGCGCCCGACAGGGACAGGGCGGAGACCAGGTCGAAGGAGTGCGGCGAGGCCGGCACGCCCTTGTCGAGGAGGACCTCGCCGTCGCCCAGCTTCTGGTGGCCCTCCTCCTGCTCGACGATCTGCACGTTGGAGGCGGACTCCATGTGGTCGCGCAGGCCCATGATGAGCAGCTTGGGGGAGAGGGGCTTCTGGGTGTTCCACGCGGGGCACAGCTCCTGGCAGCGGCCGCACTCGGTGCACGAGTACAGGTCCAGGCGGGCCTTCCACGAGAAGTCGTCGATCGTGCCCACGCCGAGGACCGTGTCCTCGGGGAGGTCGTCGAAGTCGTCCTCGCTGGTGACGGGCTTGCCGTCGATCAGCATGTGGTCGGCCGGTCCCAGGGACTTCGTGCCGTCGGCGTTGCGGCGCGTGTACAGGTTGAGGATCGCGACGAAGCGGTGCCAGGCGACGCCCATGCCGGTCTGGATGCCCACGACGGTCAGCCAGGTCATGGAGGTGAGGACCTTGAGGGCGCTGACCAGTACGATCGCGTTCGCCAGCGAGGCGGACGAGGAGGTGGCCGCGAAGAGCGCGCCGAGCCAGGCGGTCAGCGGGAAATGCAGGGCAGAGGCGTGCGCCTCGAGGCCCGGCGTGAGGCTGAAGAGCGCGTATTCGAGGCCGCGCAGGGCCACGACGCACGCGCACACGATGAGGATGACCCACTCGACGAAGAGCGCCTGCCAGCGGGTCGAGCCCAGGAAACGGGAGGCCATGCCGCGCGGGGAGGAATCGCGCGGGTGGGGCTTGGCCAGGGACGAGGGCGGGGTTCCTTCCGGGTCCGCCGCGGCGGCAGCGCCGTCCGGATCGTCGTTCGACAGGGCCGCCTCGGCCACCGAGCCGCGGCCCGCGCGCTGGCGCACGACCATGAGGAGGACGATGCCGACCAGGCCGCCCCACGCGAAGACCTCGGTGAGCCACTCCCACGGAGCGAAGTGGCCGAGGAGGGGCAGCGTGAAGGTCTGCACGCGCAGCTGCGCGTAGCCCGTGACGAGGGTCAGGAAGAGGATCGGGAAGGACACCATGACCAGCCAGTGGGCGCACCTGATCCACGGGCGTCCCTTGAACTCGCGGTGGGTGAGGGCCGCCGAGATGACGCCCCACGCTCGCTTGCCGACGGGGCCGAGGCGCCCCGGGTCGGGCGTGCCCGCGAAGACCGTGCGCCACATGTGGGTCAGGCCTCGCGCGAACGACAGGACGGCCAGGGCGCTCACCAGCAGGGCGAGTCCCCACATGATGGCGCTCAGCGTCGGATTGGCCACGTTTCCTCCTCAAGATTGCTGCACTCCATTGTGGCATCTCGACCATGCGGCGACCGAATTCCCGGGCAAAGCGTGCGCAATTACGCGCCAATTCACCTGTTCAGAAGTGCAGATGTGCTCACCACAACGTGGAAATGTGCCACGAGTAGGGAAAAAGTGTGGGAGAGTGAGAGCGTGCTTCCCGTCTCGCAGCCAGACATGACACTGTCCGACCAGGAACTCTTCGGAGACGATCACCCGCATGATCACTGCGGGGTCTTCGGAGTGTGGGCCCCGGGCGAGGACGTTTCCCGCCTGACCTACTTCTCCCTCTACGCCTTGCAACACCGCGGCCAACAGAGCGCGGGTATTGCGACGTCGAATGGCAAGCAGATCCTCGTGTATAAGGATCAGGGCCTCGTGTCGCAGGTGTTCTCCGAGCAGTCCCTCCAGGGCCTGCGCGGCCACATCGCTCTGGGGCACGTCCGCTACGCGACGACCGGCGCGGACGTGTGGCGCAACGCCCAGCCGACGCTGGGTCCCACCCCCACGGGCACGCTCGCCCTGGCCCACAACGGCAACCTCACCAACACGGTCGAGCTGCGCGAGCTGGCCTCCGAGATCGCCGACGAGGGCGAGGACTTCGAACGTGGTGCCTCCACCGACACCTCCCTCGTGACCGCGCTTTTGGGCATGGCCGACCGGATCCCGGGGCCGACCCCCTTCATCGCGTCTCCGTCCGTGACGCCTTCCGAGACCGATGGGGACGAGGCCGCCCCGGCCTCGTCGATCACCGATCCCGAGCCCGCGCCCCTCGTCGGCGCCGCCCTGAAGGTGCTGCCGCGCATCAAGGGCGCGTTCTCCCTGGTCTTCATGGATGAGCACACGCTGTACGCCGCGCGCGACCCGCACGGCTACCGCCCGCTCGTGCTCGGCCGCCTGGCCTCCGGCTGGGTCGTCGCCTCCGAGACCGCCGCCCTGGACCTGTGCGGCGCGACCTTCGTGCGCGAGGTCGAGCCCGGTGAGCTCATCTCGATCGACGCGTCGGGCGTGCACTCGCGCCGCTTCGCCGTACGCCGCGCCAACACCTGCGTCTTCGAGTACGTGTACCTGGCCCGCCCCGACACGACGATCGGTGGGCGCAGGATCGTGGCCGCGCGCCACGAGATGGGCGCCGCCCTGGCGCGCGAGAACCCCATCGAGGCGGACCTGGTGATCCCCACGCCCGACTCGGGCACGCCCGCCGCGATCGGCTACGCGCAGGAGTCCGGCATCCCCTTCGCCCAGGGCCTCGTGAAGAACGCGTACGTGGGCCGCACCTTCATCCAGCCCACGCAGTCGCTGCGCCAGCTGGGCATCCGCCTCAAGCTCAACCCGCTGCGTGAGGTCATCGAAGGCAAGCGCCTGGTCGTCATCGACGACTCGATCGTGCGCGGTAACACGCAGCGCGCGCTCGTCAAGATGCTGCGCGAGGCCGGGGCCGCCGAGGTGCACATCCGCATCTCCTCCCCGCCGGTGCTGTGGCCGTGCTTCTTCGGTATCGATTTCCCGACGCGCGCCGAGCTCATCGCCTCGTCCATGAGCGTCGAACAGGTGCGCGAATCCATCGGTGCCGACTCCCTGGCCTACCTGTCGATCGACGGCATGGTCGCGGCCACCGGACAGGGCACGTCCCTGTGCATCGGCTGCTTCACCGGCGAATACCCCGAGACGATCCCCGCCGGGACGCCCGTGCCCGGAACCCCCGAAGCCACCCCCTGCTAACCTCCACGCCCGCACGCTTCCCCTGCGCCGCGGGCGTCGCTTACAACCCGACCACCCAGACACGGCCTCGTCGAGCGCCATCCGCGAAAGGCACCACCCATGACCGACACCCCCCTGGACTACGCGACCGCTGGCGTCGACACCGCTGCGGGCGACCGCGCCGTCGAGCTGATGAAGAGCGCGGTGGCCGCCACCCACGACTCCACCGTCCTGGGCGCGACCGGCGGATTCGCCGGCATGGTTGACGCGTCGGCGCTGCTGGGCATGGAGAAGCCGCTGCTCGCGACCTCCACGGACGGCGTGGGCACGAAGATCGCGATCGCGCAGGCCATGGACGTGCACGACACGATCGGCCAGGACCTGGTCGGCATGGTCGTCGACGACATCGTCGTGATCGGCGCGCGCCCGGTCCTCATGACCGACTACATCGCCTGCGGGCACGTGGTCCCCGAGCGCATCGCCGCGATTGTTACCGGCATCGCGCGCGCCTGCGAGGCCACGGGCACGCCCCTCATCGGCGGCGAGACCGCCGAGCACCCCGGCGTCATGGAGCCCGACGACTACGACATCGCGGGCGCGGCGACCGGCGTCGTGGACGCCTCCAAGCTGCTCGGCCCCGAGCGCGTGACGGGCGGCGACGTCGTCATCGCCATGGCGTCTTCGGGCCTGCACTCCAACGGCTACTCGCTCGTGCGCTCGGTCGTCTCCCGCGTCGGCGCCTCGCTGGAGTCCCACGTGGCCGAGTTCGGCCGCACCCTCGGCGAGGAGCTCCTCGAGCCCACGCGCCTGTACACGCGCCTGTGCCTGGACCTGGTCGAGCGCTTCGGCGTTGAGGGGATTCACGCCTACTCGCACGTGACCGGTGGCGGCCTGGCCGCGAACCTGTCGCGCGTCCTGCCCGTCGGCGCGGTGGCCACCGTCGACCGCTCCACGTGGACCGTTCCCGCCGTGTTCGACTGGGTGCGCCGCGGCGGCGACGTCACCTGGGTCGGCATGGAGGACTCCCTGAACCTGGGCGTCGGCATGGTCGCCGTCGTCTCGGCCTCTGTGGCCTCCGAGGTTCTGTCCGCGATCAACGAGGCCGGGGTGGCCTCGTGGGTCCTGGGCTCCGTCACGTCGGCCGGCGCCGACGGTACCGTGGCTGGCTTCGGGTCGGTCGCCGACCTGGACGCTGACTCCTCCGGCGTGCGCCTCATCTCCGGCACGAAGGGCGTTCAGGCGGGCGCCGTGCTCATGCACGGCGAGTACCGCGTGGGCTGACGCCACCCGTCCATCTGATCGCGAGTGGGAGGGCCGAGGCCGGGGTGGCCTCGGCCCTCCCACTCAACAGCTGTGCAGCGAGGCGTGGCCGACGGGCCTGGTCAACCGAGGCCTCGTCAAGGAACGTGCGCCTGCGTGGCCGGGCCCTCTCGCGACCTCCGGGGCAGCGTGTCGGCTCATCCGGGCACGCCAAATCGGCGGACCGGTGCCCGATCCGCCGGATGGCTGAGCCGTTACTTGGTGGAGGAACCACCCGTCCAGAAGGACTCATCGAGCTGCTTCGGGTCGATGTCGTCATCCTCTGCCGGGATATCCGCGAAGTCGGCGTATTTCGAGTAGAGGTCGTCGTCGATTGCATCGTCCTCTTCGGGCTCGTCCACAGCGGTGTTCGCCGTGTACGAGTCCTCATCCGCCAGCTCGCGCTGAAGTGCGTGTAGGTCGGTGTCGGGGCTGAAGTACTTCAGCTTCCGAGCGACTTTCATCTGCTTAGCCTTTTGACGGCCGCGCCCCATGGCGTCGACCCCCTCCGCGTCGTTCGGGTCCGCATCAAGCGGTTCCCTGGGTGTTCAAAATGTTTCGTGGGACCATCATAGCTAATGACGGGCCTTGACCTCACCTTGGATCAGCTTTTGCGCGAACAGCGTAGCGGCCCGTCGCGTATGGATGCGCACAAGCCCGCGGAAAAGCGGCCCGGACGGGCCGCTCGTGTGAACGCGGTTACTGGAGGTGGAACGCTCACAAACACGTTCCCCTCGCGCGAGCGTCATGCCCGGGCGAGGGGAACGTCAGGATGTGTCGAAGCGTCAGGCTTCCAGGGCCTCGTCGATCTTCGCGAGCGCGGCGAGCGTCTGCTTGGTGGCCTCGCGGCCGATGCGGCGGGCCTGACGGCGGGCGCGGCGAGGCTTGCGGGTGGCCAGCAGAACCAGAACGCCGATGGCGCCCACGGTCGACAGGGCGACGATGGCGACCTTCTTGATGGCCTCCGCGTTGCCGCCGACCGCGTCCTGCAGGGTCAGCGACGCGGACTCCTTCAGAGACTCGAAGCGCACGGTCGCCTCTTCCTTCGCCTCCTGGGCGAGTGCGGCGGGCTGGACGCGCGCGTACAGCTGATCGATCGTGGCGGCCAGCTCGGCGCGCTGACGCTCAAGGTCGGCCTGGATCTGTTCTTCGGTGCGCGGACCGGAGGGCGCGGCGGCGTTCTCGCCGACGGTCACGGTGCGAGGATCGACGGTGTTGCTCACTTGCCCAGTCCCTTCTCGATGGCTTCCTTCGTGGCGGCCACGGACGCGGCCGGATCCGGGCGGTGCTTCTGCGCGCTCTGGAGGGCGTTCTTACCGGCCAGGGCCAGCGCCAGCACGATCACCAGCAGCAGGACGACGACAATCAGCGATGCCGCCCACGCCGGGAGCACGAGGGCCAGGAGGACCTCGATCGTGTGGAGGGTCCACCCCAGCAGGAAGAGAGCGAACACGGCGGCCGTCACGAGGAGGCCCGCGCCCTTGCCGCTCTTGGCAGCGAAAGCGCGCGCCTTCGTCTTGTTGAGCTCGATCTCATCGCGCACGATGCCCGACAGCTGGCTGGTGACCAGGGCGACGAGGCTGCCGATGCTGGGGCGTGCCTCGGGGGCGGGCGCAGCGTGCTGCGGCGCGTGCGGTGCGGGGGCCGCGGGCGGAGGGAACTGCCCGGGCTGGGGGATGGACTGGGTCATGGGGACTCCTGCGCGTGCGGGGGTAGCGAGGCAGCGCCTCGCAGGATAAACCTAGTCTCTCACGAAGGGAGGCGGCTCGCAGTGACCCGTACGCTACTCCTTCGGCGCGATCGAGCCCGGCAGATCCGACAGGATCTTGCGGGCGCGCACGACCAGGTCGGAGACCTCGTCCTCGGCCAGCGCCGGGTCGTCGGCGTCGACCTCGGGGATGTTGCGCACCGACGCGTCCGAGCGGTCCTCGTCCGAGGCCTCGTCCGCGCCGATCGGCGCCATGAGCGCCGTCTCGTCCGCCGCGGCGTCCCCGGAGGAAAGCGCCTGTCCGCCTGCGGCGACGCCGATCGAGCGGCGGGCCGGGGCCGAGGAGGAAGCGGGCGCAGAGGAGCCGGCCACGACCTCGTCGAAGGGGGAGGGGCCGATGGCGAGGAGGGCGCTGGTGTCCTCGGGGTTGGCCTCCAGGGCGGTCGCGATGATCGCGGGCGTCGGGGCAGGGGCGTCGAGGGACACTCGGCCGTTCGTGAGCAGAATCGCACGGTCCGTGGACGCTGCAAGCTCCGGGGACGGCGTCGACACGACGACCGCGCAACCCGCGTTCGTCAGCGCCCGCAGGAGGGGCTCCAGCTCGGCACGCGCCTCGGCGGGCAGGGAAACCGGATCCTCGATGAGGAAGACTTCGGCGCCGGACACGATCGCGCGGGCAATGATCGCCTTGAAACGCTCCCACTGCGTCAGCTCAGAGGGGTGCAGGTCCACGCGCTGCGCCAGACCCGTCACCTGGAGGGACCCCACCAGGTTGTCCCAGTCCGCGATCGAACCCGTCGCCGACAGGGGAGCGAGGATGTTCTGGCGGATCGTCAGGGTCTCATCCAGCGGGGAATCCGTGCGGATCAACGCCACCGAGCCGATGCGGCCCGCCAGACGCGCGGCCCACGAGCGCGACGGCGCCGCGACAATGCGGCCGGCCTGCGGCTCCTCGAGACCCGCCAGGATCAGGAACAGGGCGCGGGCGCGGCGACCCGTCGGGTCCAGGATGGCGCTCAGCGTGCGCGCACGGAAGCCCATATCCACGTTCGCCAGCAGGACCGCACCCGTCGCGTGGTCCGTGTAGGTCAGTCCCAGGCCTGCGACCAGGACCTTGCCGCCGCCACCCTTTGCAGCGAAAGAACGGCGCGACCGATACCAGGGGCGAGGCTCGCTCATAGGCATCTGGGCGGAAGGCGGCGCGATCACGACCTCGCCCTGCGTGTGGCGAGGCGTCGGCCGCTGGTTCTGACTGTTCGATCCCTGCTGGTCGCGGATCGGTGAGGCAACCAGGACAGCACCGTCCTGCGCACCACCCATCGCCGAGGCCGAGGCCCCCTGGGCGGACGCGTCAACCGCCGCAGCGGCGGTCGGCTCCGAGACGGCCTGCCCAGCGGCAGCCGTCAGGTCGGCCGCATCCCGGCCATCCGTACCCTGCAGGTTTTCACGCGAGTCGTTCGACATGCCCCTATTGTTTCAGGATCGTGTCGATTGTGCCGTAATGGCGCGCGGGAGTGGGGTAGTGGGCTGGTGATGTTGCTCGAAAAATAGGGTGCGATGTGGCTTGCATCGCTTGTTCTGAGGTGATACGCTACAAATGATTGATTCTCAGTAAGGGCCGACCCGTTAGCGGCTCCGAATGCTCCACCGGGCGTTTCCTCGCGAAACGCCCGGTATTTTGTGAAACGACTGCAAATGTGGCTTATAGGCCAGGTTGTGTTGGTTTTTGGGCTGTCTTTCGTTGCTACAAAGCCGAAAGGTGGGGGTTGGA
>ERZ773001.110-NODE-110-length-35975-cov-12.253_pt1 | contig 35975 bp, 49 predicted proteins | sample MGYA00511673_ERZ773001 | MGnify/ENA primary metagenome ERZ773001 (study PRJEB29015, sample SAMEA2738091) | human oral metagenome | biome: human oral; feature: human-associated habitat; material: saliva | place: China | collected 2162 ... | reverse complement strand
ATCGCTCGTGTTTGCTATACTTAAAGTACAATCAATTAAACGAAAGGACTACCAATGATTGGATTCAAAAGTATAAACAATTTTGAGGCTTACATCAAAAGCATTGCCTTGCGCAACGTTGAAAACGGCTTCAAGCGCTTTGCAAAGCAGCACTATGACGAATGCGAGGTCGGTTTTGACGACTTCACTAACAGTTTTAGACTGGTTTACAAGGGATATTTCATTCCGCGTCACTTCACCAACAAGAATGACTTCCAGCGCGCCGAGGAGATGACTTTCCGTCGCGTAATGACTGAACAATAAATCGCTTGCCTCGCCGGCGGCATCGTAGCCGGCACAAATTGTAAAAATAACATCAAACAAGGAATAACGAAATGAAAAACTTCACAAAACAACTTCAAAAGAATGACAAATTTATCGCAACGGCTCGTGGCGCTCGCACTATCTGGCGCGTCGGCACGATTGTCGTGCCTGCTGCTGCCTGCGGCTATCTGATGATCCGCTACAATGATATAATTGTTACTGCGCTAGCGGTTCTGCTTGGCCTTTACAGCGTCAGCCAGTTGATCAAATCGGCTTGGCTTGCGGAGGGCGACGTCGCCAAAAAGTAACTAGCGTGCTTTATGAAAAAATTCGCATTATTGATTTTAGTCGCGGTGCTGTCGGTTACGATTCACTCATTCCGACAGCCAACGCCGCCGGGAACTTCAGCCTCGGCTTATCATTCCGCTTATAAAACGCTTGCTGACAAAAAGCCGAGCGTTGACCCGTCTGATAAAAAACCAGCCGCCAAAACCGAGCAGAAAAAGGCAGAGCCGGCCGCTCCTGCACCTACGCCTACGCCTACGCCGGAAACCTGCCGGTCGGCCATCGCCAAGGTCTGGCCGGCTCACCTGCAAGCCGGAGCTATCACCGTTATGACGCATGAAAATCGCACCGAACTTCCGGCGGCCATCGGCGCAGTCAACTTCGACGGCTCACGTGACTTCGGGTGCTTCCAGATAAACGACAGGTGGCATCGCGGATACTTCTCGGGCGGCGACTGGCGCGACCCAATCTGGGCGGCCACCTACGCGCTGCAAATCTACCGCGAGCGCCAGGCTCGCAATGGCAATGGCTGGTCTGCCTGGTATGCCGTCCGCGGCGTTCTCTGGTAAACAAAAAAACCGAGCCAGGAGTGTGTGCGAACTGGCTCGGTCAATTTAGGAGATAGATGTTTATTTTTGCGGAGTCTTCGAGGAGACGTTTCGACTAGCGCCTCCTCTTTTTTAATTCTAGCACAAGAAAGCTGCAGCGGAGGGCTGCAGCTTTGTGGCGTTAGGTCTAAGCAACCTGTGATACCTGCACTTTTATTTTACAGCATCGCCAAATTTTTGCAAGCCAGTGACTAGGCCGCTGGCGCTCAAACCTGCAACTAGGCCGTACGTCCAGTCGTGGTTCGTTAGCAGCGAAAGTCCGACGCCGATTGCTGCCGCTCCTGCGATAATAATCACCGCTTCGAAGTCTTTCTTGAACAGTCGGCGCACTAATTCAGCAAATCCGATAACTGCTGCTGGTATTAAAATTGTAGTGATGAAGTTAGTCATCATGTCAAGTTCTCCTTAAAATTTACATTTACTTTACATGCTGCTTATAGATGTCAAGTAAAACGCTTTTTAGTTTACATCTCTCCGACAGATGTCAAGCGAAACTGCTTCCAATTAGACATCTTTCGGTGTTTTGAATTTTAGCGTCCACTGTTCGCTGGATAACAGCTCCTCGCGGATCTTTCAGCGGCTCGCCCGTTTTTGGGTCGTGCCACCTGCTCAATCCTGGTACGCTGTGTGCGTCCACCAGGCACTGCAGGCAATCGTTGTATGTCGAGCCTGCTGGCATTTCTGGTGTGGCTTTGCCGATGTGCAGTGTCACGCAGCCGCAAGCTTTGCATTCGCGGAAGTACAGGCTCGACTTCGTGATCGTGATTTTCGACAGATCCGGTTCCATTACGGCAGCCTCAACACCTGCCCTGGAAATATCAGGTTTGGGTTAGGTATGCCGTTGATATTAGCCAGCGTCTGATAATCAGTACCATGCGCTGCTGCAATAGCGCTTAAAGTGTCGCCTCGGCGCACTGTGTACGATTTAGCTGCTGGCGCCGCGCCGGTGACTTTCAAAACTTGGCCTGGATAAATCAGGTTTGGATTTTGAATGCCGTTTATGGCAGCCAAGTTCTGATAGGTCGTGCCATATTTAGCAGCGATGCCGCTCAGCGTGTCACCCGATTGCACTGTATAAGTTTCGGCCGCTGGCTGCGGTGTCGGCTGCGCGTCGGCAATCTGCCCAGCATGTCCAGCTGGTGCTGGAGCACCACCGGCGTATTTATCCCATGCTTCAGCGTCGCCATAAAACTCGTTGCAGTCGAGGTTTCCGTCCCAGCCATCGAGCCGGCCGCTCGAAGTCCACTGCCACATCGCGTAGCCGCTCCAATATTTTACGCTTGGCGGCGTTCCGGCAAGTTCCATGTTGTAGTTGTAATCGGCCGCCATGTCGCGATATTTCGCGACCCACAAGCCGTAATCAGCGCCGGCGACGCTGCTCCAATCGTGGCTGTTTACTACGCTCTCTGACATGTAGATGAGCGGCTTCACGCCAGTTCGCTCTTGCACTCGATCGAGCCAGCGGCGCGCCCATGCTACGTCACCAACATTGCCGCCGTCTTCCCAGTCAAGAATGAGCATAGCGTGCTTAATGTAGCCTTGGATATTATCGACGAAAAAGTCAGCCTCAGCGATCGCGTCGTTGCTGCCATTTCTCGCAAAATGGTAAACACCGAGCTTTTTGCCAGCCGCCGCTGCTTGCTGATAATGCTGATCGCAGTTTGGGTTGACGTAGTTCGTTCCCTCCGTCGCTTTTACGATGACGAAATCTGCCGGGATTTTACCAGCGTCCAAGCCAGCCTGCCAGCTTGATATGTCAATTCCTTTCATTGACTCCCCTTTCTTATTACTTCTCTGCAGTCGCCAAGCGATTGCGGATAATATTTGCACCAATTCATCAAGCGGTCAATCACCGGATACCACCGCCAAATGACGGCCGCTCCAGATAAAATCATCACTATCAGAATTGTCAAAAGTATGCGGGCGACCCATCGCCCGATCGAATGTTTGGTAGCCTTAACTCTCATGACCCTATGATAGCACGCTCGGGATTCTCACGCTACCGTCGATTAGCTTCATCAGAATAAACAGCATTAAACCAATCACTAATATAACGATTGCGTTTGCTGCCCAATCCTTGAATTTTAGCCGCAGCGTAGCCATCATTGACTTGGCTTCAGTCTCAGCCTTGTCTTCGAGCGCCTCGAGCCGTTCATTTATTCTTTCATGGTCGGCCGAGTGCTTGTCGATGTAGTTTGTCAAAATTTCCGGCGTGACAAATTTCATACTGGCCAGTTGCTGCACTAGCGAATCGACAGATCCCTCAATTTTTGCCACGGATTTTTTCGTATATTCCATGTCTGTTGAGAGAATCGCCACCTTTTTATCGATCTCATGCAGCAGTGCTTCACTATCTTTATTTTGCTCGTTCATCAAACTAATTTTAGCATTTTGTGCCGGCTTCCTGCAAAGCTTTAGAGGTGGTGTTGTGAATAAAACTACTGAACCGGGAATGGGTCATCAGTCACCCAGGTGGTTGTGCCGTACCACTCATTAAAAGCATTGTTTGAAACATATTCAACTCTCCTGTCTGCGAAAAATCGAGCAGTAGCAATGCCTTTTAGCACGCGGTTGTTCCAACCGCCTAAGACCATCAAGGCCGAGCCTTGAGCTTGAGAAATCCCATAGCCTTGAGGAACTACGTTATTGAGTGCGGTTTGTCCAGTAGGAAAAGTTGCTGTAGTTTTCAAATCGCAGATTACCAAATTTCCATGACGAGTATAAGTGCCTCTCAAAACTCCAACTTCTGCAGTAGTCGTTCTCGTTGGCACTGCTCCCAAGAAATCGACACCCTCATCAGTTCCTGGTGCGAAATCTGGCGAGACAAAGATGTCACGTATTTCTAGGTTCTCTAGCTTCGTCCCGTTTATCATGTAAAGATAAACCATTGTTGATGTAGACGCTACAACAATACCGAACCTAGTCGTTGGCGGCGTTCCTTGCTTAAACTGCACCCTCAGGCCGTTTGGATAGCGGCGAATGTCGCCCTCTGGTACAGTGATTGCAGCTATTCCGTTGTCAAAATTGCTATAAGTCCAGTTTTCGGCCGGCGTTGTCCACCCGCTTGGCAAAACGCCGGTAAATTTGCCGATTGTGATCGATCGGTTCTGTCCATCACGCACAATCGGTATAATATCGTTCGCTCTCGTGCTTTCTACCGGCTGAAATTGACTTATTTTTTGTTGTCCTGGGTTCATCTCGCTGATTCCTTTCGTTTAGCTTTATTATATCACTCTGATTCGCGTTCGCGGTTGTCCATATTACGCTTCAAGTCTTGAATTCGCTTCGATAATCTCGGCCGCAGTATGTTGAATTTCAATTCTGCAGTCTCGAGCTTCTGCGTGATGGCGACAATCTGCATTTCTGGTGTGTCCATCGTCGCGCTGAAGCCTTGATATTGTGTCAATTCGCCAAGATGAATATCCAACGCCTCATACTTTGGCGACGCGAACGTCGCTTCGCCTGAAAATACCGGCTTGCTACCTCGCTGAATCTCGCCCTCGACCACCAGCTTGGCGCTGGTCTCGTCTTTGTAGCGGCTATCAGATAGTTTTTTGAAGCCGCGGCGTATCTCGGCGATGCTGCGGTCGTCTCGGCCGGCCACGACGAGCGTTTTGCCGTCTGCTTTTTCGCCGCCAATAAATATCACGTCATTCACCAGCTCCTCGATAGTCTTGACGAGTTTCGGTGTGCCTATGACGTTTTTGCCGCGCTGCAGCTTTCGCTTCACGGTTGTCGGCCTCGGGTGGGCATGCACGATGTTCTCGGCATAGTCGTAGTAGTAGTGCCAGTCGGCCGGCATCGACTTGAACACTGCGGCGATGGCTTCGCTAATTGTCGTCACGTCATTAAATCGAATAGTCACTTTGGTGTCTGTGTTCTCAATACTGGATTCGGTGTAACGACAGCGTGCGCCTTGCTTTTGCGCGAAGTCTATCAGCTCGCGTAAGATGTCGCTTGGGTCTTGCGAATAAAAGGCTCGCTTGTAGTCGCCGGGGCTTTCGTAAAGCGAGAACGCCAAATCCCAGCCGAAGTCTTGCCAGAATGGATTATCCTGATAATTGTTGTGCTGCAGCCCTTTGCCGGTGGTAAAGCGGCCGCGCCTGTCCACTAATAGCTCTACTGGATATGGGAAGATATTTTCGTATCGCGAACCACCGCGCGCCGACAGCTTAATGATGAAGCGTTTGCCGCTGGTCATTCGTACGCTTTTATCAAACGGTATGAATAATTTTTCGTACATGCCGCCGCCCACTGGTAGCACCGCAGTGCCGCCAGCTTCGAGCGTTCCGTGATTTATGTCGGTCGAATATGACAGCAGCTCTGCATACAGCGTAGTCATATTACCGCCGATGAAATCTTGCCTAGTTCCTGGTGAACACACTGAATAAAGCTCAATGCCGGCGACGGTCTTGCTGCCGGTGGTCACCTGTATGGTCTGGATTATTTCGTTGCAATATCCCCATTGTCTCGAGCCAAATCCAAGCGTCGCCAAGCCGTATGGCTTATGTTGGTAGGCCACTTCCGCCTCGGTCTGCAGGTAGATGTGGTTCAGCTCCTGCGAATGGCTGAGGACTGTCGCGGTCACCTGGCTGTCGGTGTTTCCTGCCGACAGCTCCCACTGGCTGATGTAGCCATTAAAGAGTGAGCGGCCCTCTGGGTGGCCGTCAGCCACCACGATAATTCTCGCGTCCTCGGTGATGATGGTCTTGCCGTCTTCGGTTAGCCACGGCAGATATTCGCCGTATCGAACGCTGGCGCTGATATTGACGTTAGTATCGATGTTCGTGCCGCTCCCTAGGCCCACCGGCGTGGTCATGCTGCCTACGATTTTATAGCCAAGCTCGGTTAGCATGTTTTCGTTTATCTCGGTCATGATCTCAGTAACCACGCTGCGTGTCGTCGCGTCGTTTTGGGCTAACTTCATTGTCATGTGCGAATGCAGCGAGTTGACTTCTGATTGAATGGCTGGCGTGCTGGTCACGGTATTTATTTGGCCGAGGTACGTTCCGTCCTTGAGGTAGGCGCTGTATATGACTTCGGCCGCCTTGTTGGTTGGCTGTTTCTGGGAAAGCGTCGCCATCATCTTGATTTCGTTGGTGATACTAAATCGGTAGGTGACGTCGGCCTCAAGCAAAAGATGGACGCTGGCGATTTGCATCAGCTGGCTTCCGCCGCCGATCGGCCGCACGTCTCCGTCAAAGGCGAACGATATTTTTTTCGGCACAACGTCACTATTCAGCGTCGACAGGTCGAATCCGTCGAGTATCACTTCATCGGTTAGCCAAGTGCTGCCAGAGAATTCATCAATTATCTTGAACTTAAAGGAGAAGCCGACGTTGCCGCTCTTCAACTGCTCGGCCGTCACGCCCCAGTCGGCCAGTGTGCCAGTCAACGTAAATTGTGGACTGTAAAAGTTGGCAATGCTGCCAACATGAATGTTGCCAACTTCTTGTCCGTCGATTCGTAGCCTCGCCCGCCCGATGTTTACAGTATTGCTGCCTGACAGCACCAGAGACGAATGAAATTCGCCAGAATATGGCTCAATCTCGGCATTCTGCCAGGTATAGAAATAGTCGCCGCCTCCGGTGATAGAACACGACCGCGGCTTCTTCGTCTGGAGCTGTGCCATCGGCTAGGCCTCCACGATAGTTAGGTTGCCTGGCTGCACCTGCAGCGTTTCGGGAGCCATGACTTCAAGCGGCCATGGTAATGCGTCAAAAGCGATCATCTCGCCGCCGGTCTCTGCGGTAAATAATGCCCAATATCTGAAAACGCCACCCGGCACTTGAATCGATACGACGCTGTCGTTAGTGGCTGTGCCGTCCTTGTCATCGATTTTCCAGGAGGACACCTTGCCTCTTTTGTAGTTTTCTTTCGGCTCGCTTTTGGTGTCGCCAGTGTAGCTCGGGTGCTTCTCAAGCAAGCCAGCATAAACGCCGCCAGTTCGCTTCTCGACCTCAATTCCGAGCAGGAACTTCACTGAGCGCTTTCGTTCGTTGTAGGTTTTTGGCATTGCTTCCTCCTGTTTAGATGTATTTTGGATTATAAACGGCTCGCAGCTGATGATTTCGTGCGGCCAGGTTGTCTTGGTACTCGAGCATTCCCGCTCCGTATTCCCAGCACGGGAATGTGCCGCTGGCTCGCAGCTGCATGCTGTTATGGATAATGGTCTTGGCTTCGCAGTCGACCGTTATCACGTCGCCGGCTTTCAGGTTCGCGTTGAACGTCAAGTATTCGCTGCTGTCTGGATTTCCAAGCGTTATCTCAGTGCTGCTGCTGCTGCTGCTGCTAATGATTATAGTAGGTTTTGCTCGATATGTCCCGATATTCTCGACGGAGATGGCGCTTGCGGCTGTGCTTATGTTTGTGACGGCGCTAAAATCAATCAAGCCGACCGACGACCTTGCTGCCGGCGATTCGCACTCCATCTCAAAGCTGAAGCCGGCGCGGCTAACGTCGAATGATCCGCGGCTGATGTTTAGATTCGTGGCCACGCCGCTCCAAATTCGATAGCCCTCTGGGAAGTTTGTTGCTAGCTCGACTTTCTGGCCGAACGTCAATGTTCGCTTCAGCCAGTCGATTAGCCAGTCGCATTCACGCTGGCTCGACGCTGAAACTTGCCCGGCGACAGAGATGGTTCGCCCTGCAAAGCGGCCGCTGTTCAGCAAGATTCGGCCGTCATCTCGCGCCAGCTCGCCGCTATCAACGGTTCGCTTGGCTATGCCGAATAGGTTTGTGGATTGCACTCGGACGTTGCCGCCGTTGTTGAGGTCAAATCCGTTTAATAAAAATCTGCGTCTGTCGCCGTTCATTATGTCGGTACTCCCATCGATGCCAAGTCGCCGTCGCGGTCAAGTCTCTTGAAGAACGCGTCGGCTGCTTCTGGCGTGTTTATTACAATTTGCCCATTGAACTGGTTTGTCGTATTTCGGTTGCCGCCGGAGTTGCTGACGTTAGTGACACCGCCGCTGCCAGCGAGCGTCGCTCCTGACCCGTTGATACCGCTTCCTGCGAACGATAGGCCGCCGAACGACATGTCGCCACTCAAACCGTCGTAAACGTCGCTGGCGATGTCTGTGGCGGTTTTAACGACAGCGTCTCGCATGCTTTCCAAGCCGCCGCTCCAACCTTGCATCATAAATTTACCCATCTGCGCCATCACGCGGCTCGGCGATTTAATGCCGAAGAAGTTCTTCACGGCATCGAGCGCGCCGCTACAAATCTCTTTAATCTTATTAACCACTGCGTCTTTTGCGCCCATCACGCCCTTGACCAGGCCGTCGATCAGATTCTTGCCGGCGCTGGTAAAGTTGCCGATGAAACCGGCCACTGCGTTGTATGCGTTTTGGACTGCGTTCTTAATCGAGGTCGCAATCTGGCCGACCGTGCCGACCACGTAGCCTACTGCGGTTGCCACCGGATTAATGATATAGGTCTTGATGGCGTTCATTAAGCTGTTTACCACTGCTGCGATGCCGCCGAATACTGTGCTGATGACGGCGCTCATCACGTTGAGTATCGGCTGAATGAATGGCAATATGGCGTTCCAAACCGCCGTAATCACTCCCCAGATGGCGCTCATCACGCTGCTTATCACGCTGACGATGGCGTTGAACACTGTCGATATTACCGTCCAGATGACCTGCAATATCGGCGTTACCACGGCGACGATGGTGTTCCAAACAGTCGACACCACAGTGACAACGAATGTCATCACGGCACTGATGACCTCGCCCATGTGCGTAAAGATGTAGCCGACTGCTTCGCCAAATGGCACAAGCACATTATTCCAAATGGCCATAATCGTGCCGTAAAGCACTACGCCGATAATCTGCACAACGGTGCTTATTATTGTCCAGACGACTTCGGCGATTCCGCTGAAAATAGTCCAGACTATTTGGCCAAATCCGACGATGGCGGTTATTATCAAATCGACAATCTGAAATACAGGGGTCAAAATCGTAAGTATTGTGCTGATGACGTTGCTTATCACACCAACGATGGTGCTTATCACGCCGACAACAACGCTGATCCCTTTCGCCACCACGCCGGCAATCACACCAATCACCGAGCCAATGACGCTTGCGGCGGCTCCAATCGCTCCTGCAATCGTACCGACGATATTCGTCACTACGCCGATCACCGAGCCTATCGCGCCGGCAATGCTTCCAACAACAGAGCCAATCACTGAGCCGATTTGCCCTAGCACCGCTCCGATCTGGCTGACTACGCCATTGACGAAGTTTCGGAATCCCTCGTTCGTGGCGTAAAGCCAAGCGACGAAGCCAACCACCGCAGTGATAATAATCGCTATCCAGCCAACGATCGGTATCGAGCTGATTGCCGCTCCAAGGCTGGCCGCTCCGCTGCTCAGGCCAGAAAATACCACCTTGCCGACCGTTCCCAGCACGCCAAGCGCGCCGGTTATTCCTTTGACGGCGGTCTTTGCAGCTGCGCCAACAAACGTCCAGGCCGTCGCTCCCTCTTTCGTGACTTTCGTGACATCTTTCCAGCCTTTACTGATGTCGCTCACTGCCACCGCGGTCTTAAAGCCAAGGGCGGCCGCTTTGGCCGCGACATACATGCCAATTAACACTTTGAGAGCTGGAACTGCATTCTGCAAGATAAACGTCACCACCTTGACGATCTCCTCGCGATGCTCTTTGATAAATTTCGTGGTCTCGGTGACGCGGTTGCTCATCTGATCGAACAGCCCGCCGGCTTCAATCACCATGCCTTTTATCGGGTCAATCTTAATTCCCAGTATTTCCAGGCCGACACTTCGTATCGTACCGCTCAGGCTTATCATGCGGTTTTGGAACGTGTCGGTCATCTGGCCGATATCAAGGCTGGCCGCGTAGTTCTCCATCGCCTTGACGAACTCTTCGGCCTTAACTTTTCCGCCGTTGATCTTCTCGCTGGCCTCCTGCATCGATATGCCGAAGTGCCGAGCGAGGATTGTCGTCAGTGGGATATTGTTGTTGATCAGCTGGAGCGCGTCCTGGCCAAACAACGCGCCGCGGCTGGTCACCTGGCCAAACACTAACGCTAGGGCTTGCAGGTCTGCGCCGTTGACGATAGACATGCGAGATAACGTGTCCATGTCCTTGACAACGGTTTGCGTGGTTCGGCCGTATCCTAGCAGCGTTTTGGCTGCTTTGGAAGCGTCTGGGAATGCGATCGGCTTGCCGAGCGTATAATTGTACAGCTGGCCGAATACTTTGTTCGCTTCGCCAACGCTGCCAGTCAAAACGCCAATCTGGCGCTGGGTCATCTGCAGGCTGCTGGCAAGATCGACGAAATATTTGCCACCAAAAGCACCGCCGGCTGTAAATGCGGCGGCGGTCTTGATTAGCTTCATAATCCCCGAGGCCATGCCGTCCAGGGCGCTTGCCGCTTTGGAGGCGAATGATGAAGTCGAGCCGGCAGCGGACGACATGCTCGACTTCATCGAGCTACTCAGCTTCTCGACATCGCGCTGAATCTGGCTGAGCGTCTTACTCGCACGGTTCTGCGCTTCAATCACAAGTCTGAGCTGGCTGTCGTCCATTGCTACCCCTTAATATTTAGATTTTCGTCTCATCTCCGCCTCCTGGCGCTCGGCTTCGTAGCCCTCCTCATTTAGCTTTATCTCGATGGCTTGAATCAACCAGTGAGGTTGGCTTACGTAGTCTTGGAATGTCCAGCCCATGGTCTGGCAAATGGTAGCTATTTGGATCTCCTGCGGTATTTTCGCGTGCTTGACGCCGGCTATGGCTTTGGCGTAGGCTGCGCTGATTTTGGCTCGCCTTTTGGGTTCATAACTTCTCCCGTGATCTCCTCGATCTTCTCTTGGATAAAGTCGAAATCCTCGCTTGGCAGTTTCAGCAAGCTCTTGAGCTTAGCGTCGTCATCGCCGCCGAAGTCGTCGCCGTCAACCGTGACCACCAAAAACTTTATAGCGTTGTTTTTGATCTCGCTGATGGCGGTTGCCGGCAGCTTATCAAATCGCATAGTCTCTTTGATGTCGTCTTCGCTCATCGATTCGCCCTGGACAGCTCCGTTGAGGTCAAAGTTCGCATAAGCCAAGAACACCGCTTCATTCATCTGAGATAGCTCTGCTGTAGCGTATGGCAATAACTCGACATCGCAGCCAAGCACTGGCGTTGTAATTTTGATATTCTCTTTGCTAATTCGTGGCATCTCCTACTCCTTTGCTCGAATTAATATTTAGTAACCATGTTTATCAGCGTTGCGGTGATAGCTGCAGCGTCCTCGAGGCTGTAGTTTGCCTGGAACTTCGCGCTTCGCGTCTCGACTGCGTTGTTATCACGACTTCGGCTGTCTTCGGTAATTGCTACGGTCGGGAAATCAAACTGCAGCGTTGGGTGTTGGCCAGTGCCAATTTCCACTGCCTTGTTCTCAGCGATGAATTGAATGGCCTGCGGTTTGCCGCTCAGGCATACTTGTCGCACGTCCTCTTGCGCTGGGTAGTAATCGAACGACCCGGTCACGTTCAGCTGCTGGTTCTGGATATCATCTGGTGTGTCTGTGCCGAACACGTACTGCACGTCCAGGTTCTTTGAAATCTCAAGAGAGAATGACTTGATTTTTCGTGCTGGCGAAGCAGCAAGTCCTGCTGCGGTGTCGGCCATCTTAACTGCCAGGTTTCGCGCCAGGAACTCATGGCCGCGAGTGAATGCTGGCGGCGTGGCAGGAGTCCACGGCTTTGATCGGCGGGACTTAAAGTCGATAGACCTCATCAGGTAGTCGTCGATTGCTGCGGTAATTGTGAATGATTCAACCATTCCCAGCTCGTACGAATACTTCTGCTCTGGCTCTTTGACGAAAATAGACAGCGCGTCGTGGCTGTTGTTGTTTATCATCTTAAACACGTGCTGCTTCGCTCCCGACTTGTCGGTCGTGGTTGGCGCTTGGCCGAACACGGCTCGCAGTTCCGCGCCGATGATGTGGTCGAATACTTTGCCGTCGTATCCGCCCTCGGCAGTCACGTTGATGACGTCGCTGGCGTTGTGTTCTGAGATATTGCCGTAGGCACTATCGTTGTGAACATACGTCGGCTTGTCGTCAATGCTCAGTGTTTTGGTTGGCACTGCGAATGTCGGCGTGCCGAGTGTGCCTCTGGTAGTTTCATTGCCGATAAATATGGTGGTCAGTCGGCCGATAACTTTAGCCATTGTTTACCTCCTTGGCGAGCTTCTCTTTCGCCAACTTTACAGCCTCCTCTTGCGAGGTGGCCTGGACTGATATTTCGTGACCCTCAAAGTCAGGGAAGTAGTACGCCTCCTTGACACCAGAATCCGCCGGCTCAGGTGCAACTTCCGGCGCTGGTTTGATTGGTTTGTTATTTAGTTCTGCCATCGAGTTCTCCTCTGCTTTTAATTGTAGCACGGCAAAAGCTTTTTGGCAGCTAGTACTTCTCTTGGATTTTCGGAGCGTAAATGTAGGCGGTCGTGTGGATTGCCGCCTCAACGCTGAATATGCCAGGGCCGCGTCGCTCCACGCCAATACCGAAGTCAACGCTTAGTGGCTGGTCTTCAATGCCAAGCATGACGCTCACCGATTCGCCGTCTGGCGTGGTCGCGTATGCCAGCTGCACCCTCTCGCGGAGCAGCCGCATGATACTGTCGTCGGTATAGATGAAGTCGTCGTCCTTGCCAGAGACGATTTCGTAGAGTTCCGTTGTGCCAGCTTCAACGTCAAAGTCGCGGCCTTGGTTAGCGTTGATGTCGGTGATAACGCTGATGGTGATTGCCATCTTGGTCACGTCGTCGCCAGTCGAATCAGTTTCAAGCGTCATGCCATCGATGGCCACGCTCACCGCTGGCAGCATGCTCTTGCTGATCAGCAACGTGTCGCCATAATACCACGTGCGAATATCTGGGTGTGCTTTCGGCTTTAAATAGTTGATGATGGCCGCGATCACTGGATCACGGTACTGCGCTCGGTTTAATGGCATTAGCCCCTCCTCGATTCTCGCACTTCGTCAACCAGCCACTCGTGAAAGAACTTCATGATTCGCCGTTTGTCTTGCGCGATTATTTTTAACATAACACGTCGCGGCAGCTTCCTGCGCGGTCGGTTGCTTTGATGATATTTGAAGTATGGTGTTGGATTCCAAATCTCCATGCGGCTCACTTTGACGCTGGAGCGGAAGTCTCCGCGCATTCTCCCGGTTCTCTGTAAAAGCGGCCAGGAGTATATTTGCGTTCTTGGCTGCCAGCCACCCATCAACGCGCCAGATACACCGAAGTTCGCGTCGGTGGTCTTTAACAGCTGCTTGCGGGATTTATCGAGCGGCTTGTGAAAGTTCTGGAGGTTGGTCTCCAGTCCCATAAATTGACGGGATATCTGGACGTCTCCCTCGACGTGGCCAGAGATATAAATCGCCATGACTACCGCCTCTTATTGAAGAACTCGACTTCGGAGCTTAGCGGCGCTCGGTTTCCCTTGATTCGGCCGACCAGGTCACCGTCGCTGGCAAACGCCCCCGAGGTAGCGGCCGCAATGTTTGGGTCGGTCGGGTCTAGATTGGCCGCGTCCTCGACCCACTCGTCGATCATGTCCTTGGCGGTTTTCAGCTTCATATAGCCGTCTTTGCTCGAGCCGTCAACGTCGACGTTCGTTCCCCAGTCGCTGATTTGTAGCAGGGCGGCCGCGTACAGCCGTACTGCGTCTTCCCATACATCTGGGAAGTTTGCCATGTCCAGCGTCGCCCAATTGTAAACCCTGGACACTTTCCGCTTCAGCCAGTTCTCCGCCGACTTCCTGCGTCGTTCGATTTCTGCCTGCTCAATGGCCGAGAATTCGTAGGCTAGGATAACTCTGGCGTTTGGCTTCGGTGCTTTAACCAGGACGACAGCACCAGTGGCAGCGTCCACGGATTCAACCGCTACTGCGTCGTCGTCAACGTAGGCGGTGACATCTGCTTTGGTGACCTCATCGTCGCCGTCGCGGTCAACGATCGGCGCTTGCGACGCATAAAACACTCGGTTCGCGCCATCAACTTCACCGATGACGTGCTTGTCGGTGGTCTGCCGCAACAGTCCAGCTTCTCGCCGGATATCGTGCAGGGAGGTGAAGTTCTTGGCGCTCATGAAAGTTCTACGCCTCCGGTGCTGCTTCGGCAGCTTCCTTTTGCGCCTTAAGAGCCGCGACGATAGCGTCAGCCATCACCTGCTTGGTGACAGCAGTTTCGTTTTCGTAGTCCAGCTCGATTCCAAGCTCTTTGGCCTGTGCCACGACAGCCTCGCGTGGTTGCTTTTTAATGCTTGATGGAGTTGGCACTTCAACATCAGCAGCTTCAGCAGCCTCAGTCTCTTCGACTTCTGCTTCGCCCTCATTTGAAGCGGTTTCAACCTCGCCCTCGACAACTTCTGGCTCAGTAGTCGTCTCGGTAGCTTCCGTCGCTTCTGAAGCGGTTTCGTCAAGGACAGTGACCTCGATGAACGCGTCGTCGAGCAAAGCTTGCAGCTGCTCGTCGTCAACGTCAAACTCTTGTGGTTTGCCTGGTTGGATAACCAAGCCGGCGCGCCGCCGAGACAAGCCGTTAGTGATAATCTCGTTGGATAGCCGTAGTGATACTTTTGGCATTTCGATCCCTTTCTTATGAAGTTAGTTCATACTTAAATTGTAACACAAAAAATCGCCCCCAGCGGAGGCGATTTCTCTGCGTGTCGGCGGTTAGCCTTTACACTTGATAGCTCGGTGCCACAAGCCGTAGCCGAATGCGCCGCGCCAGTAAGTACCGAAGTAGTACTTCTTATTCCACCAGCCCTTTTCGCTATTTTCGCCGAGGAAGCTCAGTGGCTCGTACTCGCGTTCCTGGATAACGAACGGCTTGATTTCGCCGGCGACGTTGATCAAGTACCAGTCTTTGTCGGCTGTCAATTCGCTGGAGACTTTGACCTTGGCTGCGTTGTAGTTCGGGTTCTTAACCGGAACGCCACCAACGACGATGTTCTCTGGCTCAACAATCGCCTTTGCAGCAGCTTCTAACTGTACAGGAACGACCAAGCGCAGGTCGAGTTTCTTGTTGACGGCTTTGCCCTTGTCGCCCTTGAAGCTCAGCATTGCCAAGCGAACCTTAGCGAAGTTTTCAGCTGTCAGCGGCGTGCTGGTAAAGTAGTTTGACTGAACAGCAGAGGTCTCTTCATTGATCGGGTGGTCGGTATCGAAGAAGTTCTGTCCGTCGTAGCATGGCGCGTTCTCGCCGTTTGGCATCAGTTCGCCATAGATTTGCTCGTCTGGGAACTCTTTGACTAACTGGCCAATCGAGCGCGCAGTCGTCAGATATTTGCCAGTCTTGTCGTCCTTGATGTCTGAGTGCTTGACTTCGACTGAATCTTCGAACTCGCGGTTCGGCAGCGCGTATTTGTAGGCCTTGAGTTTCTGCGGCACGCGCTCGCCTAACATTTCGCGCAGACCGTGCATCTGACCAAGCCAGCCATAGTCTTCAGAAGCACCTTTTGAAGTAACTTTCATGGCGAGCTCTTCAGAGGTCGATTCGGTTGCTTCGTAAGCCTCGAAGAAGTTGGTCAGGATTGATTGTTCTAATACTGGTTCCATATCTTTTTCAATCCTTTATTAAACCGTTTTTAGTGCGATGCGGATTTTGCTTGAGCTCAGCACCTCGACGATGCGGCCGCACTCTTTGCCGGCGTCGGCTGGCAAAGTCACCTTATCCACGGTTTGGTTATCTTTAACTTTTACATAAGCAGCGATGTCGCTCTGCTTTGCAGAGAACGCTGCGTTCACGGTGATCACACCGTATGTCCAGAACTGGACGTGGTCGGCAGTTTTGCCAAGCCCTGCGCCTGCTGGACTTGCCGCAACGCCGACAACTTTATCAGCTGTAGATTCAGCTGCGTTGGTTGCCAAGCCCTGCGCGTTCACACCGACTAGCGCGCCCTCTGGAATGCTTACGCCTGGCGCAAGCTTCAGATGGCCGATGTTGTTCTCTTGACGAGCAACATCTTTGAATGAAGTGATTGCAGTCATTTCAAATCCTTTTATTCGTTACTTTTTACTCGAGCCATCGCCTCGGCATATGCTGGCGACTTCGCTGCCAATTCATCGATCTGCTTCGTGGTGATGCCGTTGGCTTTTAATCCTTCGACTTCCTCTTGTGACAGATTCTTGCTTATCGCTGCGTCGTCTTTGTCAGCGGCTTCGCCGTTCGTCGAGCCCGTCTGATTAAATTGTACACGCTTACCGCCTGCTTTTACAAGCTCCTCTAGCAATTCTGTTGTAGATAATTCAACTTTTTTGCCATCGCGGCTAAACTCGACGCGGCCACCGGCTTTGCTCAGGTTCTGGTGCAGCTGCATAAACGCGTCTTTCTGCGCTGGGACAATCATGCCGGCGGACAGCATTGTCTGATATGCAGTCTCGGCTTTGGCTTGATTCCGCTCGGCACGTAGCCGTGATAGCTCCTCGCGCTCGCTCCGGCTCAGGTTCTCTTTGTCGTCGCCCTCGCCTTTCTTGTCGGTCTCGCCAGCTTCGCCATCGCCCTCATCAGCTTTGTCTTCGCCGTCTTTGTCCTCGTCGGCTTCGCCCTCACGAGACATGTTTTCTTTGTCGTCGCCCTCGCCCTCATTTTCGTTCGGGTCTTTTGCGTCGGCAATTTGCTTTTTCACAGCCTCTTCCTGGTCGGCTGGGACTTCTACGGTTTCGCCAGCTTTGACGGTTTTACTGACATCTTCGCCGTCGTCATTTTTAACGGTTATGACCACATCAAAGTCGCGGTCATTGGTTACTTCGACAACCTCCGGCTCTTCGCCCTCGGTATCTTTGCTGAAATGTTTGCGCATTTTTGCAAGCTCCTCTACTTTATTTTTACTAAACATCACGACCGCATTCGTCCGGCGATTGAAGTTATCGAGGTAGGCTTCGGCTTTTTCTACCTCGTCTCGCTTCAATTGCTCAGGTGCTTCTTCAAATGCGTTCATGCCAGTGATAAATGGGTCATTGACCAGAGCGACATGCTCTAACACAATGCCGCGGTCGTCGCCGGTTCGGGTGTCGATGTAGTGCCAGTTGAAGCACATCGATACGTCGAACACCAAGTCCTGCTCTAATCGGTACAAAGCCTCGTAGTCGCGGATTTCCAGCGTGGCGTATACACCGTCGCCCGGCACAATCTCCAGAGCCACCACCTCGCCGGCGTTGTCTTTCGTGCCGCTCCAGTGATCGAACGGGATACTTACTCGTGGCAGCGTCGGGATCTTGCCACTTTGCTTGGCCTCAAAGTTAGCCAGCATCTCCTCGGCCCACGCTTCGTCCAGCAGTTCGCACTCTTCGCCGTCAAACGGAGAATACAGCTGGCCGAACGCCGCTATTTGTTTGCGGAAGCGGCGGCCTTTCCAGTCGCCCTCTTCACCTTTATCTTTAGCGGATAGTGTGCTGCTGGAGAGCATCACTACCGTTCGCGTGTTGTTGTGTTGATTAATCTTTGTCATGACATTTTTTCCTCTTGTTTTAACAATAGCATATTTTAATCACTTTTAGGTAGATGGCTGCAGCAGTTGGCTTCCTGCTAATCCGCCGGCGATAGTCGGCATGCCGGTTATCTCTGGCTTCTCTTCCTCCTCGGCCAACACCGCAATCCAGATACAGCGGCATCTGAAGTGGATCGGCGTTTGCCACGGCGTGGTGGCGTATTCCTCTGGCGTTGCCACCTTTTCGTCCAGCTCGCGGCAGGTCTGGCAGGTTTTCTTGTCGAGGATTGCCGAGTAAACGTATCGGTCGATATCCTCGTCGTATTTCTTGAACATCTTGGTTCGGCCGGTGTTGATTGATTCGGCCACTGCCACGGTATTGCCTAGCTTGGTGTGAGCAGCTAGGTAGGCTAGCAGCGCTATTGCCAGGTCGTCCAGCACGTCGTCAATAGCTCCCTCGCTGAAATGCCGGCGCGCCATCTCGCTCGAACCCTGGTCGCCAACCAGTGCGGCTATCTCAGCCTCGACATCACCGAATTGCAGGTCGACGAATTCTTGCGCTCGGTCGGCTATTCGTTGCTTGTCGGCCTTGTCTGTCGCCGGCGCTAATTTGCCGAGTTCGTTCGCTGCTGCGGTTTTTCCATAATTGAAGCCGTCCGTCATTGCTGCTTGAAGCGTTTTGAAGTAGCGTTGTCGCAATTCGTGGCTAACTTTGTAGCTCAGCTCCTTGCCCTGCTTTTCAAGCGCTTTGAGTGCCTCCGTGGCCTCGTCTTTGACCGCCTCGAATATTGATTCAGTCTCTGTGTCGAGCGTGTCCTCGAGCGTGTCCATTTTCTTGTCGAGGGCGGACAGGTTTACGTTTTTCTCAGCGTCGTTTAGTTCGCGCCGCCATGTCGGTTCGGCGCTGCTTGATAAAAAACGGGAGGATTCCTCTGACCGTGACTTCTGCTCGAGCTTGGCTTCTGCCTGTGCCTTTTCAATTTCGCTCAGGTCAATGCCCATCTGCAGAGCCATGCGCTCCACGATCGCTTGCACCAGCTCGTCGGACAAGGCTTCTGGCCGCTGCGAGAGGATCTGGGTGAATGCGTCGGACAACATGCCGACCGTACTGTCGGTTAGCTTGGCAAACTTAAAGCGTGGATAACTTGGCTTGGCAAAGTTCAGCTCTGTCAGGTCTGGTATCAGGTAGGCGTTGATGTGGTACTCGACGTTTTTCATGATCCCCTCAAGCACCAGGTTGAGCAGGTCGGTCTGGTCTTTGCTTAACGCCCAACTCCCACCCGAATTGTCGCCGAGCATGATTGCTTGGGCCAGCACGCTCCTAGTCATCTCTCGGTTGTGGTGGTCGATAAGCGGCATGATGTCCACCCGCTGATTCGTCTTTGCGTCGACCATCTGATAGCCAAACGGCATAACTACGGCACTGTTCATCTCGACCGTGTCCGACAGTCTCTCGGCGACGTCGCTCATCTGCTCAGAGGTTGCTCGCTCGGCGGCGACTGCAACGCGTGGCGGTATCGATCCGGATTGTGCTTGGAGGCGGCCGAAGTAGTACAGCTTGTGCTTCTCTTCGCAGTGATAAGCGGCCGCAGTGAACAAGCTCTCGCCTTTGAGCCAGTTGCGTTCCTTGCTGTTCGTAAACAGGAATGATTTCTCGACTGGTATGTGGACTGGCTCTTCGCCAGGATTTATCCGCTGGTCAGCCCCGTCGAACCCGCCCTTGTCGTCAGTTCTGATGGTGATCGTGTTTGCGTCGTAGCCGGCAATCTTGCGGTAGACAATTTTGCCGTCGGCGTTTAACGTGTAGACCTTTTCAAAGTAGCGATAGCCCTCGCTCAAGGCTCGCAACATCTCAGCCAGCACCAAGTGAAATGGCGTTGACATGCCGCCGCGCTCTGGCGGCAACTCGAAAGAATTTCTTACTAGTTCAGCCTGCTCGCCTGTCGGATCGAACTCTTCGTCGGTCTCAATCGCCCACTCGCTCGCCAAAATCGGCAGCGTCAGTAGGTTGTTGATGGCTAGGAATGTGCCGTCAATGCTGCGCAGCTTCTCAAAGTCGGCCGCCTTGAGCTTGCGGTTGTCAACCGCGTACTTCTCGTACAGCTTCTGCATCTTGGTCACCGCCGAGCCGGTTTGCTGGTCGAGCTTCGGCGGTGTCCGCTTGTCTTTTTTGTCTTTGGCAAATGTTAGGCTGATATTCATTGAGCGCGCTTCCTACTTTGTTATAGCTTTATAAAATCATTGTACACCATAGCCGTTATTTTTGTCGCCTCCTCGCCACCGCGATTCGCTGGACTTCAGCCTGCTGCACAAAGTTAGCGAACGCGTACATCAGGCTGTCGGCGCGGTCTGGCGAGCGGTGCAGGCGTTTCTTCAGCTGCTCTTTGGTTTCCACGGCAATTCCTTGCCGCGTAATGTCGTAGCGGATTGCTGATAGCTCGGCGGCCAGCTCGGTAAATTCTGGCGGTATGTAAATCTTGCCGCTCTTGAAGCGTTCGGCCAAGTTCCACCACAGCTGCGAGCGTAGATTCACGAATGTCAGCCCGGTATCATCTTTGCGTGCTGACGAGTTGTTGAGTATGCCGACCACGCCGTCGATCTTGTCGTGGGTCAGTTTGTCGACCACGCCACCACCGAGGCCGTCCTCGTCAATGCCGATGAATTCTGGCGCTGGATAAATCATCTTGACGCGGCCTGCTGTCTGCTCGGTGTCTTCTTTCGAGTATGCGTGCTGGTTGGTGACAATGCTGCCTTTACGTCTAGTGATAACAGTCTTGTCGTCGCCGAAGCGAGCCACGTCGACACCAACGCTCAGCGGCTCGTCTTTGCTCTGTGCGGCCTGCAGCTCTGCCAGGCGCTCCGGTGTCATTGCCGCCTCGATAAATTCAAGCGGTATGAGCGTGTTGACTTCGGCCGTCGGAAACTGGCCAAGTACGCGGCTCTGGAACATCGGCGTGTCCACTCCCCAGCGCGTTATCTTGTCGGCGGCCCATTGCGGCGTGATCAGGTACGGTGCGACAATCTCCAGCGCCTCCTCGTCCAGATTCTTCAAGTCCTCGATGGTCTCGATTCCGTTGTTCGTAAAGTTCGGCGTATCAAAGCAGCTGATTCGTATCTTGCAGCTTTTCGGGTCGATGTGATGGCTGTTGTAAAACGTGCCGCTCAGCTTTGTGGGGTTTCCGATAAACAAAGCGTGTGCGCCGAGTGATGTCATGATGGCTTCTACGGCGACGAACGTCTCCTCGGACACGCCGGCCGCCTCGTCAACGATAACCAAGATGTTACCGCTGGCTGGGTGGAATCCCTGAATCTTGTCGGTGTCGTCGGAGCTAACTCCGATAGCGAACCATTCGTCTGAATATTCCAGCATGGTTTTCAGCAGGCGGCCGCTTCTCGCCATTGCTGATTTCTTGTGGACGGCGCGGATCTGTCGCCAGAGCAACTCCTCGACCTGCCGGAACGTCGGCGCGGTGGTCACCACGTAGCTGTTTTTGTAGGTGTTCAGAAACTGGTGAGCGGCTCGGGCGGCGAGGTGCGTCTTGCCAATGCCGTGGCAACTGGCGACGGTTACGATACGGTTCTTGGCAATCGCTCGCAGCACCTCCTGCTGCTTGTCCCACAGGCTGTCGCCGATAACGTTCTCTACGTAAAAGTTCGGATCTCGTCGGCTGGCTTCCATGACGGCGGCGATGGCACGCGCTTCATCAAGATTCGCCGGCCTTTTCATCTGCTTCCTTGAGCAACTGCTCAGCTCGCTCGGCGGCTTCTACTAGGTTTAGAGTGTCGCGTTCCTGGTCGTCGGTCGGTTCGCTGGTCTTGTTAATGACTGTCGGCAGGCCAAGCGTTTTTCGTTCGCCGTCGATGGCGGCTTGGAGGGCGTAAATCGATTTAGTCACGTCGCCTGTTTTTTTCTGGCTGTCGGCTCGCTTCAGGGAATTCATGGCTGCTATCTGTGCGTTTCTCCACATGCCCAGGTGGGCAGTGTTTCGCTCAGATATCATTTTGGCGTGTTCGTCCATGGTCTTCTCGAGCGCCCTGTCCATACACGTCTTGCGTTTCTCAGTCCACTCATGCTGAGCAGCATACTTTGAAACCATGCGATTGCTTATCCCATATTTTTTCGCAATCTCGGCCATGGTGATTTTGGAGTTTGTCACATATTCGTGTTCGGCTTGAACCACGTCCCAGCTATACGTAGGCGTTGCAGCTCGTTTACGTTTAGTTTTGATCGCAGTGCTTGTCTTAGTCATTGATAGTTCCTCCTAGCCTTTTCTGTCTTAATAATACCAAATTTGTTTAATCAATGCTCTACTACCTCTTACGTGTGGCTACGTGGCTTCTGGTGCGATTGTTTGCTTTTACTACTTGTGAGTTTTCCACAGGCTACTCGTACTTTATGCGTATTTTATCCGTTTTTATTTGGAATAATGGTTGACTTTATCGCTCGTGTTTGCTATACTTAAAGTACAATCAATTAAACGAAAGGACTACCAAAATGACAACCTTGCAAAGTTACGACACACCACAGCTACTACACATTCTCAATTCCAGGAGCGGCGGCATGGAGCTGGTCGGCACTGAATTCAAAGATGTTGACGAGCTGGTTGACGCTACCCATAAAGAGCTTGACCGACGTTTTGCCGAGCGTGGCGAGTTCGTCCGTCTGTCAAACAAGCAGAAGACGATGTGCGGCCCTGCCTACATCTGCGGCAAGATTATCGACGGTATCACCATCAGCACCTACTACGAGCATGACGCAGCCAAAGCCAAGAGCTACCGCCGCGTAAAGTAGAGCCTAGCAAGATAGTAGCCGGCGGGGATTATCCGCCGGCCTTTGCTTTTGCTTGCTACTTCCGATTTCGCAGCAGCACTGTCTCTCTCAGCGTTTTGGTTATTTCGTTGGACAATTGCAGCCACAGTTTAGCGTCGCGCGCCTTGATTGCTCTTTGCAGCTCGAAGTACGGGTCGCTTGGATCGAGCGTCGAGTTTAGCCAATCCTCGAACATGTCGCCATTGAAATATCCGTCCTTTGTCGACCACGGGAATACTGGCTTGGCGTTCTCCGGCTCGACTTGCTTGGCTTTCTTGCGGCGAGTGCCGCGCTTTGACCTATTGTAGTCGCCGCGATCAGCTTTATGAAACACGCACAGCTTGTCGTCAAACCTCACGCAGAGCCTGCCGCATTTTTCGCATGATGGCCACATAGTTAGATCTCCCCTCTCTCGATCATCTCGATAGTCAGCTCTAGCAACGCGTCCAGTGCGGTTTCTGCAACGCCGCATATGTCGCCTATCGGATAGCCTGCGTCATTGTCGTAAGATGCCACCCAACCATATCTGAACGATCCTTGCCGAGTGGAGAGCGTCAGCATGCCGTAGTCGAAGCCATCAAGAATGCGGTTCGGCAGCTTCTCCAACAAATAGTCGGCTGTAAACCTCGGCGCTTGATCAACCCGATAGACAAATTTAGGGTCTTTGACAACTTCTGGATTATCACCCTCGCGCCGGATAAATAGCCTATCCTCCGGTGTCCAATCCGGTTTCAGCTCGTGCAGCTTTTTGCAAAGGTCGAATGTATGTAGCGTGACCATTTTACTGCCCCTCCTCCTGGTAAGCTTCATCGAGCTTGTTGATCATCTCCGGTATCCGCTCTTTTGCGTCAGCGTATTCCTGATCGTAAACACAGTATTTTGATATATTCTTGATAATCTTTGCGGCGGCGGCCATGTGTTTTAGGTTATCGGGGTCAAGATCCCAGTTCTGAAATCCGCCCACGATACACTCCAACTCAAGCGATAGGTCAATCATTAGGTTGTGCATGCCGAGGCTAGTCTGCGGCAGCTGCACTGTTTTGTTTTCTGATTCCATTTTCAATCTACTTATTTGTATGGGGCGCGGCGCTTGTCGCCGCCACCCCTGTAGTTTTATTATCGTCCATTCGCTTCTAGGGCTTTGCGAACCTGGACGCCGTCCATGCCGGCCGCCATCATAACGGCTCGGGTGTGATCGCGCTCCAGCTTCTCTCGCTCTTTTTTAGTCAGCTCTCGGTCGTCATTTGCGGTCATTTCCTCTCGCAAAAATTCAGGCATATGCAGCTGCTGCTTGATGACGAATGCTGTGCTGAGGCTGTTTAATATTTGGCGGCGTTCTTTGCGAAATGCCAGCAGATAAATGTTAGCCGCATGCTCGGCCTCGATGAATGTCGCTTTGTTGCACTCAAATGCAAAGCCGGTTGGTTTATTGTTGTAGTACAATACATTGAGCGTTTTATGGTCTTCGTCCATTCCAAAGTTCATGATGACGCGAGCGATGACGCTCACTTCATCTTTGGTCAGCCGGCCAAGTATGAGCCTGCGTTCGGTGATCTCGTCATTCGTGCCGGCCAGCACCTGATCAAAGTCCAGGTGCTTCTTCTCGCAAATCTGCCGCAGAATCCTGCGGGCGTTTTCTTTTTCTCCGCCAACGCCCGAGCGGGCGAGCGCAACTATTCGCAGGCTGCGCTCGTCAAGCTTCGGCACTTCATCTATCATCACTCTCGTCCTCGTCATCGTCACTGTCATCTTTTCCCTTATCAATTCCCCACCAACCGATACTTTGCCCTGATATCGAGCCTTGGCGGAAGCCCAATGCGCCGTTATCGTTTTCATTGTCAATCTCTGGCAGCGGCGCTTCCGGATCATCGATCACGCCTAAGCACAGCAGGTACTCTCTGCGGTATTTTCGGCCGGCGCGAATCGCAGGGCCTGGTTCGCCGTAGTAGGCAATCGCTCCTGGGTTCACCGGACCAGCCAGCGCTGGTACGAGTCTGCGGCTCTTCAGGTTGTACACCAGATACCATTTCGGCTGGGAGAGTTGATCCCACTTCGGTCTGAAGCCGGTCTGGAGAGCGGCGCGCTGGATTCTAACTTTAGAGCGCCGAGCCATGCGGGCGCGGTACGCCTCCTTGCAGGTTTTGAAAATTAAACCTAAATTTCGAAGTTCGTTGTCGGATTCGTCGTCTAGCCAAACCTTTTTAGCCGGTGCTAGTCGGCCGTTTAAATACCAACAGTAATCGCCCTTGGCTGGCTTGAATGAGATGTCGCCCGGAATTGATTCTACTAGCTGAAACCAATAGCCGAAGTTTACGACTTCGCCTGTGTCGAAAAAGTATTCTCTTTCGTCATTCTCGCCGCTTTTATCAATCTTAAACATGCCGACACAGCCCTCCTCGACCTCGAATATGTCACCGGCTTTAGCGTTCGGCAGGTCATGCTTCAATCTGTATTGTGTCATTGTCATTTCGCCTCCCTGATTTTGTGTTCTGAATTTAGTATCGATGCAAGCGATGGCGCGTACTCTGCGTCGAGATTCTCCCACGCTGGCCGCGGCGTACTCCAACGGCCAAAGTGTCCGAACATCGCCAGGCTCTCACAGCTTGGATTGCTGCGTCCGCCCAAGTCCAGGTGTTTGATCATTCCTGCTGGCGATAGGTCGTAGCCGTAGATAACGTCGATGTCTTCGCGCAGCAAGTCTCGTACCTCGAAGCTTCCGTCTTCACGGTAAAGCGTGGCAGTGACTTCCACCGGCCGTGGATAACCGATCGCGTAGGCTAGGCGCGTCATGACGGCCACTGGCCTAAAGTCGACGATAGCAGCGTCCTGCGTGATATCGTTTCGGTAATACATCAGGCAGCGAATCGCCAAGTGTCGCGCCATGTATGCACCGCTCCGATCGACTTTGGTGAAGTCTTTGCCGCTGAAAGCTCCGCCGCCGATCGGCACTCGCGGGCCGTAATTATCGATGGCTAGCTTGCGGCCGGTCAGGCCAGTGTCGGCATCGAAGCCGCCAATGTTCCAATCGCCGGCTGGATTGATCAGCACCGATAACGTATCTGCTGCAGCGACGTCATAGTCAAGCAGTATAGTCGACAGCCACTTCTCAATAATGTTTTTGATCTCGTCTCGGCTCATTCCGCACCAGCTGGCGACGATTGTCTCAAGATTGCCGTTGTGGTCAAGCGTTACCTGCGTCTTGCCGTCTTGCAGTTGGCTGCGGCCAGCTCTCAGATGGCTGCTTAAGCTTCGCGCCAAGCAGACCTCGAGCGGCATTAATTCTTTGGTCTCGGCGGTTGCGTAGCCGACCATCACGCCTTGATCGCCTGCGCCGTTGTTGTCGACGCCGTTTGCAATCTCAGGGCTTTGCTCGACGATATTCACGATGATTTTGGTTTTTTCGTTCGCGATTGTTCTGCGAGCGATATCCTCGTAGTCGACTTCGGCTTTGGTGGTCACCTCGCCGGCAATCACCAGCAGGTCGTGGCCGCCTAACGTTTCAACCGCCACTCGTGATTTTGGGTCTTGGCGCAGGCAAGCGTCGAGAATCGCGTCGCTTATCCGGTCGCATATTTTGTCTGGGTGGCCCGGCGCTACCCATTCTGCTGTCACTCTCATGCTAACCCAGTGCCTTTCTTAGCAGGACAAATCCGTTACGTTTAACTTCCTTGACCTGATAGCCAGCTGGCACTGCCGGCTCGGCTTTGTACTTCAGTTCCTTTTTCTTCGAGAAGAAGTAAATCGTATGCTTCTGCTTATTTCGCAGCGTGGTGACGTGGCTATACAGATAGTACGTCACGCCTCGGCTGCTTTTGTATTCAAATGGTTTTGCTTCCATTCTTGGTCTCCATTCTGGTTATGTTACTTTACCTCTGGTGTCGCCGCTTCCCAATCGTCCTCGCGACCAATAAAGCGAGCGTAGCGCTTGCGCACCACATCGACATATCGCTCGTCAAGTTCCATTGTTCGGCAAATCCTATCAGTCTGTTCGCAAGCGATAAGAGTTGAACCCCCCCCAGCGAATAAATTGAGCACCGTCTCGCCGGCTCGGCTCGAGTTCAGGATCGCTTTGGCAGGCAGCTTCACCGGCTTGCTTGTCGGGTGTTCGTAACCCATGACGTTTTCGCGGCCAATTTTCCAGACGGACGTGTCGTCCTCCTCTTCTTCAGTCAGTAGCGACTTCGCCCAATTTAGCAGCTCTGCGTCGCTTGGCTTAAATTCCCAATGCGTATACTGCTTGCGGTCGCCATAAAACTGGACCGATTTTCCGTCGGGGACAGCGTAGAGGATCGGCTCGTGCTTCCAGCGGTAGTTACCCCAGCCCATGCTTGCCACTGGCTTCACCCAGATAATCTGGCAGCGTACGCTGTAGTCGTTCTCATTGAGGGCATTTTCAAATTCGCGGTGCGTTCGGCTGGCGTAGCAAACGTACGCCGGCGCCGTTGGCTTTGAGGCGAACTTCATTGTGGAGAACACCGCTTCCAGAAACTCCTGGAATTTCGCGTCGTCCATGTGGTCATTCTTGATGGTGTTGCTGGTGTTCTTTCCCCGTCCAGCGTAGTTCACGTTATACGGGGGATCGGTGAATACCATCACCGCTTTTTCACCGGCCATCAACTTCTCGACGTCAGCCTCGCTGGTCGAGTCGCCGCACATGATTCGGTGCTGGCCCAGCTGATAAACCGCTCCACGCTTTGACTGGTAGGTCTCCTCGATTTCAGGGACTTCGTCCTCGAATACTTCGGGATCCTCGGGTATGTCGCCGATAATCTCAGCGATGGTCTTGACCGACTGGTCTTCCGGGATCGTCAGCTCGCCCAGCGTTTCAATGTCGATGTCGAGTTCTTGTGCCAGGTCGGCCAGCTTGTCTTCTTCGTAGTAGCCATACGCCATATTGTCGCGCATCGCCCACTCGAACGCCAGCTTCGGGTCGTCTGTGTCGAGGATCGACACCCACACGTCCGTCACCGCCAGTTTCGCAAAGGCTCGCATTCGCATGTTTCCGCCGACAACGATTCCGCTGCGAGTTACCATGACCGGCTTGATTTGGCCGTCTGGTGTGATAGCTCGAGCTTTTTCGATGTCGCGGATTAGCTGATTGAGCTTCGCCGGCTTGATGTCTCGCGGGTTCTTGTCCCACGGGGTTAGGTCAGCGAATTTCGCGTAGGTGCGGCCGTCTTTGAGCCGAGTTTTAATCATCGGCTTGGCTCGCGGTTACTTTTTTCCTGCGACGGCTGATTCGCCCCCCCCTAGCGCCAGCGATTCGTGCCAGCTGCGGGTTGGCCGCAAAGCCTCCCGTGTTACCGTTTCTACCGCCGATTCGTCCGATATCGCGATAGAAGTTCGGATTGTTTTGTAGGTTTTTAGCCGCGGCCTTTTTGCCGCCGGCTACAGTTCCAGCCATGTGGTAGCTCCTTTCGTTTAGTTTATTGTGCTTATCATTATAACGCTTGCTACCCCATATTTCAAGCCCTCCACTTGGGATTCTTGAAAATAAACAGCCGGCTTGGATTTTTATTTTTCTGTCGCCGTCTCTGTTCCATGGTCGAGTTTTCCACAAGTTATCCACAAGTTTTCCACAGGCTTGATTTGACGCGGGGGGGGTGGTGAGTTATCATGGTGGCATGTCGCTGAGCATTGTAGGCTCGCAAATCTCTAACGGGGGCGACGGTAAGGATATTAAAAAGCAAAAACCCAGAGCTGCTACTCTGGTTGTGTTCTTGCTGTCTTGAGAGACGGTAAGGATATTACTCTTTAATTGTAGCATGCTTGGGGTAGAAAGGCAACACCTAAATGTACAGAACAGTACAGGACAGGACAGCACAGACGGCCTGCGCTACCTTGTCGGAACTGCACATAAAAAATGGGCTTGACAATAAAAACAAACAAGATAAAATTACTGTTTACAGTGAGGGGAAATCAAAAAAATCTAAATCTCGCAGGGGCATCACTAATTCTGACGCGAGGTCTTTCGTGATGTCATTAAACGAACGAGTGTTCTGCGATAGGCGATATTTGCCGTTTTATTGCAATGCCGTTTTGAAACTTGGCACGCAGAAGCTTCTCTACCTGCAATCGATGGCTCTTGATCCAACCGTCAAAAGTCCCGAACGTATGTTCGCTTGGCTACTCAAGCAGGAGCTGGAGGCTATCAAGTGAGCCGCGCCGATACTGACGCTCGCGCTCATGAGATGGAAAGTCGCGGCGTTGACATGTCATGGTACTGGCGCGCTCGGGCCAAACGGCAAGATGAAGAGCCGGAGGAATTAAATCCGGACGATGGCGCTTCCGGCGGTCGGTGCGGCTACATCACCATGTACTTTATCGAATATCACCAGGAATCGACTATTGATTGCTACGCTCACATTTTCACAGTCAAAACTGCTAATGGCGAAAAGCACCGGCTGGCCCAGCGCCGCCGCACAAAAAAGACAGGGGATTCTGTCTACTGGTGTTCAGCTTGCGGGCGAGTTTTCAAAACTTGGGAGGATATTCACGATCATCTCGAGTTTTCCACAACCCCATAAAAATCTCGAATAATCTTTGCCGAAAGTGTTGACTTTATCGCTCGTGTTTGCTAATATAAGAGTACAATCAAGTTAACGAAAGGACTACCAAAATGCTTTCATCATATCAACTCCTGAACCTAAGCTCAAAAGAGCTATACGAAAAATTGACCACTCTCGTCAACGAGGAACTTCTGGAGGCCATTGAAAGTGGCGACGAGGAAGTATGGGAAGAGGACGTGGCTGAAAAAATCCAGGACATCAGAACAGTGACCGACGCTCTTGAGCGCCGCCTGCTGGGTGAGGAGCTTTAATGACGAACAATATCGTAGTGGCGGACGCGTTTAATGGCGTAGTCCGCCCCCTTGCCGAGGGTGAACGCTTCCTGGTCACACTGCCGGTGCAATGCCCACAGCCGATGATGTTTGTTGGCCTCGGCCGCTCGGCCGGCAACTACGCCGGGGTCTATCGGCTACCGGAGGACTTTCACCCAGAAGACTGCAAACAAATATACAACTATGCTGGTTCTGGCAAAGTTCGTCTGATCGGCTATATGAAAATTGAGGAAGAAAATGACAAAGATTAATGTTGTAAATTTAGATCTGCCAACTCCCGCCCCAGTGGCGGTCAATCCGCCGCATGAATGCTTGTGCGACTTTCTGCTGATGTCGCCGGCTCGGGCGGTAAATTATGAGGTCGACTGCCCGTTTTACATCTGCGAATGCTGCGGTGGCTTAATCGATGAAGACGCTATGACGGCCTATAACGAATACTACGGCTACTCTGGCTTCGATGAATGTTATGAGGAGGATTATGTCGCTGTTTAGAAAACCTGAAGATGTTCGCCGCGTCCTTGTCGCTCGCGGCTGGCAAGGCTTGAAAGATAAAAGTGACGAGGAGCTTCTGATGATAGCCAAGTCTCGGCTGGCTCATGCTTGCCGGCGCGACCGGCTGGTCTGGAGGATCGCTTCGCTGATATCTCCGCGCAAGGCCACCGCTCGCCGCCAATCGAGCATATACTACGCTGACGCCTATGCTCTGTTCGCAGTCAATGAGCTTATCAATCGGCAGCGTGATGACAGCTCCGACCTCTGATTTTTGGGGAGTTTTCCACAACCCCATAAAAATCTCGAATAATCTTTGCCGAAAGTGTTGACTTTATCGCTCGTGTTTGCTAATATAAGAGTACAATCAAGTTAACGAAAGGACTACCAAAAATGTACCAAGCAACCTACTTTATCAAAACCGACCACGACGCGATAGCTTTCAACAACCCTGATGATGTCGCCGGGCTTCTAATCATGATGGCCTCTACGGCCGACTTCATGCTCGAGCATAACCAAGTGATCACCATCGAGCTTAGAAAGACAACCATCGATGGTCGTACCGTTCTGGCTGCTGAGGAGCTTGACAATATACTTCGCAACAAGCTTTGTGGCTACAGCGTTCACTTCACCGCAGTCGACTTTAGCACTGCAACCACCACGCTGAGCGATGCCCGATGTGCCGACTTATAGTCGGCCATCGGCCTCCCTCGATAATTAAATTAAACGAAAGGAATCACCATGAAATTACCAAAAATAACCAAGCGTAGCGTCCTGATCGCTTCTGCCATAGTCGCCGTGACGTTTTCTGGTGGAGTGGCTGTTTTTGCGTTCAGTCAAGCTCCTGAGCAGCCTCACGCTGTCACGGAATCAAAGCCAAAGGCTGAAAAAGTGAAAAAGGAGGAAAAGTCGGATACGTCCGACCAGACACCCTCAGAGGTGCAAACAACCGGACAGACTGACCAGCCTGCTACTGTTTCTGCTGACAATCGTCCAAGTGTGCATAGCAGTCGAAATACTGAAGCGCGACGACCGGTAGCTCAGCCGCAGCCGGCTTCTCCTGCCCCTGCCCCTGCCCCAGCACCGTCGCCAGCTCCCGCTCCGCAGCAGGGCGCGCACATTCCATTCACTAATAAACCGGTAACGCCTGGCAATCCAGAATCGTACGTCGGGACTGTCGGCCAGTGTCCGTTTTATGAGATGGCCGGCGAAAAAGGCTGCGTTCCGCCTGCTGGTTACACTTGCAATTCTGACTGGACTCATTGTACAATTGAAAAGTCAAATTAAACGGAGAACTGCCAATGCAAGAAACGCCAATGCAAAAAAAACAAAAACCAATGCAGCCGCGCAACCGCGCCGAGCGTCGCCGGCTCGCAAAAGCCTATAAAGCTTTCAAGCCAAAATCTCGCATGGTTTGGCGTACCATGAACAAACACATGAAAGACGCTCAGCTTCGCCGCGAAGCCGAACAACAGGAGAACACCAAAAATGGCGCTTGAAACTATCGATCAAGCGCTTGCCCGGCGAGAACAGCCGGTACAGGAGAACGTTATTGAAATCCCGGCCGATGACGAGCCTGCGGAGGTTAACGTCCAGCCAAAATCTCGCGAGGAGTTTCTCAATGCTATTTATCTGGCTCATTCAAACATTTTGCGAGCTAAGCTCAAACTTCGCACCGCGAAAGAAAACCGCGAGGATTTGGTGGGTGATCTCGAGGAAAAACAAGACCTTGACGACTTGAAGTCTCAGGTTCGCTCGGCTCGCGACAAGCTGGCGATCGCCATTTCGGAAAGCCCAGCCGTTCGCTCCGCCGATGAGGAGCTGGAGGCCGCAATCGCTGATCTCGGCTTAGCTCAAAAAGTGATGTCTGATCTGCTGGTGGTTTATTCTGCCAAGTTTAACAGCCGCACGGTTGATGTCGATAAGCGTCGCCTCATCGTCTTGACCGCTAAGCTCGGCAAAGTAGAGGTTGAGCAATTGTCTCTATTCTGATATCATTGTTGTCGAGCGTCAAGTTCGCCCTAGGTGATGCCCACCCTTACCTAGAGCGAACCAGGCGCTTGACAGTTGCCTCGGGTAAAAGCTTTAGAATTGGTAGTTCGATCGTTTAGCCCGAAGCGTGGTCAGCGCCTGGCCTTAAATGACAGTATCCGGAAAGTCCCCGACTGCGAGCGGGGATTTTTCGTGGTAAAAATAATTAAATATGGGGTTGACTTTTCGCCCGTGTTCGGCTACACTGGGAGTAGGTAAAATAAACGAAAGGACTACCAAGTATGACAACACCTGAAATATCAACCACTAAGCCTGTCGTCGATCCAGAAAAAGACGCCAAGCGCGCTGTCGCGAAGAGAGGCAAGAATCTCTACTCTGACATCGTGCCTCTCGCTGCTGGCCTTTTCGATAAGAACACGCGGCTCTCAAAAGAGAAAATGCTCGCGACACTTCATCGCTCCGTTCTCGGCCTTACCAAAAACGGCGCGGCTCGGCCGATCGAGGACTTGAAACTGTTTCTGGCCGTGGCCAATCAATATGGATTGAATCCATTCAAGAAAGAGATCTATGCTGTTTATATGTGGGATTCGTCTCGCTGTCGCGATGAGCTAACGCCGATCGTTTCAATCCACGGCTTGCGTAAAATGGCGCGGGCTGGTGGCGTGTACACTCACACCGGTGCGGCCATTATCACGTATGATCAAGAGAATAAATTGCCAGAATCCGTCACCGTGCCTGTGTTTGGCCGCTTCCCTGGCGAGACTACGCCGCACGAAATAACGCGGTATCAGGCGTTCTATGAAGAGTTTGTCAAAACCAATAAAGAGGGCCGGCCGACTGGTAACTGGAAAACTATGCCACGCGTCATGCTCACGAAGTGTGCCGAGGCGAACGCTCTTCGCGCTGGCTTCGATATCGCTGGTATTTATGTCGAGGAGGAGCTGACTTCAAATAACGTAATCGAGGGAGAAACAGTCGATGGCGAATAGAGTTGATCATCTTAGTTATTCTGCCATCATTTCGTTCTTGCGAAATCAGGTAGAGTTTCACAAGCGTTATGTCGCTGGGATTTGGGACAACGCTAAATCGCCGGCTGCGATTGTCGGCACGGCGTTTCACAAAGCACTCGAGGAATACTACAAGGGGGCTGATATTCAAGCGTCAGTTTCGGCTGGGCTTGAGGAGATAAACTTCACCAGCGACTACGAAATCGACTATGGCAAAACTGGCAGCCGCGAAAAAATGATCAAGGACTACACCACCTTGGTTAATAAATACTTCGAGGAAGCTCCCTCGTATCATAAAATCATCGATATCGAGGTCAAGCTTCGTGAATCAGTTGCTGGCGTTCCAATGGTCGCCAAAATAGACATGGTTGACGAGGACGAAAACGGCAGCGCTTGGCTCGACGACCATAAAACGGTTGGAGCTTATTCTCCCGAAGAAGAGGAGAACTATAAGTATCTTTTGCAGGGTTACATCTATCTGGTTGTGGCCGAGAAGCACTACGGCCGCGAGTTCGCCGGTGTCCGCTTCGGCGAAATCAAACGATCCATCAATCGTGATGGTTCGCCGCAGCGCCGCGAGGTTGTCTATGATCGTGAATCGATTCTGGCGTTCGCTCCGGTCGCTCAGAAGATAATCACCAACGTGTTTGCCTATGTCAATGACGACCACTCGAAGTTCTTCCCCAACCCGAGCGATACGCTCAGCGGCATTGAATCGATGGAGCTGGTCTCAAATATGGAGGTCGGCTTTGATGCTGCTCGCGTCAAGAAGCAGGTCAAGGTGGCCGACAAATTCGCGCCTCGCCATGTCACCGTCGATATTGACGGCTCGGACGGCACGCCAGAGGAGCTTATCCTGCGCAAGTTTACCGAGTTTGGTATCGGTGGTATCTCCGGCGACACCCACATCGGCGCTTCGGTGATTCAGTACACTTTCAAGCCCAACCGCGGTATTGCCATGAGTGCCATTGCCAAGCGGGCCGACGACATCGCCATCGCGCTTCAATCGAAGTATGTTCGTATCGAAGCACCGATTCGCGGCACTGACCTGGTTGGCATTGAAGTGCCGAATGAAGACCGTCGCGTCGTTCCGTTTGAGGATAGCAAGCACCTCAAACCTGGCACGATGGAGATTCCGCTCGGCGAAGACGTGTTCGGCGAGGTTCACTATGGTGACATCACCAAAATGCCGCACTTGCTTATCGCTGGTCAAACTGGTGCTGGTAAATCTGTCCTGCTCAACGTGATACTTCACGCTTTGACAAAACAGCTAACTCCTGACGAGCTTCAGCTGGTTTTGATTGACCCGAAGCAGGTAGAGTTGTCGCTGTATGATGGCGACCCGCACTTGTGGAACGATATCGTCACTACACCGGCCGATGCCGCAGAGGTTCTCCATGGCCTGGTCGAGCAGATGGAGGATCGTTACGGCCGGCTTCGGCAGGCTGGCGTTCGCACCATCGATGACTATAAAGGTGGCAATATGCCGCGCATTCTGGTAGTCATTGACGAGTTCGCCGATCTTCTCATGACCGACACTGGCTCGGACATCAAAAATATCGACTATAAAGAGTTCGCGGCGTTTATGAACGAAGCTTTAGCTATGAGCCCAACTGGCCGCATCACTCAAAAAATGCTACAGGTGTCGCTCAAAGGCTCCATGAAGTCGTCTGCGCCAAGCTGCGAAACGTCGATTATCCGCCTGGCGCAGAAAGCTCGCGCCGTCGGTATCCACCTGGTGCTGGCTACTCAGCGGCCGAGTGCCGATGTCGTCACCGGCCTCATCAAGGCAAATATTCCAACCAAGATAGCGTTTAGTGTCACCACCAGTATGAACTCGAAAATCATTCTTGATCAAACCGGGGCCGAATCGCTAACCGGCTATGGTGACATGCTGTATCAAGATCCGCGCTCGAAGAGCCTGCAACGGCTTCAGGGCTTGTATATTTAAGTATCGAGAAAAGGAGGGAAAATGGACATTCTCGAAATTATAAACTTTATAATCAAGATGGTGCTGGTAGGCGGTGCTGTCATCATAGGCGTATTCATCTTGGCAGTCATTGTCGGTTCGGTTCGCGAACTGGTAAAGCTGTTTATCTCTGGCCCTGACACGAAAGGTAAAAAATAAGGTGACTTGTCATGGCAGAAAACAGGCGGCCGCTCTCCGGGCGGCCAAGCTCAAAAAGCAAGACCCGGACTACTTTCGGAAGCTCGCTCAAAAGGTGCGCCGTCGGGGTCGCGATGCTGGCGGCCCGACCGGCTTTGCGACTAGCCGCGAGCTGGCAGTTGCGGCAGGCAAAAAAAGCGGCGAAACGCGCCGCCGACGAGCTGAAAGCCGCCGCGCTGGAGATGATACCAGTGGACTACATAATGCCGCCGATCAATCCGATGGAGACACTGGCTCGGCTGGGGCCGGAGCAGCTGGAGGCGAAGCTAAATGAGCATGCAAAAGCAATCAACCACATTATCGCCAATAGAGGCTGGGGCCACTATCCAGCCTCAAGATATAAAGCTCAATTACGTAATCGACGATGACGGCAGGCTGGTTTCGTTCGGCTTCACGGTTCTCGGGCAGCCTGCGGTCAAGAAAAACAACCAAAAGGTCACCTTTCGCGGCGGTCGATCGCGCAAATACAACACGCCCGCCTACAACCGATGGCTTAAATTAGCCAACGACCAGGTGGAGCTGGCTATCAGCGTGTTTCAAATTCTGGCCTGTCGAGAGTGGAAGACGATTGACTTTCCGTTTAATCTTCGCGCTCGGTTTTTCGTTCGCACTTTCGGCACTGTCGACCTATCAGCTCTTTACGAGGGGATTCAGGACGTAATGAAAGATAGAGGCATGATTCTTGACGATAATGCCTGGCTTCTCGTCTCTCACGATGGCTCTGGTGTCGCAAAAGACGCCTATAATCCGCGGATTGAGCTTCTCCTCACTCGGGTGGAGCATGCGGAGTGGCGCGGCGAGCCAAATCCGCGTTATAATGGAGGTGCGGGTTAGGTAGCCCCCGCAAAACTCCTACGCAGCACACCGTTTCGGCGGTGTGCTTTTGGGATTATCCGGAAATTCCGGATAATCTCGGAGTTTTCCACAGGTTTACCTCTGATATGGGGTAATTATTGAATAATCTCTCCAGAAACTCTTGACTTTATCGCTCGTGTTTGCTATACTTAAAGTACAATCAATTAAACGAAAGG
>ERZ773001.108-NODE-108-length-36243-cov-126.766_pt1 | contig 36243 bp, 32 predicted proteins | sample MGYA00511673_ERZ773001 | MGnify/ENA primary metagenome ERZ773001 (study PRJEB29015, sample SAMEA2738091) | human oral metagenome | biome: human oral; feature: human-associated habitat; material: saliva | place: China | collected 2162 ... | reverse complement strand
CTGCGTGAAGTTCAAACCATCAGCAAGAGCGCGCACATACTCCCGATGCCGAGCCTGACACGCCTCACGTCGGGAGGGGTACTCAACCCCCTGAAAAACACGACCAAGATTGGCCACAACAAACTCCTTCACCAAGAATCGTTGCAACCACCACTAGAACCTAGAGCGTGCGTCGCTGAGCCAGCCACGGCCTCGTGCCGGTGACCGGGCAACGGCCCTTCGCTCAGCCAGCAACCGGCTGGTAGTACCCCGCGTCGATGCCGACGTCAGCGCTGGCACCAGCCCGGTCGGCGCGCCGCCCCAGGATCAGAATGTAGGCCCACGTGGCTGCCGTCAACGCCACGCCAAGCGAGATCTTCACGGCGTCGGGCAGCGCCGAAGGCGTCACGAAACCCTCCAGAATGCCCGAACCCGCCAGGAGGATCGCGCACCCCACCGCAACCGTGATCGAGGCACGCGCCGCCTGTCCGACAGCCTGGAACCGGGTCGCAGCCCCCGGCGCGACGAGCGCCCAAAAGACCCGAAGACCCGCCGCGATCGCGATAAACACGGCCGTCAGCTCGGGCAGTCCGTGAGGCAGGATGAAGCGGAAAAAGTGCCACGCGCTTGCGTACTCAATCACGACAGCGCCAGACGTCCCCAGCGCCATGGCGTTGCCCCACAAAAGGTAGAGCGGATACACTCCCGAAATACCCGTTACGATGCCCTGGAGGGACACCCAGGAGTTGTTCGCCCACACGGACATCGCGAATTCGGAATGGGTGTCCTGACTGTAGTACTGGACGAAGTCTTCCTGGGCGTAGCGGCGCAGCTGCTCGGGCGTGCCCAACTCATTCATGGCAGCGGGTGTGGTTATCAGATAGTGCGCCTGGATGGCACACAGCGCAATGAAAACCACCATGACCCCGACGATCACCCAGCGAATGCGATAGAGCGTCACAGGCAGCGACACGACGAAGAAACGGGCAATCCCGCGTCCCGTCAGCCCGCCGGTGCCCGCCAGACGCCCACGCGCCGCCGACAGAATACGGGACAGCTCCGCGATCAGGTCGGGATCGGGACTGTGCGTACGCACCCTCGCCAGATCGGTCGTCGCCGACCGATAGAGGCGGTCCAGCTCATCGATCTCCGGCCCACTCAACGTTCGGGCACGCGTCAGTTCCTCCAGACGCTTCCACTCGCTTTTTCCGCTCACCCGCAGCACATCGATGTCCATTGGACTAGCGTGTCATATATGAGCGCGCAACGCAGTCAGTCGAGCCAGATTCAGGACGATTACGTCCGCACCGGCGAGGCAGTGAGCCTCGACATCACGCCGGCCTCCCCGGGGGAACGATTCGGCTCCGCAGTGATGGACGGCACGATGTACATCATGGCCGCTTTTTTGGTCTTGAAAATATTCCTGCGCCTGAACGTGCAGATGTCCTCGTCAAGCCAAACAGTCTTTACCGTCGTGCTTATCGCTTTCACCACGTTCATCCTGCCGATGACGATCGAAATCGTCACCCGCGGTCGTTCGATGGGCAAGTGGGCTTTCAACCTGGCCGTTGTGCGCGACGACGGCGGCCCGATCACCGCGCGTCACTCAGCGGTGCGCATGGGCGTTGGCCTCCTGGAGAATTGGGCGCTGGTGGGTGGCCTTGCGTTGGCGTCGGAGGTACTCAACTCCAAAGGCAAGCGTCTGGGCGACGTGGCGGCCGGGACGATGGTGTGCTCGCAGGGGTCAGCAGCGTTCTATCCGCCCCTCGTGATGCCTCCGGGCCTGGCGGAGTGGGCGGCCACCGCGACGATCCTTCCCCTCGATGAGTCTCTCGTCTCCGAAGCGCGCGCCTTCCTTGCGACGAATAGTGGCCTCAACCCGCACGTTCGGCAAGAGGTCGCCGTCTCCCTCGCAGATCGCCTGAACAGGCGCGTCCAGACGCCGCTGCCGCAGGGGCTACACCCTGAGCTTGTGATTGCCGCTGTCCTAGTGGCGCGCAGGGACCGAGTATGGGTACGCGAGGTCGAGCGTCGCGCCGCCGGTCAGGCGCGCTTCAACGAAGCCACGCGCGCCCGCTTCGGCTTGTAGGGGTCAGCGGTCGGCGGCCCCGTCCTCGCCGTCCACAACGGTGAATTGGGCGCGCCTGCGCGCATAGGGACTGGAGGGGTCCAGGGGGCTGGACGTATCGGGGCTGCCCACAGAGCGGGCGGAGCCGAAGGGACCGGTGCGCGGGGCGCGCGCCTCCGGGGCCGAGGCCGGGGCGTGCTTCGCCTCTTGCGCGACCCTGCGCACGGCGTCGACGAGGGCGGCAAGGTCGTCGCCCGAAGGCGGCGCCGGCTCGAAGTTGGTGGCCAGGCGAACGACCTGCCACCCCAGGGGTGCTTTCAGGTTTTGGGCGTGCTCGTCACACAGGTCGTAGGAATTGGGGTCGGCAACGGTGGCGAGGGGACCGACGACGACCGTCGAGTCACGGTAGTCGTAGGTCAGGGTAGCGACGGCGACGGTTGAGCAGCCGGGCTTGGAGCAGTGTCGTTGGGCAATCACGCCCCTAAGAGTACGACACTCTGTGCCCGTATCGCGCGCTCCAGCACGCCATGGACCTACCCTGGTGGAGTGTTTGCGACCAGACGCCATGTAAGGAGCCGCGACCGGCACGGTCGCGGGCCTCGCGGTCCCCTGTTTTTCCCGGGAACTCCGGCGTGGCGCACGCGGCGCGAGGACTTTGATCTGATGGTCGGGGAGCTCGTGTCCGAGCTGATTGAACGCTGGCCGCAGGTAGCCACGATCGAGTTCGGGGTCGAGGATGTTCCTCCGTCGAACCCGGCTGCCTGGGAATCCCACAATGTCGTCGTGGCGCGCATCTTCCCCGCGGATCGTCGCCGTGGCCTGCACGATCGGATCGTCGTCTACCGCCTGCCGATCACGCTGCGTTGCCCTCCCGAGGAGGTGGGCGCGGTCACGCGCAGGGTGCTGGTGGAGCGCATCAGCCACATCCTAGCGCTGCCGCCCGACGAAATCGACGACGCGATGCGCTAACGATGCGCCCAGCGGGGTCTTAGTTGGTGGCGCGGATCGACCCGTTGACGGCGCTGATGCCCTCGGTGCCGACGTTCCACGTGGTGGTCATCCGGCCCACGGGAGTGTCGGCCGAGATGACGACGGCGGCCTGAATCGGCGATGCCGCGCTCAGCTGTCCCGCCGCCTCGGGCAGCTCGACCAGGGTGGGCACGCCGGGAGCCACGTAGAGCGTGCTTCCTGCGACGTTAACGGCGACGGCCCCGGGCGTAGACGGGCTGCTGGTGCCGACGGACTGCGCGTCGCCCCCCTCGCCGCTCGACGTGGGGCTGGGCGAGGGCGAGGCCCAGATGTTGGGCGTAGCTGCGGGGGTAGGAGCCGCGGACTGCGCCGCGTCATCGCCCGCCCGGGCCACGGCCTCGTCGCCAGGGCTCAGGGGCGCGTACAGCAGCAGCCTCGCGCGAGTCCCGTTTACGCCGGACTCGGTCTCCAGGGCGGTCTTACGGATCGGGGCGGCAGACAGCTGCTGGGTAGCCATGGCCTCGAGCGACAAGCGACCGGGGAGCGCCGCCTGCGTCAGAGACGTGGCCGGGACGGCGTTGGAGCGCATGATCCAGGCGTTGGCACGCTCGACCCACGGCGAGCCCAGTGTGATCGTCGTCGTCTGCGCAACGACCTCACGGTCCGAGGTCACGATCAGCGTGATCGGAGAGGCATCCTTGGTAGCGCCGTCGAGGGGCATCTCCAAGGTCGAGCCCTCGGCGACAGTGGCCTCGCCACCGCCCAGCGGGTGCACGCCCGTGGAGTCGGCGACGGATACACTCACGCGGGCGTCACCGGAGGGGGACACGAGGCGCAGTAGCGACGTGCCCTTGGGATCAACCCCGAGGATCGTCTGCGTGGTCGAGGGAACGACTGCGGAGGCCAGCGTGGCTCCCTGCGGAATCTCACCGTCCATAAGGGAGGCCTGCGCCCAGGCGGCGATGCCGCCACCGTCAGCCTGGATATGGATGGCCAGCGAATTCTCGTCGGGGAACCAGCCGGCCAGCAGCACGGACACGGCCGAGTTGGCAGCCACCGTCACCTGGCGGGGAGAAGCGTTGAGGGGGCCGTAGGCACCGTAGCCGTCGATGGAGACGACCGATGCCGTGGGGCTGGGATTGGACAGGATGAGGACCATGTCGGCACCCGAGGTCGTGGCCCCCGCAGCGATCCACTGGGAAGTACGGGGCGCAGCGCAGCCAACCGAGCTCAGGCCCGCCAGTTCGCCGCCGCCCTGCCCGACCAGCGTCAGGCCGGTCGGAATGGTTCCGCCGGTGCCGGTGATCGAGTCGGGAGCGGGAGTGATCGGGGAGGCCGACAGCGAAGACCACGTCGCGGCGCGGGCAACGTTGGACGTATCGAAAGGATCGACGAGGCCCGTGGGGCAGGCCAGCTCCACCTGCGAGGGGTGCGCGATCTGCGCGGTGCCGTCAACGGTGCTGGGCGCAGGGTCGATGAGCAGGGATCCCGTGGCCAGCGCGGCGGCGGCGATCCCGGCGACTCCGAGCGTGGCCAGAGTCGCGTTCCGAGGCGTTGTCATCTCTTCCTCCACACGGATAGGGCGCTGGCTGCCGCGATCACCAGGCAGATGCCCGCACCGATGCGCCAGGGAATGATCCACCAGGCGCTGTAAGTGACGGTCAAGTGCCCGGCGGCGGGCATATCGAAGGCCTGCGCCCAGCCGTCGGCCGGTTCGACGGCGCTCAAGGCAACGCCGTCAACGCTCGCGTACCAGCCGGAGTCGGCGCGTTCGGCGAGGATGAGCGTGCCGATCGCGTTGACGTCGCCGTCCACGTGCAGCTGGGAGGCTCCAACGTCCGTGAGGAGGCCGCCGGCGGATTCGACCCGCACGCGCGAGGGCTTGACGCCGCCCGGGCGCACGCGCCACACGGTACCGCTGTTGGTCGCGCCGACCTTTTCCAGCCCGGCCGCACGGTCGAGGCCGAACGCGAGCGCCTGGGCACCGCTGGCACCGTCGGGCACGAGGATCGTGTCAACGTCGTGGGCGGCCAGCGTCTCCACGGTCGCGTCGTCGGGGTACACCACCAGGGTGTAGGCGGCCTGCGCAAGGGACTGCGCCGCCGGGTCGGTCAGCGTTCCCTCGCTCGCCCCGGAGCGGGCGCGCGCCAGAGCACGGGCACGCACGGTGGGCGATGAGTCGGTCAGGGTCGGTCCCGCGCCGCGCCACAGGGCCGCGTCGACGGTTCCGTTCGTCGGATCGCCGTCAAGGACCAGGACGCGCCCGGCACGAGGCGAGCGCTGGGCCTGGGAGCCGACGGCGGAAATGATGGGGGTGGCCACGGGAGAGACGGTCTCACGCTGAGCGAGCACGTAGGTCGGAGTCTGCGAGGCGTCGGCGCGGCTCGCGAAGGAGACTGCGGCGTGGGTGGCGCCCACCGCGACGAGGCCGAGGCAGGCCAGCGCTGCACAGGCCCGCAGGGCCAGGCCGCGGGAGGCATCCCACGCAGGTTGGTGACAATCCTCTTCGCCCTGGGCAGCGCCGCGAGCCACCTGCGTGGCGGCCAGCAGGAGAGCGCCGAAGGAGAGCGAGAATGCGGGCGACGTCCACGCGTAGGCCACGAGGGCACCGTCCAGGCCGACGCCGACGTGGGAGGCGGCCCAGCCGCACGCTGCGGCGACGAGGCCGACGCAGATCAGGGCGATCAGGCGAAGAGAGCGGTGGCGCGCCGCCGCCACGAGCGCCAGCGCCAGGACGGCGCCGCCGAGGACGCCGAAGGCGATCGCATCGAAGCTGTCCTGGGGCACGGCAGGCATGCCGAGCGCGGCGAGCCAGGAGCTGGCCCGCGTGTACGCGTGCACTCCCCCGCTCGTGGAGGTCAGGGCGCCCCAGGCAGACGGGTGGGCGATGATCGAGGCGTAGGTGGGCGCGAGGACGACCGCGGCGGGCAGGGCCACGACGGCGCTGCGGCGGGCGCGCCACAGGAGAGCCGCCAGGCCGAGGGGCAGCGTCCACGGTGCGCAGCACGCCAGAACGAGGAGGGCCAGGCCCGCACATCCAGCGTTAACCGTTCGCGGATTGATTGGCGCGGTGGTGACGCCCGAGGCACCGGCAACCATCAGCGGTGTGGCTGGGGGCACGCAGTAGGCGGCCAGGACGGGCAGCGCAACGTGCGCCAACGCTCCGGCGAGCGAGCCGTGCGAGGCACTGAGCAACAGCGCGGGAGACAGCGCCCAGGCCAGGGAGACCAAGAAACGCACGCGCAGAGACGAGGTGAGCGAGCGACTGGGCACCCACGCCAGGGTCGCGGCCAGCGGGCTGGAAGCGACGAGGAGGAACGTGGCAACCGTGCCAGGAGTGACGCCGAATGGGGCCACGGGAGCGCTCAGCAGCGCCATCAGGATGGTCAGCGGGTCCGCTCCCCCGGCGTATCCGTCGCCGCCGGGGATCCACCCGGCCCACGCGGCGGCCCACAGTTCGGACCACGAGGAGGGCAGCGAGGTCCACGCGCCGCCGACGATGCCGGAGGCGAAGCCCCACCATTGGAAGCCCGCAATCAGCGAGGTGAGCGCGAGCAGGCCGACGGCAGTAGACACAGAGCGGATGCGATACGAACGCATCGACGCGAGGACGAGCGGGTCGATGCGCTCGCCGTGCTCGTCCTCCTCGTTCCCAGCCGGTTCCTTGCGCAACGAGGCGGGCGTAATTTCGAGGGCGCGCAGCGAGGAGCGGGGCACCGTGCGCGACTGCGCGGCGCGGGCTCGCCCGGCCAGCAGGCGCGGCGTGGCCGCCATGAGGGAGAGCAACGCGGCGATCTCGGGCAGGGCCAGGGCGGCCCGCCCCGTGATGAAGCGCCCGAGGGCGCGGGCAGGCGTCCACACGAGCAGCCACAGCGCCAGGAACGGAAGAACGAGGGCGGGCACAGCCTTGCACCAGTTGTACATCTGGGCGTAGCGGCGCCGCCGGAACGACTTCGCCTGCGCGGCAACCAAGCGAGCCACGGCCTCGGGGTTCTCGTGTTCCTGAGTCAGGGACGAGGCCTCGGTCGGGTCGATACCGGGAGTCATCGAGGAGCGGGCGTGGCGAACGCGTGCGCGGGGAGCCACAATGACGCGGTATCCGGCCAGGTGGAGGCGTCGGCCCATGTCCAGGCCGTCACCGAAGGGGCCAAGGGCGGGGTCAAAGCCGCCGATGGTCTCGTATGCCTCCGCGCGCAGGAGCATGCCGGCGGTACCGACGCCCAGGACGTCGGTCGTGCCGTCGTACTGGCCCTGGTCGATTTCTTCGTCGCCGATTCGCTCGAGGCGGCGTGCGCTCGAGGTCGCGAAGATACCGAGTTCAAGCAGGCGTGTCCCGTCCCAGCTGAGCTGTTTCACGCCGACGGCACCGACGGTCTTGCCGACGGCTGCGGACTGGACAAGCTGGCTCAGGCACTCGGCCTCGGGTGCTGAATCGTCGTGCAGGATCCACCACCACGGTGCGGCGGCGAACGCAGCGCCCTGCGCGTGCGCGCGACGGATGGCGTCACCGAGGGTGCGCGCGCGGCCCACGCGCACGAGTTCTGCGCCCTTGGGCACGAGGTCAGCGGGGAACGGTGTGACACGACGCCCTGCAACGTCGATGATGGTCAACGAATCCGGGGCCATCGATTGATTCTCGATGGCCCTTAAGACGGACTGGGTGAGCGGCGCGTCCCCCTTCGTGACAAGGATGGCGCCGACGGCGCGTGAAGCGGGACTCAACCGGCCATACGGCGCAAGCGCCGCCTCTCGCGCTCCGACATGCCACCCCAGATGCCGAAACGCTCATCGTTGGCGAGCGCATACTCGAGGCAGTCCTCGCGAACCTGGCAGGCCTGACAAACAGCCTTGGCCTCGCGAGTGGAGCCACCCTTTTCCGGGAAGAAAGCTTCGGGATCCGTCTGCGCGCACAGCGCATGCTGCTGCCACGCAAGGGGGCCGTCGACGCGGGCGTACAGCGCCGCATCGGCGTCCTCGGACCACTCGAGGGGTCCGTCACCGAAGATGTTCCACATGCGGAGACTCCTTATAACGAATCGATCAATACGAGAATTACACGCGTGTCATTGCAGGAAGTCAAGCGGTTTCGCGTTATTGAGACTTCAAGAGTAGCACCTGACCCGCCGGTAGATCCTTGCATTTTTGTAAGGCCTTCACAGTTACCCGATACTTAGAACGCCTGGGACCTTCGATATACTCACGACTATGAGCAACTTTCCCGAAAATAATGTGACCAGGCTCTCTTCGCTCATCGGCGTGGTTAACGGATGGTCAGGACCCGCCCTGACCCAGTATGGTAAAGAGCGCGTTGAGCTGGGCGGCTCCGTGGTCAGTAGATGGCTCTCAAAGGTGGCTAATTACTTGACAACCGAGCTCGCCGCAGACCTTTTCGGCGCGGGCGAACCGACACCAACGCGCATCTACACGTCCCTTCAGCCATGGCAGGATGCCCTCTGGCAGATCGCCGCGCGTGCAATGGGCTGGGAGCTCCTCGACACGCGCCGACCGCTGCCCGGTGACCTCCTGGTGACAAACACTGTGGATTCCGAGGCGCGAGCCGCCCTCAACGCGGGAGCGCACGTCCTGGCGCAGTCCCCCACCTACCTGTCCTTCGCGTGGGACGGCGAGCTCGGCGGGGCCGTCGACGCCCTGGCGGACATCGCGATGCAGCCCGACTCGCTCATCGTCGATACTCCCGACCTGCTCGTCGCTGCCCGCGACGAGGCACTGGCTGGCCTGCGCGCGCCCGCGAACCTCAGCGGAGGTCGCGTCGCGTTGCTGTGGGAGGGACGCACGGGCGCCGGACAGGTGCTCGATCAGTGGATGGCAGGGCGCTCCGTAGTGCTCATTGACCCCACGCAGGTTTCACCGCAGATGCTTCCGCAGATTTTGACCACCGAGGCAGTGGACGCAGGGCTCGCCCACTACACCCGGTAGGGGCGAGCGTCGGCGCTTACCAGACGCGCAAGAATCTGGCGGTCGCGAGCTTGATGCCCTCGAGGCGGTCGCGTCGGATCTGACGGTAGCGCAGGGCAAAGCGCAGGCGCGCCCACTGATTGTCGGCTTCGAGTTCGCGCAGGATCTGCGCGAGCTCGATGCGACGCGGAGCGTCAAAGGTGCCGACCTGCAGAGCGGCGCGTGCCATCAGGATGAACTGGTTGCGGTAGAAGCCGTTGCGCAGTTTCTCCATGCGCGCATCGCGCGCGCCGGACCCGGAGTTGGCTCCCTGGACGTTGCCTCCGTGCTGGCGGTATTCCAGGGTCGGTTCCTCGCCGATCACCCAGGTCAGACCAATCGCGCGTGCGAGGGCGTACACGTACCAGTCGTGCACGCCGATGCGCGAGTAGTCCAAACGGTTAATGACCTCCACGAGGGCGCTGTGCGCCTCGGGAGAAAAGACATACGTCGAGCCGGGACCGGCGGCCTCAAAGAGGAAATCCCAGGCGCGCATCGGCTGTGACTTACGAATGAGGTGGCGCTCCCCCACGCCGCCACCGGGCAGGGACTCGAAGGATGTCACGTTGGAGGACACAACATCCGCCCCCGTCGAGTCCATCAGGGCCAGCTGAGTCTCCAGCTTGTCCGCGTGCCACACGTCGTCCTGATCCGTGAAGGCCACGTAGGAGCCGTCAGGAGCGTGCGTCGTGAACAGGTGCAGGAAATTACCCGTCACCCCGGGTTGACCGTCGCGCTGGGGCAGCACGATGATGCGCGGATCGGACGCGGCGCGCTCCTCAAGGTGGGAGCGGGTCCCGTCGCTCGACGCGTCATCGGAGACGACGAGGCGGACGTCCACGCCCACCTGGGCGAGCACGGAGTCCACCTGCTCGTCGAGCCACGCCCCGGCCTCGGCCATCCCGTTATAGGTGGCCATGAGGACGGTGACGCGGCGACGAGGCCTGGCGTCGTCTCGGGTCACGTCGCCCAAGGGATCAGTGCCCCTCGGCAGCGTACTTGGCCTCGACAGCCTCCTTGAGCGGGGCCCACCAGGCCTCGTTCTCGGTGTACCAGGCGATCGTGTCAGCCAGGCCGTCGCGGAAGTTCGTGAACTGAGGCTGCCAACCGAGCTCGGTCACGAGCTTGGAGTTGTCGATCGCGTAGCGCAGGTCGTGACCCGGGCGATCCTTGACGTGATCGAAATCGTCGGGCGCGTAACCCATCAGTTCATTCAGGATGGCAACGACGTCACGGTTGTTCGTCTCGCCGTCCGCGCCGATCAGATAGGTTTCGCCGATACGACCCTTCATGAGGATGTCCCACACGGCCGTATTGTGGTCGCGCACGTGGATCCAGTCGCGAACGTTCAGGCCGTCACCGTACAGGCGGGGGCGCACGCCGCGCAGGCGGTTCGTGATCATGCGCGGAATGAACTTCTCGATGTGCTGGTAGGGGCCGTAGTTGTTCGAGCAGTTCGAGATCGTGGCCTCGACGCCGAAGGAACGCACCCACGCGCGCACCAGCAGGTCCGAGCCCGCCTTGGACGAGGAGTAGGGCGAGGAGGGGTTGTAGGGCGTGGTGGGGGTGAACTTCGCGGGATCGTCCAGCTCGAGGTCGCCGTAGACCTCGTCCGTGGAGATGTGGTGGAAGCGCACCTTGTGGCGGCGCACGGCCTCCAGCAGGGTGAAGGTGCCCACCAGGTTCGTCTGGATGAAGGGCGAGGGGTCCAGCAGCGAGTTGTCGTTGTGGGACTCCGCGGCGAAGTGCACGACCGCATCGGCTCCGGCCACGACGCCGTCAACCAGATCGGCGTCGGCGATGTCGCCCTCGACAACGGTCAGGCGCGACGCCAGCTCGGCGGGAACGTCGGTCAGGGACGCGCGGTTGCCCGCGTAGGTGAACTTGTCCAGGACGACGACGTCGACGTCCGGGTGATCCTCGAGGAGCGTATGAACGAAATTCGCTCCGATAAAGCCGGCGCCGCCGGTCACGACGATCTTCATGGGTTTTCTCCTTTGCGCGCCCGAGGGGCGTGTCGGGTTGTGTTGTCGAGTGCGATCGACTCTGCCACCATTATGCCGTACGTCAGCACGGACATAAACGCAGGGCAGATCGCATGTTGGCGTGGGCGCCGCGTCAGGACTCGACGGCGATGGACGAATCCAGCGCCACGGGCCCCGAGCCGATTCCATTTCCTTGAACGACGAGGTCCCAGGCGCCGTCGCGCTGAGCGAAGGGCTGCCCGCCGGCGTCGTCGATGGACACGTTCATCCGGTACATGCCCTCGCCCAGGGTCAGGGTCGGCACGGTGATGATCACCGTCGCGTCACCTTCAATGGCGGGCAGGGTCGCACCGGAGTTACGCGAGTTGTAATAGTGCAGCTTCTGACCCAGGTTGGTATCCAGCGAGAATGCGGTCACCCAGTTCTCGATGCGCTTGGACGCGGTCAGGTCCATGCGGATGCAGATGGTGTCGCCGGTGTGCGCCACGCGGATGGGCTCCCCGCCCTGGTCCGTCATGGAAATGTCGCGGATCGTGATGAAGCCGGTTTCCTCGGTGTGTACGGGGGCGGCCAGCGCGTCGCGCTGGAATCCCTCACGCAGGATGCGCACCGCATCCGAGGTCGAGCCGTCGTAGACGAGCTTGCCGTGGTCCAGGACGACGCCGCGCGTACACACGGACTCGACCTGCTCGGCGGAGTGGGACACCAGGACGATGGCACGTCCCTCGGTCTGGAAGGAATGGATCTTGTCCATGCACTTGCGCTGGAAGGGTTCGTCGCCGACCGCGAGGACCTCATCGACGAGGAGGACGTCGGGGTCGGAGTGGACGGCTACCGCGAAGGCGAGGCGGACGTACATGCCCGAGGAGTAGAACTTCACCTGGGTGTCGATGAACTGTTCGATGCCGGAGAAGGCGACGATCTCGTCGAAGGCGGCTTCGGTTTCCGCGCGCGTCATGCCCAGGATCGAGGCGTTGAGGAACACGTTTTCGCGTCCCGTCAGGTCCTGGTGGAAACCCGCGCCGAGCTCGAGCAGGGCGGCCATGCGCCCGCGGGTGGTCACGCGGCCGCTGGTCGGGCGGATGATGGAGCCCATGATCTTGAGCAGGGTGGACTTGCCGGAGCCGTTGTGACCCATGAGGCCCACGGACTCGTTGAGGCGCACGTCCACGCTCACGTTGTCGAGGGCGTGGAACTCCTCCACCCGCGCGCGCGAGGAGTGCAGCACGCGGTCCTTGACCGAGGTGTCCCGGTGAAGTTTGAAGACCTTGGAAACGTCCTGAACGCGGACGACTTCAGGCATTGACATTACAGCTCCTGAGCAAAGTTGCCTTCGAGGCGAGCGAAGACACGGTGCGCCCCGAAGATCAGGACGACGCCGACGAGCGCCGCGAGGACCAGGCGGATCATGAGGTGCGAGGGATAGGGCTGGTCGACGCCAGCCGCCCACAGCGACTTCTGGAATCCGAGGATCGCCAAGGTCACGGGATTGGACAGGTAGATCTCGTGCGCGATCGGATAGTTCGTCTCAAGAGCCTTTTGCACGTAGCTGTAGGAGTAGACGATCGGCGAGGCCCAGAACGCCAGGAAGGTGATGACCTCGATGAGGTGCTGGATGTCGCGCATGTAGACGTTGAGCGCGGACAGAAGCAGCCCGAACAGGGTCGCATAGACGACCAGCACGATGAGAGCGAAGGGCAGGTAGGCCAGCTGCGCCGCCGATGGGATAGCGCCCGTCACAAGGATCGCGCCCAGCAGGATGGCCAGCTGAATCGCGGAGTTGACGGCGGATGTTCCCAGCGTCGAGAGCGGGAAAATCTCGCGTGGCAGGTAGACCTTTTTCACCAGGCCGGAGTTGGCGACGATTGATCCCGTTCCACCGGTCACGGCCTCGAGGAAGAATCCCCAGGCTGTCAGGCCGGTGAACACGAAGATCGCGAACGAGGGGATGCCCCTCGCCGCGCCCAGGAACTGGCCGATGACGATGAAGTAGATGAGCAGCTGCGACAGGGGCTTGAACAGCGACCAGACGAAGCCGAGGTTCGAGTCCTTGTAGCGGGCCTTGAGCTCTCGGTTGATGAGCAGGCGCAGTAGTTCTCGACGGTTCCAGACGTCGACGAACGCACGCTTCGTGCCCGCCACCAGACCGCTCTTGTCACCCAGCTCTCGCAGGGGTTGGGCCTCGATGCGCTCAACACGCAGCGCGAGCGAGGACCCGGGGGAAGGGGTCGTTGATTCAGTCATACCAACTCACTATATCTGACCGTCTGGTCCCTTACTGACCATAGCGCTTGAGCGGGGAGCGAACACCGCGGCGCACGCCCCTCCACTTCTGCACGTGGTAGGCGGGATTGAGGAAGAAACCGCTGATCTTTCGGCGCTTACCCACCTCGCGGTCGCGGGCTAGGCGCAGGGCGTCCTTGAGGATACCCGTCGTCACCATGCGCACGACCGTCGGGATCGAGGGCATGGCGACGTCGATGCCGACCTCGCGCAGGCCCTGGGTCTCCTCGAACATGCGGTCGTCGTACTCGGAGACGGTCATCTCGTTGGAGTGCAGGACGGCGGCGCGTGGCGCGTAGGCCTTGATGTATCCGGCCGCGATGACGTCGCGGCCCAGGAGCTGGTCCTCGGCGTAGGAGACGTCACGGTAGGGAACCTCGCCGGTGAGAATGTCCTTGCGGGCAGCGGAGTTCACGTCGGAGTAGAAGGTGACGGCGTTGCGCACGCCCTCGTCCTGGATGAAGTCGTCCTCGTAGAACAAGGTGGTGCCAAAGCCCGGGCCGAAGCCGTTGAAGACGCCCTTGATCTCGTAGCGCAGCAGCGGGAAGGCGTCCGGGCGCGGGATCTGTGCGCCCATGACGGCGACGATGCGGTCGGAGATCGCGAACGGCGCGGTAATCTCGTGGAGCCACCTGTCCGAGGCCGGGGTGGCGTCGTGCGTCAGGTAGGCAACGATGCGGCCCTTGGCCAGGTGCGCGCCGAGGTTACGGGTCTTGCCGTGCCCGAACTCGGAGTTGGGGATCTGCACCAGGCGCACGGACGGGTACTTCGCGATGATGTCGAGCGTGGAGTCGGTCGAGCCGGAGTCGATGACGAGGATCTCGTAGGTGCCGTCGAAACGCTGGTTCGTCAGCGAGGAGAGAATCTCGTCGATGTGCTGCTCGCCGTTGTAGGTCAGGATGACGACGCTGGCGTCCAGCGAGGCGTCCTTCGCGTCCACGTAGTCCGATTTAGTAACCATGCGCTTGAATCTCCTGCCAGGTTTTCGCGATCCCCTCGTCGAGCGACGTCATTGTGAAGGGGCCAAATTCGTTGTTGACTCGTTCCGTGTTGAGCACGGATCCGAGCAGGTATGTCGAGGGGGTGGGGATGTGCTCGATCGCGGGTGTCGTCCCGGTGACACGCTCGATGGAGGCGACGATCTCGGAGACGGTGGTCTTGTGTCCCGATCCGATGTTGTAGACGGAACGGGAGGCACCGCGCGCAATCATCGTAGAGACGATGGTGGCGAAGTCTTCCACGTAGATGTAGTCGCGGAACATGGAGCCATCCCCCATGACGGTCAACGCCTCGCCGTTGAGCACGTGGCGCAGGAAGATTGGGATGATGCCCTGGCGCTTATGCGGGTTCTGGCGCGTGCCGTAGGGGTTCGAGATGCGCAGCGACGTCGAGTTCAGGTCGTACTTGCGCGCGAAGAAACGCATGTAGTTCTCGATGGTGAGCTTACCGATGCCGTAGGGGGACACCGGCAGGGTGCGATCGTCCTCGCAGTAGCTTTCCTTGTCCTGGTCGCCGTAGATCGTGCCACCGCTGGAGGCGTAGTACACGTGGCCCACCCCGGCGTCCACGCACGCGCGGAACAGGTCGATGCTGCCCTGGATGTTGGTGCGCACGTCCAGCGTCGGGTCGTTTTCGGCCGTCGCAGGATCCGTCGTAGAGAGCATGTGCACGACGACGTCCATGCCCGACACGGCGCGCGCCACGTCGTCCCTGTTGAGGAAGTTACCGTCGAAAGCCTCGATTCCCGAAGCCTTCCAGTGCTCACCGTTACCGAACATGTCGAAGGCGCGGATAAACGTGCCTTCCTGCGCGGCCAGCGCATCCACGAGGTGAGAGCCGAGGAAGCCATTTCCTCCGACCACCAGAATGTTAGGCATGCATGGCCTCCTCGAAATCGGAGACGAACTGGCGTCCGGAGTCTTCCCAGCTGAGCGTGGTGGCGGAGGCGGCGGCCTCGCGCGAACGCTCCACCTGGTCGGGGGCATCGATAATCCGGATGATCTCCTCGGCCATGGCGCCGGGCGAGAGCGGAACGTAGTCGATGCAGGGGTTATCGGAGACGAGCCTGTTGTTCGGCGCGTCGTTGACGACGGGAATCGTGCCGCACGAGGCCAGCTCGAGGGGGAGCAGCGACAGGTTCGTGAGGCTCATGACCAGGGCGACCGCGCACTTGTTGTACAGGGGCGAGAGCTCCTCAAGACTCATGGCGCCGTGGTTGACGTACTCGAAGGGAACCTTCCACTCCGACACGTCCCAGCCCGCCATGTGGATGCGAATGTCGGGGCGGCGCCTCTTGACGTCGGCCAGGACCATGCAGCCCAGCTCGAACCCGCGGCGCATGGTGACCGGGCGCGCATAGAAGAAGACGTCCTTGCGGCGCTCATCGTTCGTGCGCTTGTACAGCGTCATCTCGGCGGCAAAGTCGAAGGGGTGTGTCGTCATGCCGTATTCGTCGTGGAGCTTGGTGGCCAGCCACTTGCCCGCGGTGAATGCCTCGAAACCGAAGCGATAGGTGTTTTCGGCGAGCTGGTTTTCCGAGCCGACCGGGTAGAACGAGGGCTCGAAGTCCTGGACGAAGTAGAAGCGGCGGGCACGCGAGCGATCCAGGTAGGCGGGGTAGGCGGTCTCCCAGCCGGTCGCGAAGATCGCGTCGACGTCATCGCCGACGCCAACGGCCGGATCGTACAGGGCGTAGGAAGCCTTGAGGTTGGGGTAGTTGCTCGAGCGCTCGATCATCTCACGCACGCGGTCGGCATCGACGGGAATCGACTGGGACCAGTAGAGGAAAATCTTGACCCGGTGGCCGGCGGCCTCCAGGTAGGACAGGAAACGGAAGATGTTCTGGTGTCCGCCGGAGGACTCTCCGGGGGGCGACATGATCCACGCCGTCACGTACGGGCCCTCGCCCACGGGACGCGGATCCTTCTTCCAATGAGGCTCGCGCACCCAGTCGACGGCGGCGGCGTCAGCAAACTTGACGAGCATCCCAAGCGGGTACTGTCCCTTGCCTTTGCCCTTACCGGAGTTAGCAATCTGATTGCCCAGCCCCTGCAAGAGACGGGCTGCCGTCATGCGACCCCCGTGTCGTTTGAGGTAGGAGGCACCCTTCGCGAACTTACGCACCAGCGGATTCGTCTGTGTCATGTTCGACAGTTTAGCGCCTGAGGGGATCGGACTTGACCGAGGAGTGATCCATCCCTACCCCCAGCGCTGTATCATTACTCACTTTTCAGCGTTTCCTTTGTGACAAGGAGTCAGCGAAGGTGAGCGCCGGCTCGGCGCGAATTGCGCGCGTGGCGACGGCGCAGCGCGCCCGGAATGGCGGCGATTCCCTGGGCAACACCGTGGGCGGCCGGGCCGCGGAATCCGGCGCGCGCGGCTCGCACAACGGAGCGCGCCAGCGCCGAGGCGATCACCTGCCACGAGGCGTGCTCGGCCGCGACGATCAGGCGGTTGCGCGCGTTGACACGAGTGAACATGGGCGAGGTTGCGTCCGAGGAGGCCGCGTGCTCGTGGTCCACGACAGCCTGGCGCACGAAGCGCACGTCGTATCCGGCCTCGCGCAGCTTGTAGGACAGGTCCGTGTCCTCGTAGTACATGAACAGGTCGGTGCGGATGCCGCCAACTTCCTCCCAGGCGTCGCGCCGGATCGCGCACGCGCCCCCGCAGATGCCGAAGACTTGTTCGGGGGCGTCAAGCTGCGCGGCCGGCACCAGCCAGTCGCGGTCCTGACCATTGCCGGAGGAATCCACGATGTTGCCCGTCGAGTTGACCAGGATTGTGCCCAGCCCGGCCCGGGCCTCGTCCTCACTCAGTCGCACCCAGCGCGTGGGACCGTTTCCGCTCAGGGCCACGGCCTCGTCGTCGCGCGCCTCACGGTAGCGACCGGCCAAGAGAATGAGGGCCGTCGTCGCCCCGATCATCGGGTCGGCCAGCGGGTCCAGGAGCGCGTCGAGGAAGCCGTCACGCACCGTCGCGTCGTTGTTGAGCAGCACGAGGGCACCCTCGCGTAGGTCGCTCGCGCCCGCCATGACGCCCGCGCCGAAGCCGTCGTTGACGCCCGCGTTGACGATTTCCACGGCGGCGCCGGGCCCGCGCGAGTCAGGGCCAGCGCCCGTGAGCGTGCGCAGCTCGGGCAGGTGCGCGGCCAGGACGTCGAGGGAGTCGTCCCCCGAGCCGTTGTCGACCAGGATCAGGGTGTCGCGCGCCCTCAGCTGGGGGGCGATCGACCGGGCGGCGCGCAGTGTCAGGGGCGCGTTTTTCCAGTTGACGAGGACGACGCGGGCGCTGCGTCGCGCTCCCTTCCCCTGTCCCGCCGGCGCTGCGCTGTGGGTGGTCGGGGCGCTCACGGGGTCACCGCCAGGGACTCGTAGAGGCGGGCGTGGGCGGCTGCGGAGGCCTCCCACGTGTAGTCGCGGGCACGCGCGAGGCCGGCTGCGGCCAGGCGGTCATGCTCGCTTCCCGCGGCGGCCTCCAGGGCGCCCGCGAGCGCATCGGGGTCGGTGGCCGGCACGAGGAGCCCCGCGTCCGTGCCCGTAATCTCGGCCATGCAGGTGTCGGCGGAGGTCACGACGGGCGTGCCGTGCGCCATGGCCTCGAGGACGGGCAGGCCGAAGCCTTCCCAGATCGAGGGGAAGGTGAAGACGCGCGCGCCCGCATACGCGCAGGCCAGGTCGGTGTCGTCCAGGCGACCCAGGACGTGGGTGCGTTCCTCGGGCAGGTCCCCCCATTCGGGGTCTTCGCCCCACCCGGCGGGCCCCACGAGGACCAGGTCGAGGTCCGTGGACGAGGCCATGGCGCGGTAGGCGCGCAGCAGCGTCGCCAGGTTCTTGCGGGGCTCGCGCGTGCCCACCCACAGGATGTAGGGGCGGGCCAGGCCGTGGCGGGCGCGGAAGTCCTCCACCTGCGCGTCGGTGACGGGCGTGTGGGTCAGGCCGTGGGGGATGACGGTGATGATGGATTCGTCGATGCCCGCCTCGACGCAGTCGCGTGCGGTGGCCTCGGAGGGGACGATGACCGCGTCGGCGCGGCGCTTGGTGATGTCCAGGGCGCGGTTAAAGTAAGCGGCCCCGTGGGCGGTGAAGTGGCTGGCGTCGCGCAGGAAGGCGACGTCGTGGACGGTGACGGCCAACGGGAGCGACGTCGGTGGAATCGCCCAGGTGGTCGCGTGCAGGACCTGCGCTCCCCTGCCCGAGCGCACGCCGAGCATCCGATCCACGCTGGGCGTGGCGAGGCGATCCCAGGCGGCGTACAGGGCCCGGCGCGGCAACGCGGAGTTGAGCACAGGGATCGACAGACCCACCTGCTGGGCGCTGGCCTCGTTTTTTCCGTGGCGCGCGGCGATACCCACGGCGCGCACCCCCTGGGATGCCAGGCGGGAGGCGACCTCTACGATGTATCGTCCCGAGCCACCGGGCACGGGCTGCCACATCTGTTCAACGACCATTCCGATGCGCACACTCATATCTACAGGATAGTTGAGATGCATGTCAGAGTCTGCCCGGCCACGTCGTGGCATACAATGAGAAAACCCCTCGCAACGACCGGAGATCATGATGCCTTCCTCCCTGCCGTCCAAGCCCGTCCACGTCCTCATGGACGCCACCGCGATCCCCGCGAACCTCGGCGGAGTGGGCCGCTACGTGGACGATCTGGTGCCCGAACTGGAGGCCCAGGGCGTTGAACTCACGATGGCGGTGCAAGAGCGTGACGCGGAGCACTTCGCCACGCGCCTGCCCTCGGCTCGCATCATCCCGATTTCCACTCGCTTCGAGTCGCGTCCGATGCGCATGGTCTGGGAACAGACGGGGCTGCCTTCCCTCATCCGCAAGGTCCGCCCCGACGTGCTCCATTCCCCTCACTACACCTGCCCGCAGTTCCCGGGTGTTCCCGTCGTCATCACGTTGCACGACGCGACCTTCTTCTCTCACCCGCAGGCGCACTCGCGCACGAAGCAGAAGTTCTTCACCTTCGCGATCCGCCGCGCGATCCGTCGCGCCTCGGCCCTCGTGGTGCCCTCGGAGGCCACGCGCGACGAGACGATCAAGTACGCCGGCGGGCAGCCCTCGCAGTTCTACGTCGCCTACCACGGCGTGGACCGGACGATCTTCCACCCCGTCGACGACGCCGAGCGCGCCCGCGTCAAGAAGTCCCTGGGCCTGGAGGGCCAGGAGTACATCGGCTTCCTCGGCACCCTGGAGCCGCGTAAGAACGTGCCGAACCTGGTTCGCGGTTGGACCAAGGCCGTCTCCGACATGCCGAACCCGCCCGCGCTGGTCCTGGCCGGCGGCAAGGGGTGGGACGAGGACATCGACCCCGCCCTGGCCTCGGTGCCCTCACACCTGACGGTGCTGCGCCCCGGCTACCTGCCCCTGGAGGACCTGCCCGGTTTCCTCTCGGGCTGCGTCGTGCTGGCCTACCCCTCGATCGCCGAGGGCTTTGGTCTGCCCGTCCTGGAGGCCATGAGCTGCGGCGCCGCGACACTGACCACCCGCCTGACCTCCCTGCCTGAGGTCGGCGGCGACGCCGTCGCCTACTGCGACATCACGCCCGATTCGATTGCCGAGGCCCTCACCGACCTGATGAACGATCCGGCGCGCCGCGCGCAGCTGGGCCAGGCAGCCATCGCGCGCTCCGAGGAGTTCACCTGGGAGCGCGCCGCCCTTGTCCATGCGCAGGCCTTCCGCGCCGCAGCCGGGCGCTGATCCCGGCGCACAGTCACAGCAAGGATTCTTTCTCCATGACGACACCCGACCATTCCCAGGACGCCGAGCTCGCCCGAGGCGAGGAGCGCGCTTCGGACACGGACCTGCCCCAGGAGGCCGACGCGCCCCGCGAGGCGGCTCGTCCCACCGACGAGGCCCACCCCGCCACAGAGGAACGCCCCGCCACAGAGGAACGCCCCGCCGAGGAGAAGCGCAGCACCCCCGAGGGTGCTCCCAAGCGCCAAAGGCGTGCCTCCCGTGAGGCGCGCCCCGAACAGGAGGAGCCCACACGGGAGGCCCCAGCGCAGCACTCGGCTCCGTCCGCGCAACGCTTCGGGCTGCCCGTGCGCGCGTGGCGCATCATGGGCGTCATCGGCCTCGTCCTGTCAGTGTGCGGCGTGGGCGCCGCATGGGCCGTGTCCTCCCCCCTGGGCGCATCCCCGGACGATGACTATCACCTGGGGTCGATCTGGTGTCCTCCCCCGCTGACCGAGTCCGGTTGTTCGACCGGCTACACGGAACGCGGCACGTTCGGCCCCGTCGTCCCCGAGTCCGTTTCCTCCACGAAGGTCGCCTGCTACGCCTTCCACGGCGATGAGTCCGCCGTGTGTGCGCTCAACAACTCCGACGACCGCACAATGGTCACCGACCGCTGGGACGATGGCAACTACCCGTGGGGCTACTACCAGTTCCACCACCATTTCATCGCCCACGACGCCGACCAGGCGGGCGTGACCATGCGCGGGATCAACATCGGCATCGCGATCGTCTTGATCGGTGCCATCGGCGCGCTCATGCCCACCGCCATGCGCCGCGGCTACGTCTTGGCAATTCTGGCCGCGTGGACGCCGATGGGCATCTACTTCATCGCGTCCAACAACCCCTCCTCGTGGGCCTTCACCGGCGTCTTCGCGTTCGCGGCTGGCCTGTGGGCTGCCACGCAGTCGCTCGGCTGGCGCCGCTGGTGCCTGATCGGCGCGGCCGCACTGGGTGCTGTCCTGGCGTGCACGTCGCGCGGTGACTCGGCCTTCTTCCTGTTCGTCGTCACCGCCGCGCTGGCCTTCGCGGTGCGGTGGCGTCGCGATCGCTGGCCCGAGGCGGTGCTCGCCATCGTCTCCTCGATCATCGGCATCATCGTCATGCGCTCCACGAACGTGGCCTCCACCCACCTGGCCACGGCGGAGGGCGAGCCGCGTTCGCTGATCTCACTGATCGGCGACAACATGTCCTACCTGCCCCAGTATCTCGCCGGTTTCTACGGCTACCGCTGGGGTCCGGGTTGGCTCGACGTGGACTACAACGGCTCCGTGTCCACGGTTGGCCTCATCATCGCCGGCGCCGTGTTTGTCGCCGGTGCGCGCACGTGGTCGTGGCGCAAGGCGATGACGCTGCTCATGCTGGTCGGCGCGATGGCGGGCGTGCCCACGCTCATCGGCATTCTCCAGGGCTTCAACAACGTCGCGACCTACCAGCCTCGCTACATGATGCCGCTGTGGATCGTCTTCCTCTTCTTCATGCTGACGATGGAGCGCCGCGAGCGTACGCTGTCGCGCCCGCAGGCGGCTGCTGTGGGAGTGCTGCTGGTGGGCACGCATTTCTGGGCGCTGTTCGTGCTGCTGCTGCGCTACACGCACGGCTCCTCGGTCCTCATGTTCAACATGAGCAAGACGGCCGTGTGGTGGTGGCCGGGTGCACCCGTTGGCCCGAACATGGTCTGGGCGCTCGGCACGGTGTGCTTCGCGGCGGCCGTCACGTTCGGGCTCCTGCTCACTCGCGAAGAACTCGACGAGAAGCCCCGAACCGAGACCGTCGAGGCCTGATCCTCCTTCGCGCGCCCAGGCGTCTGCTGTGCAGGCTGCCTGGGCGCGTTCGTCTGCCCGGACGAGGCCGTGGCGGGCTGCACCCACCGCACATAGTTCCCCCACAATGTCGCACGTAATTTGGGTCCCCTCACTTTTCTTAGGGATCGAGAAAACCGCATGATTCCAACGATCAGATTTCAAATCCTGAAATACTCTCGGGGGAATTACGTGCGACTTTTCTGGCTCTTCGCATTGTGGGGTGTGGGGGTGGTGTTCGAAGTGTCCCGGGGATTGTGGACAGTGTCGTGGGACGACGACCGAACACAGGAGCTCGCCTCGGGCGCCTCATCAACCAAAACTCGCACGCAATTCGGATACCCAAACTTTGTGCAGCACCCCAAAACGTTGCAATTCCAACGGTGCGATTTCAACGTTTGACATACATGTCAGGGAATTACGTGCGACATTTCTGAGGAACCACAACATGAGACGCCACAAAGACCCAAGCAGAAGACAACCCAAGCCCAGCAGACGGAAGACCCCCAAGCAGAAGACACCCCAAGCCCGGAAGACAACCCAAGCGGAAGACACCCCAAGCGGAAGACAACTCAAGCACAGAAGACCCCCGCAACCCCGACAGCCGCCACAAGCACGGGGGCACTGCACCCATTACGTGGCGGTGCACCCGTTACGTGGCGGTGCACCCGTTACGTGGCGGTGCACCCGAACAGAAGAGGTGCATTGCCTACGGATCGGGTGCAGTGCCCCAACACACAAGAACAAACGCGGAACTGGCACACCGAACCACTCACCGCCACACCCCTCCATGCGCACCTGGGCCCTACTGGCGGCAGGATGGGCACACCGCCCACGCCACCACCTGCACTCCGGCCCACTCCGACACCTCCTACACCCTTACATGCGAAGAGCCGGGAAAGACGCGGAACGAGCGGGGGCCCGGCGACGTCGCGAGAAGCGCTCCGCACGGCCGGGTGCGGGCCAGGGTCCGGCCAGCGGGCCCAGGCCTACAGGTCGACGGAGTGCCCCGACGCGGCCGAGGACAGGATGGCCTCGACGACGCGCAGATTGTCCAGGGCCTCGTCCATGGTGACATGCTCCGACCCGACCCCGAGGATCGCGTCGCGGAAGCGCTCGTGTTCGAGGGCGAGGGGTTCGCGTTTGGTCAGGGCGTAGCGCACGACCTGGCCCTCGCTGACGCCTCGGAACGCGGCGATGGCGTCCCACTGCAGGGGTGCGTGCCCGTTCTCGTAGAAGGTCAGGTCCCCCATCGCAGTGTCGGCGACGAGAGCACCCCTCTCCCCCGTCACGATGGTCGTACGGTCCTTGTAGGGGGTCAGCCAGTTCACGAGGTGGTTGACGAGGATTCCCCCCGCCAAGACACCGGAGGCGACCATCATGTCCTCGTGGGGGCGGCCCGAGCGCGCCGAGGTGCGCGCGTAGATGCTCTCGTAGGGGGCGCCGGCCACCCACGCGGCCAGGTCCACGTCGTGCGTGGCCAAATCTTTAACGACGCCGACGTCACTGATGCGCGCGGGGAAGGGCGACTGACGGCGCGTCGCGATCTGCTCAATCTCGCCGAGCTGGCCCTGCGCAATACGCCGGCGCATGTCGATGAGGGCGGGGTTGCAGCGCTCGACGTAGCCGACGGCGCCGACCAGGCCCGCGTCCGCGAAGGCGTCGCGGATCCGGCGGCCTGCCTCCACGCTCGTGGCAAGGGGCTTTTCGACGAGGGTGTGCACCCCGGCCTCGGCCAGGGCCAGGGCGGCCTCCTCGTGGTGGGCGGTGGGCGCGGCGATAATCGCGGCATCGATGCCGACCTCGACGAGCTCCTCAACGCCCCCCAGGACGGGCAGGTTCCCGGCGACGCCGAAGCGATCGCCGCCCGGGTCCGCGAGCGCCACGAGCTCCACGCCGACGGTGGCGCGCGCATTGCGCACATGGTGGCGGCCCATCGAGCCGATGCCGAGAATTCCCAGGCGAATCGTCATGTCAGGCACCCGCTTCCGCGAGCGCGTTGACGGCCTGCGCGATTCGCTCCAGCTCGGCGGGCGTCAGGGACGGGTAGACGGGCAGGGACAGCACCTGGTCGGCCGCCTCGCGCGTGGCCGACAGGTCCGTTCCGGGGGCGAAGCGGGCGAGGGAGGGCAGCTCGTGGTTCGGGATCGGGTAGTAGACGCCCGAGCCAACGCCGTATTCGCTGCGCAGGGCGTCGGCGAAGCCGTCGCGGTCCTCTTCCACGCGGATCGTGTACTGGTGATAGACGTGCGTGGCGCCCGGCGCGACGTGCGGGACGGTGACGCCTCGCAGGTGGGCGTCCAGGAAGGCGGCGTTGTCCTGGCGCTGGGCGGTCCACGCGCCGACTTTGGTGAGCTGCACGCGCCCAATAGCCGCGTGGATGTCGGTCATGCGGTTGTTGAGGCCCACGATTTCGTTGGCGTAGCGCGTCTCCATGCCCTGGTTGCGCGCGAGTTTCACGCCGCGGATGAGCTCGTCGTCGGTGGAGGTGACCATACCGCCCTCGCCGCTGGTCATGTTCTTCGTCGGGTAGAAGGAAAAGGCCGCGAAGGCGCCGAAGGATCCGACCGGGCGCCCGTGCAGGCTCGCACCGTGGGCCTGGGCGGCGTCCTCAAAGACCATGAGTCCGTGGGCGTCTGCAATTGCCTGGAGGGCGTCCATGGGGGCGGGGTGCCCGTAGAGGTGGACGGGCATGATGGCGCGCGTGCGGCTCGTGACCGCGGCTTCGACGGCGGCAGGGGACAGCGTGAAGGTGAGCGGGTCAATGTCGGCGAACACGGGGGTCGCGCCCGTTATCGCGACCGAGTTCGCGGTAGCCGCGAAGGTGAAGGAGGGGACGATGACCTCATCCCCCGGCCCGATCCCGGCGGCGAGCAGGCCCAGGTGCAGGGCTGAGGTTCCCGAGTTGACCGCGACGGCCCACGTCCCGGGCACCAGGGCTGCGCAGAACTCCTCTTCGAAGGCGGCGACCTGGGGGCCCTGGGCGATCATGCCCGTGCGCATGACGGCTGCGACCGCGTCGATCTCCTCCTCGCCGATGAGCGGGCGGGCGGGCGGGATGAAGGGAAGTGTCACTGGTCGTCCTCAGGGGTCGGGTCGGGTGTCGTGGAGGGGCGCGTGGACGAGGCCTGGGCTCCCTCAGGCTCCAAGGTGCCCTCGCGCTCGACGTAGCGCCGGCCCGAGGCCGGGCATACCCATGTGCGTGCCACGGCCTCGTTCCCGGGCACGGGCGAGTGATCGGCCGGCACGAGGGGAACCCCGGCCTCGCCGACCCAGCCGACGCGGCGGGCCGGGACGCCGACAACGAGGGCATAGGGGGCAACGTCGCGCGTGACCACCGCTCCGGCGCCCACGGACGCCCAGGCGCCAATGCGCACGGGGGCCACGCACACGGCGCGCGCGCCGATGGCGGCTCCGCGCTCGACGGTCACGCCCACCGCCTCCCAGTCCGAGGCGTCTTTCAGGGTTCCGTCGGCGTTGATCGCGCGCGGGCAGTGATCGTTCGTGAAGACCGCTGCGGGGCCGACGAAGACCCCCTCGGCCAATGAGGCGGGCTCGTAGACGAGCGCGTAATTCTGAATCTTGCAGCGAGGCCCTACGACGACGCCCTCGCCGATGTATGCGCCGCGCCCAACGATGGTCTCCTCGCCGATGCGCGCATCCTCGCGCACCTGAGCCAGATGCCACACGCGCGCGCTGGAGGCAACCTGCGCGCTGGGTGCAACGTCGGCGCTGGGCTCGATCACGGTATCCCCCTTATGTGGTCCCATAAGCACATTCGCACTGAGCAGGCGTTGGCCGCCAGATAGCAACACTATAGGCGCGCGGCCACTCCGATGTGCGACACTGGAGAAATGGAGCAGCGTACCGACACGTGGGTCGTGATTCCCGCGTTTAACGAGGCGCCCGTCATCGGGGGCGTCGTCGCAGGCGTGCGCGCTGCGTTCCCCCACGTCCTTGTTGTGGACGACGCCTCGCGTGACGACACCGCCGCCATCGCTCGCTCCGCCGGGGCTTACACGGCGATCCATCCGCTCAATCTCGGCCAGGGAGCAGCCCTGCAGACCGGTTTCGAGGCAGCCCTGGCGCGTGGGGCCCGCTACGTCGTCACCTTCGACGCGGACGGCCAGCACGATCCGGCCGATGCCGCTGCGATGGTCGATCGCGCGCGCGAGAAGGACCTGGCCTTCGTCCTCGGCTCCCGTTTCCTCGATGGCGTGCCCTCGCAGGTCGGTTTCCTCAAGCGTGCCATGCTGCGCCTCGGGGCTGCAGTGGCCAGCGCGCGCACCGGCATGAGGCTCACGGACACGCACAACGGGCTGCGAGTCATTCGCGCCGACGCGCTCTCCCACGTACACCTGACCCATGCGCGCATGGCACACGCCTCGCAGATCGTTTCGCAGCTGGCGGCATCGGGCCTGCGCGGCACCGAGCATCCCGTGACGATCTCCTACACGAACTACTCGCGGGCCAAGGGCCAGCCCCTGCTCAACTCCGTCAACATCGTCGTCGACCTGGCGTTGGGGGGACGATGAGCGCATACCTGGCTATCCGTGTCCTGCTGTTGGCTGCCTTGGGCGCAACCGCCTGGTGGCTGATCCGACCTGTCTCCTCCGCCTCCTCCCTCGCGTTGCGGCGCATCGGCATCGGCGTGCTTGTCGCCGCCGCCTTCGTCGCTATCTTGGTGCCTTCCCTGGCAAACAGGGCGGCCCACGCCATCGGGGTCGATCGGGGGGTTAACCTGATTGTCTACGGCCTCGTCGTCGCACTCATCGCGCAGATGGTCACCTCCTACCGACGAGAGGCACGCATGGAGGCTCGCATGGCATCGCTCGCGCGGACGATGGCCCTCTCGCGGGTGCTTTCCCCCGAGAACATGCCGGATTCTCCCGGCGCCTCAGCCCGGGATGGCGACGCTCACTTGGAAGTGGAACACGCCGCTTCCCGGCTACATTCCCCGACAAACACGTCCGATAACGATATGGTTACAAGTGATGAGTTACGTGAATTTGCGACCGATCCAGCACTCGGCTGTTAACTTCGGACAGTTTGGCCTCCTGCGCAGCGCACTCGCCATTCTGATGGCAAGTGTCCTCTTCGTCACCTCGACAGCAGGGTTCCTCTACCTGCGCCTGAGCACCCAGTTCGCCAACCGCATCGTCGACATCAACGCCTACGTGTCGGGCGAACAGAGCAAGGCGACCCCGGATTCCTTCGAGGGACGCGCTGTCAACATCCTCGTTGTCGGCACGGACTCGCGAAGCGGTGCCTCTGGCGAAATCGGAGCGGGTGACGAGGACGAAGTCCCCGGCCTGCGTAACGACTCGACGATGGTGATTCACGTCAGCGCAGACCGTTCTCGCGTCCAGGTCCTGTCCATTCCTCGCGACACCCTCGTCGATATTCCCGCGTGCAAGCACCGCGACGGATCCACCAGCGATCCGATCGAAGACGAGATGTTCAACAACGCCATGTTCTATGGCGCCGACGGTGGCAACACCGACCTGGACATCGCCCCCGGTATCGCGTGCGTGAAGTCGACCGTCGAGAAGATGTCGAACATGACGATCGATGCGTTCATGGTCGTTAACTTCGCGGGCTTCATCAACATGATCGACGCGCTGGGCGGCATCTGGTTCAACATCCCCGAGCGTATCGACGACGAGTCCGCCCGCCTCTTCATCGACGAGGGTTGCTGGAAGCTGGACGGAACCCAGTCGCTGGCCTACATGCGCTCGCGCAAGGCCCAGGGCGACGGCTCCGACATTTCGCGTATCGGCCGCCAGCAGCAGCTGATTTCCGCGATGCTGCGCGAGCTCCAAGCCAAGGACTACGTGACGGACTCCGGCGCCCTCCTCACCTTCCTGCAGGCCGCAATCCAGGCCGTGAACGTGTCCCAGAACCTGGGTGACGCCAGCTCGGACACGTCCCTGCTCCTCAACGTCTTGTCCAAGACAGACCGCGCGAACATGCAGTTCGTGACGCTGCCGGTGGCGGAGCCCGACTGGGATCCTAACCGCCGCGTGCCCTCGGAGCCGATGGCCACGAACGTGTGGAACGCGCTGAAGAAGGACCAGGCCCTTCCCGTGGGCACGGCCTACACCGACGGGAACGGCGCGCAGCTGGTCGTCCCCGACCCGACGGCCGCCAAGGCCACCCCCTCGCCCACGCCCTCGGCGACACCTTCCGTGGACCCGAGCGAGGACTCAGCTCAAAGCACGACGGATAACACCGCGCAGTCCGCTTCCGTTGAGAACAACGCGGCCAACGAGGCTGCCGCCCAGAAGAACGCCGCTATCTGCCCGCCGAAGGACAAATGAGCACTCCTCCCTCATTCCAACCCAACCCGAAACGACGCCGCCCCGGCTCCGATGACGTGCACGTCGTCGGACAGGAGGCTCCGTCCGGCGCGCCCGTTCCTCCCCCCGAGGCGATCGCTCCCCAGATGTGGAGAATTTCTGAGGACGGCGCCGACTCCTCGCGCCCGCTGATGCCGCCCACCCTGGATCAGCCCCAGCGCGATCCGTCGTCGTTGTTCCCGCGGCGCTCCGCGCCGGTCCCTCCGCCGTCTTTCGCCCCGGGGTCCGCGCCGCGTAAGTCCGTGCGTTCGCCTCGCTCAACCCAAGTCCCCGCTGCGCCGTCCTCGCCCGAGCGAACGAGAATCCAGCCGAGCCCGGACTCCGCCCTTGATCAGACGACGGTTGCGCCGGGTCCCGCCGCCTCCCTCGACGAGACCACGGTGGCTCCGAATCCCCCCTCTTTCGCCCCCGGTTCTGCTCCCTCCGCCGGTGCCCGCACCGGCGCGCCTCGCAGCTTTGCGCCCGGCTCAGGCCAGCCCACCTCCGCCGCGCCCAGCTTCGCGCCCGGCTCGGGCCAGCCCACATCCGCCGCGCCCAGCTTCGCGCCCGGCTCGGGCCAGCCCACCTCCGCCGCGCCCAGCTTTGCGCCCGGCTCGGGGTCGAGCGGACATCAGGTGGCCGTCAACAGGAGCGCTCCTAGCGCACCGCCGATGCGCGCGCCGGGGCCCTCTGCTCCCTCGACGGCCCCGCGGCCTCGCCGCAAGCGCCGTCGTCACCTGGTCCTCAAGACCCTGTCTCTCCTGCTGGTTCTCATCCTCGCGTGGGGTGGCTTCCTCGTGTGGGATGCCAACTCGAATATCGGTCGCGTGAGCGCCCTGACGGGCAGCGCAGACACACCCGGCACCACGTACCTGCTGGCGGGTTCGGACTCGCGCGCGGATGGTGCGGTGCAGGACGGCTTTGAAGGCTCCGAGCGCGCCGACTCGATCATGCTGGTGAACGTCGCTCCTAACGGCCAGGCTGTCGCCCTGTCGATCCCCCGTGACACCTACGCGGAGATTCCCGGCGTGGGCTGGGACAAGATCAACGCCTCCTACGCGTACGGCGGCCCGCAGCTGCTGGTTGAGACCGTGGAGAAGCTAACGGGTCTGACAGTCGATCACTTCGTCCAGATCGGCATGGGCGCGGTGCCCGACATGGTGGACGCGGTCGGCGGCGTTGAGCTGTGCTACGACCACGACGCAAACGACGAGTACTCGGGCCTGAACTGGACCGCCGGCTGTCACACGGTTGACGGCACGACCGCCCTGCAGTTCTCCCGCATGCGTTACCAGGACCCGGAGGGCGACATCGGCCGCACGAAGCGTCAGCGCCAGGTGATCTCCAAGGTGGTCTCCGCGGCGGCCTCGCCCGCGACCCTCATCAACCCGGCCAGGACCCTGAGCGTGGAGCGCGCCGGTTCCAAGTCCTTCACGGTCGATGAGGATTCGTCGATTGTCACGATCGGTACGCTCGTGCTCGCACTGCGCAGCGCTTCCTCCGACGAACTGATGGGCGTGCCCCCGATCGAGTCCTTGGACTACACGACCAGCTCGGGCGCTTCGGCGGTTCTGCTGCGTGATGAGACAGCTCCCGACTTCTTCGAGAAGCTGCGCACCGGCAAGCTGACGGCCTCCGACCTCAACCAGGTCGGCTAGGCACGCCCCCGCCTCGCGGGGCACCCACACTCATAAGAACACCGGCCTCGTCCCCTCACTGAAGGGACGAGGCCGGGGCTTTGTTAGGCGGAGAAAAGGCCGTCAGGTGCCGGGCACCGTGATGGGTCGCGGGCCCGCCTGCCAGCCTTCCCAGGCGGAGGTCAGGATCTCGTCGAGGCCGTTGTTGGCCTTCCAGCCCAGGTCGACGCCGATGGAGAGCGGGTCGCCGATGAGCTTGGGCGGGTCGCCGGCGCGGCGCTCGAGGACCTCGACGGGGAAGTCCCAGCCGATGACGCGGCGCAGGCCGTCGATGATCTCCTGGACGGAGGTGCCCAGGCCGGTGCCCACGTTGTAGGTGTGGTGGTCGGGCTGGCGGCCTTCGGCCAGGACGTCGAGGGCGGCGATGTGGGCCTCGGCCAGGTCCATGACGTGGATGTAGTCGCGCACGCACGTGCCGTCGGGGGTGTCGTAGTCGGCGCCGAAGATCTTGGCGCTCTCCCCGCGCTCGAGGCGGTCGAGGACCATGGGGATCAGGTTCATGATGGCGGGGTCGGCCAGGTCGGTCCAACCGGCGCCGGCGACGTTGAAGTAGCGCAGGCCGATCCACTTCAGGTCCCAGGCGCGCTCGCAGTCGGCCATCATCCATTCGCCGATCAGCTTGGTTTCGCCGTAGGGGTTGATGGGCTTGCCCGCCATGTCCTCGGTGACAACTTCGGCGTTGGGCATGCCGTAGACGGCGGCCGAGGACGAGAAGATCATCTGGTCGACGCCGGCATCCTCCATGGCGGCCAGAACGTTTGCCATGCCGCCAATGTTCTGCTGGTAGTACCAGGTGGGACGCTTGACGGACTCGCCGACCTGCTTGCGCGCGGAGAAGTGGATAACCGCGGTGACGTCCTCGTCCATCATGAGGGTGGACAGGGTCGATCGCGCTTCGTCCGTAGCGACGTCGAGGCGAACCAGGGGCGTATCCCCGACTCGAGCGGCGTTCGAGGTGGACAGGTCGTCGACGACGACGACGCGATCCCCGCGCTGACGCAGGAGGCGGACAACATGGGCGCCGATGTAACCGGCGCCGCCACAAACGAGAATGCTCATGGGTTCAGGATACGACGGGGGGAGCACCCGCGCCCACCCGCGCGCAGCTTGTGGTTGTTTGTCAGTAGTCCTCGGCGACGCGATGGGCGAGGACAGCCCCCTTTGCGCTGGCCACGTCACGCAGGCTCTGCTGGAAGTCGCGCATGGAGGCGCGCAGGCCCTCAGCGCGCGCTCCCTCGCCCGCTCCGAGGATCCGTGCGGCGAGCAGGCCGGCGTTGCGGGCACCGGCGATCGAGACGGTCGCGACAGGCACGCCGGCGGGCATCTGGACGATGGAGTGCAGGGAGTCGACGCCGTCGAGGTGCTTGAGGGGAACGGGCACGCCGATAACGGGCAGCTCGGTGAGGGCGGCGAGCATGCCGGGCAGGTGGGCGGCCCCGCCAGCTCCGGCGATGATGACGCGCAGGCCGCGCTCCGAGGCGCTCCTGCCGTAGGCGACCATGTCCTCGGGCATGCGGTGGGCGGAGACGACGCCGACCTCGCACGCGATGTCGAACTCGGCCAGGGCGGCGACGGCGGGTTCCATGGTCGGCCAGTCCGAGTCCGATCCCATGACGACGCCGACGAGTGGGGCGCGTCCGGTGGCCGTGAGCTGGATGTCGAGGTCGGTGGTCATGGTGTGTCCTTTCGGGAGGGAACGAGGCCGGGGCGCGTTGATCCTTCGGCCGACAGTTGGGGGTGGGTCAGTCAGTAGCGGAGGGGCCGTGGAGGGCCTCGACGGCGGCGCGTGCGCGCGTCAGGGCAAGGCCGGGGTCCTTGTCGACGACGGTGACGTGGCCGAGTTTGCGTCCCGGGCGCACGTCCTTGCCGTAGAGGTGGACCTTCGCTCCCCCTCCCCCGGCTTCAAAGGCAGCGGCGAGGGCGCGCGCGGGCTGGTCGTATGCGGAACCCAACAGGTTGACCATGACGGAGTAGGAGCCCGGGGCCTTCAGGTCGGTGGAGCCCAGCGGCAGGTCCAAGACGGCGCGCAGGTGCTGCTCAAACTGGCTGGTGACGGCCCCATCGATCGTCCAGTGTCCGGTGTTGTGGGGGCGCATGGCCAGCTCGTTGACGAGGACGCGCTCGTCCGCGCCCTCGCCAACGACGAACATTTCGACGGCGAGCACGCCGGTGACGCCCAGCTCGGCGGCGATGCGCTCGCCGATGCGGCGCGCCTCGGCGGCCGTTTCGGGGCGGATGCCCACGGCGGGGGCTGTGACCTCGGCGCACACGCCATCGCGCTGCACGGTGGAGGCGACGGGCCACGAAGCGATCTGCCCAGATGGGGTGCGCGCCAGCAGGGCGGCCACCTCACCCGTGAAGGGCACCAGGGCCTCGGCCAGGAGTGGTCCGTTTCCCCACCAGGAATCGACGTCTGCGGGGCTGTGGGCGACCGCGACGCCGTGGCCGTCGTAGCCGCCGCGTGGGGTCTTGACGATGAGGGGCCAGCCGATGACTGCTCCGAAACGCTCCAGTTCGGCCGCGTTGTCGACGCGCGCCCACGCCGGGCAGGGAATACCCATCTCGCTCAGGCGCGCGCGCATCTGAAGCTTGTCCTGGGCGTACAGGAGCGCACTGGCAGGGGGCTGGACGGAGACGACGCGGCCCGCCTCTTCCATGGTCGCGGCGGGAATGTGCTCGTGTTCAAAAGTGAGGACGTCTGCGCCGTCAATGAGGGCGCGGACCGCGTCCAGGTCGGCTGGGATCCCGGCGGCCTTGTCGACGGTCACCTGTCCGGTGGACCCGTCCTCGGCCTCGACGAGAGCCCGCAAATTAATTCCGAGCGCGATCGCGCTCTCCTGCATCATGCGTGCCAGCTGTCCGCCGCCAATGACGGCAACGGTGGGAGGAGTCAACATATCGCGTTCCACGCCTCTCAATCTACCCCGCTCCTAGAAGCGCCGCGACCGGCGTCCCATGGAAATGAGCGGCCCCTCGGGCATGACGCGATCAGGGTCCAGCGAGGCTGGAATCGCGGCCACGGACACCGTGAAAACGGGAGGAACATGGGACTTGAGCTCCAGTCGGCCGCCCATCGCCTGCGCCAGGTCGTGGGCCAGGGCCAGTCCGATGCCCGTCGAACCGTGTCCGGATACACCCTTTTCGAAGATGTCGGGGGCCAGGGCCTCGTCGATGCCCTCCCCTTCGTCGCTGACCTCGATGATGACGCCGCGCTTGGAGGAGCCTGCGTGCGCCCACACGCGCGTGGTTCCCCCGCCGTAGCGCAGGGAGTTCTCGATGAGGGTGGCCAGCACCTGTCCGAGTTTGCCGGCGTCGGCCAGGATCGGGCGCTCGGCCTCGTCGAGGAAGACGAGGGGCCGTCCCGCTGCCTCGAATTGGTCCTCCCACTCCTCGCGGGCGGTGTTAAAGACTTCGAGGATGTGGATGGCCTCGGTGGAGCCGCCGCTCTCGCGCTTGGACACGTCCAGCAGCTCGGAGACGACATTCGTCATGCGCTCGACCTGTTCGAGGCAGGTGCGGGCTTCGGCGCGCACCTCTTCCTCGGAGGAGATGAGCTCGATCTCCTCCAGTCGCATCGACAACGCGGTGAGCGGGGTACGCAGCTGGTGGGAAGCATCGGCGGCCGCCTGGCGTTCGGCGGCCAGTCGTCCGGCCATGCGCTCGCCGGTGCGCGCGAGTTCTTCGGAGACCAGGTCGATCTCCTCGATGCCCGAGCGCTCCACGCGGGCGCGCACCCCTCCCGACCCGATCTGTTCGGCCTGGGCGGCCAGGTAGATGAGCGGAGCGGACAGGGAGCGCGACAGGGAGCGTGCCATCAGCCAGCCGATCAGCATGGACCCGGCCATGCCGACCCCAAACATGCCGCACGCCCACAGGATGCGAGTGGTCGCCGCCGACGCCGAGGAGGTCAGCTGCACGCTGACACCATTGGGGGACTCGGCGAACGCCGAGAGGGTACGCCCGGTCGGCTGCGTCTCATTGGTGATGAGGTTTTCGCCAGGCACCATGATGCGGTAGCTGATCTGGTCGCCCTCCTCGGCCTGTTCGAAGACGAGCGGGGCCACAGATTCCTTGTCGGTGCTCTCCCCCGCCGCCCTGCGCCGCTCGATGCTCTGCACGACGCGCTGAGCGGATACCTCGAGGCTGCGCTGCGCGGAGGTCCAGATGGAGACGGAGGCGAAAAATGCGCCGGGCAGGCCCATGACGACGCACACGACGGCGACGACGGACACTACCATCCTCACCGCGCGTGCGCGCATGGGCCCCCTCCTTTAGCGACGGATCAGCGTGCGCTCTCGAAGCGGAAGCCCATCCCGCGCACGGTCGTGATGTAGTGCGGGTCGGTGGCGTCGTCGCCGAGCTTGCGGCGCAGCCAGGACACGTGCATATCGAGGGTCTTGGTCGAACCGGTGGGGTCCGAACCCCAGACCTCGCGCATGAGGGCATCGCGGCCGACGACAGAACCGGCCTCGCGCAGCAGGACGCGCAGCAGGTCGAATTCCTTGGCGGTCAGGCTCAGCTCCACGTCGCCGGCGAAGGCACGATGCGCGGCCACATCCATGCGGATGTCCTGGGCACGCAGCTCACCCTCGGCGGGCTCGGCGACCTGGCGGCGCAGGAGCGCCCGCACGCGGGCGAGCAGCTCGGCCAGACGGAAGGGCTTGGTCACGTAGTCGTCTGCGCCCGCGTCGAGGCCGACAACCATGTCGACTTCGTCCGTGCGCGCGGTGAGGATCAGGATCGGCACGCGATTTCCGGCAGCGCGGATCTCGCGGGCGACGTCCAGGCCATCCATGTCAGGCAGACCGAGGTCCAGAACAACCAGGTCGACGCTACGCGTATCGGCCAGGGCTTCGCCGCCCGTGGCGTGCGCGCGCACGTCGTATCCTTCCCTGCCCAGTGCCCGTGCAAGGGGCTCGGAGATGGCCGGATCGTCTTCAACGAGGAGAACTGTAGTCACGCTTGCATCTTAGCAATTCTGAACCAAAACTTTCACCATTCTTGACCAAATCGGCGTCCCGATGGGACGCCGATGTGAGTGGTTTGAGACGGGTCGACTCAGGCCACGCGAGACGAGAGAAGGTAGGGCGACACCGGCCCAAAACCGCGCAAGTCTGCGGTCGGGAACTCCTCGAGGCGGTAGCCCTCGCCCCCCTTACCCGCAGCGATTGCGGCCGCCGTGGCGGGATCGGTGAGGATCTTACCGACCGGCGCGATGTCCACGAGGCGAGACGCGAGATTGACGGTCGGACCGAAGACGTCGCCGGAGCGGGAAAACACGTCGCCACGAACGAAGGAGGCGCGCACGGGCAGCATCTCGTCGTCGGCATTCAAGCGTTCGATCAGGGCGGTCGCCACGCGCAGGCCGGTCGGCAGATCATCAGCGATATACAGGACCGCATCGCCGATCATCTTGACGACGCGCCCGCCCTCCTCGATGACCGCGGTCCGGCTCTCTTCCTCGAAGCGTTCGATGAGGCCCACCAGAGCATCACCGAGGATCGTGGAGGAGGAGGTGTAGGAGACCATGTCCACGAAACCGAGGCAGCGGTTCAGGGGGAAGCGGCTATGACGCTCCTCGTGCCCTCGCTGAGAGATCTCGCGATCGAAACGCGACAGGGTCGCCTCGAGCTGGCGACGCCAGGAGTAGACAAACATTTCCTGGAAGACGTCGATGTACTCGCGCATATGGTCGAGCACGTACATGCGGGCCGTCGTATCGTCCAGCATCAGGCGGCGTGACGAGTCCTCAACCAGGGCCTCGTACTGCCACAGGGCAAGACGGTCAGCCAGGTGAGAATTGGCGCGCAGGAGCGAACGAGACGTGGCCGTGTCAATACCCCCCGACTCGACGAGATTGTGCCATTTTTGCAGCACCTCAAGGTCGCGCTGGGAGAACATCTGCTCGTCAGGATCGGGGGGCTGGAAGCCCAGGGCGATCCAGAATTGCACGACGCGCTCGATCGGGGTACCCGTCGCCTCCGCGAGGTCGCGGGCGGAGTATGTGAGATGACCACCGAGCAGCTGAGGAACGTAGCTGGTTGCGGTGAGGTCATCAGGAGTTGCATGGGACGATGCGTCACGCTCATCCATCGCGAATCCCTCCTCAAGTCAGGCTGACTCAACACCACATCAGCGAATAATCAGTATAGTAGATCACTTTTCAAGGTCACACTGACCTATGATCCCAGACACTGACAATTGTAGTAGGCTAATTTGTTTTACACCAGTCATTTGCACGTTTACCTGCGCTAACCCGGTTTTTTGCACCAATTTTCAGCTTGCCTGCGCCCTGTAGCCGCCATGGTCCACAATGTCCCTATGCGCCTCGTCCTTGCCTCCGCCTCCCCCGCCCGCCGAGCAACACTCATCGCGGCGGGCGTCACACCGATCGTCCAGGTGTCCACCGTCGACGAGGACGCCGTCC
>ERZ773001.101-NODE-101-length-37209-cov-20.2719_pt1 | contig 37209 bp, 29 predicted proteins | sample MGYA00511673_ERZ773001 | MGnify/ENA primary metagenome ERZ773001 (study PRJEB29015, sample SAMEA2738091) | human oral metagenome | biome: human oral; feature: human-associated habitat; material: saliva | place: China | collected 2162 ... | reverse complement strand
GTCATTTGTGAGCCGGGAAGTATATATGACTCGACAATCGAAAATGCCTCACTGTCTTGACTGACGGGCCTGATTGTGCGTTCTTCGTAAGGAAGATCTAGAGGCACTTGGTGCGTTGGATACGTGGCTCGTCCGAGAGATTGTTTTCCATCGATGAAGTAGTCTTGCCGTCGGATAGGAAGTTCAGTTGTACCTTCTGCTCGTTCTTTGTTTGAGGGCTGGATATTCTCACCTTTGTAAGTTGTCAAAAATCTTCGGGCTGAGGAAGGTTTCGGTTCAAGAAGAGGTTCTAGAGCTATCGGTGTGCCTTTGTAGCGACGGCAGCTGGAGGTGTCGATACTGCTAAAGGAGAGGCGGCCTTTAAGGGAATAATGTGCCTGATGGTGGTTAGAGTTATCCTCGCCGGAGGGAAGGCTAGTTGTGAAGCCGAAGAGTCGATCTGCGGCAGATGCGTCTGAGGCGGATGCGGGTGGGGTGAGCATGTTGGTTTCGGCCAGCGCTGTAGGCGTGTCGGCGTAGCTTGCCCGCCCAATTGGAATCGGGACAAGGTCGATAATTTCTGAATGGTCATCGCTTAGAATCGCATATGCGAGGCTGCCGTGGTCTGCAATTGACCAGCTTTGATCTGTTATAAATCTGTTAGGAGTTGGCTTATCTTGTCCTTTTCTTGAAGCTAGTTCTTCTCGTTTCTCGTACATAATGCGGTAACTCTGAACTGTATTCTCATATCTCGAGAAGAGTTCCGTTGCTTTATCTCGGCTTAGTTTGATCCGTTGAGGCGTTTCCCTGAAGGAAAAGAATACGCGTTCGCTCTTCTTATCCTTGAAAGTTGATTTACTGGCCTTGCGGTCAAGGGGATTGGTTGTTGTGTACAGGTATCCCTTGAGTTTCCATTTTCTATCGATCAAGTTCAATTTGAGTTCGTTGAAGTCGATATTGAACGTGTAGTCCGGCTCTTTCTGGTGCTGCGACTTATACAAAGCAGTAATGATCCAGTAAGCGTATAGTCCATTTGATACAAGTGTAGCGTCAAAAAAATCTCAGGAAATGGATCCCCTGACTTTGGTGATGAAGCCGCGATGAAACGATCCCGTGGGGAGCCTGTTGACCCAGGTGTCGGTCGACTACGGCGTGAGGCTTGTGGGTGCTCCTTTAATGTGATTCCAGATGTTGTGCCGTCGTATAGAGATGCGGCTAGTGCTATGGGGATTTCTCGATTAGCTTCGGAAACGCTGTTCCTGTGGGAATATGACCCGTCTAGAAGGTCAATGAATACTTCACCGTTGTCTGAATGGTTGATGCGCACTGGCATCAGTGATACTGAAGTTGCGGGGTCGATTCTGTAGGTTAGTGGTACGTTATGTTCGCCAAATATGCGGTATCTTGAGTTTGTTAATGCTTCAAAAGCGTTGGATAGCATTCCTTTAAACATTGTCGGGGATATGAAGATCTTATCGTCGACAATGTATGGTCTGATGGTAGTGATCTCTCTTGTGTTACCTGATTTAGTTGTTTGTGTTTTAGCTCGTTGTTGACTCCCTGTGATGAGAGGTGTTTCGACAGTTGCTCTTACTGAAATCGAACCAGAAAGCTGTTCCTGACTGATTTCGCTAATCGGCTCAGGTGTTTGGTCGCGCAGGAAGTGCAACTTATGTGAGGGTGATAGCTTGCTGGTTTGTGTCCGAATTGACGGTATTTTGTTGACGGATGAGTGGAAGGGCGTGAATTCGTAGCTATTGCTGGTAGACATGTTTAGTTCCACTTTCCTGTGAATAGCTGGTCGATAACGACCGTGTTTCCGTACTTATCTTCTGCTTGGATGAACTCGAGTGCTGTCATGTGGCTGACCCTCTTTCCTGCACCGCTCTGGTTCGACTCGTTATTGGTGGAATCTGTTCCGGGATTCACCGTGCTCCTGTTAGAAGGATCGTGTTCCAGATACTGCACTGCGTACACCCAGCCTCTTTCACCAGACTCCTGATTTCCGCTCGACTGCGAACTGCCGGTGCCCGCGGTGACCCTCAGCTCAACGGCACCCACGTCGTTCACCCAACGGTACTCGTGAGCCATAACGTCGCTGTCCGCGGGATTGTGAGCTTGGAGGTGCGACACCCATAGTCGCAGTTCGAAGACCTTGTCCTCGTCGAAATCGCGGCCCTCGATTGGCTTGACGCAGAGCTTTGTTGCCTCGGCAGAGGAAACCTCATCGAAACCCAACACAGGCCACGTCCCGTTGGTCGCGAACGCCAGGCCCTGAACGTCCTCACCAGAATGAGTGTGCACATATGCGAGGAAGTCATCCAGGCATGGTGTGTCACCAGAATTCGAGAGGATCGGTGAGTGCGCCAGCATCGCTTTCTGGATTGTGTCAGTCATCGGCGTTCCCCATTCCTTCAGGTTGTTTGCTTACGGGTCCGAGGCTGTTCTCTAGGTGATCAGACCAGTCTGTCGCGTCATCCATGTTCTTCAAATTGATCAGGACCTGTCCCGCGAGCTTGCGCTGCTCCTCGTAGAGGGTGTCAGTCATGACACGAGCGCCAGCCTCCGCCTGCTGTAATGCTTCGCAGCCATTAGCATCCCACGATGGTAGTTCAACGTCTTGATGCTTACTTCCCTTTGCCGTGAGCGACGACACGACGACCTGGCCCAGGCCTCGCGTTGATCGGCTACCCAGGGGGAGCGTGCCCGCGGACAACTCGGCGAGCACCAACCCGAGCAACACGTAGGAAGCGCGAGCGTAGGCAGCGCGAACATGCTTCGGTAGCTGAGCGTCCTTCTGGCCATCCTGCTTTGTTCCTGCCTCATCGGGCTTGCTCTTGGCCTCCCTCTTCTCAGCTTCGATGTTGTTCAGGAGCTGGCGCAGATCAATGTCGATCGTGATCGGCTCCCAGTGAGTGCCCAGGTAGACGGCCTCGGTGAAGAGACCACCGTCGATGACGCCGCCCGTCCACCGATCAATCGCGTTGTGTGTGACCTCGATACGTTTCCCACGCTTAGTGGAGAGACAGTCATGGACGGTGACAGCGCCCCGGTACTCCGTGCTGCCGAACATGTAGCGGACCAGGTTCGGCTCCGCGGCGATCTGTTCGTGGAGATCATGGGATGTTAACGCGGACAATTCGTCTCTTGCTGCGAGGACCGTCCGCGCGATGCGCGAGGCCCGCGAGCGCAGCGCACCGCGAATCGATGTCCCCGGAATGAGGAGCTGTGCCTCATCCCAGGCGACAGACGGATCACGGAGGGGTTCTGTCACTCCGTTAGCTTCGGGGTTCTTCTTCTGAGCCTCTTCCTTTCGTCTGCCAGTCAGTTCCTGATCCTCGGCAACGAAAATGCCGGTGGGGGACCACCAGGTGATCCTGATGCGCGCAGGCTCTTGGAGGGACCATCCGCCCAGTTCGAGGGGAATCGGCGTCCCTTCCTCGTCCTCACCGATGAGCGCATCGAGAACGTCCGCAGGTGCAGTCAGCGCACCGGTATCGGTCGTTTTGCCGGTGCGACGGAGCTTCGGCTCAATACCCTGGATCGTTCCCTGGCCAGAGCCAGTCCGCCCACCGAGGCATACCGCACCGGATGTCAGGACATCGACGATGACCTCAAGGAGCTTTTTGACGGACTCGGATGACGCAGGCCCCGGAATCCCCTCCGACTGATCGCGTCCCATCGTTTCGTCGTCGCGCCCCTCCGCAGTGATGCGAATGTCAAACTTTGTGCCGCGGGGAAGGAACTCGTGCTCGTAGAGCGCTCCGTCCGAGGCAGCTCCTGTCGTCCGGTCGATGCCGACGCCGTGACGCCTCGGTAAGGGGGATTCTCCGGAGTCGCTGTCCTTATGTTCCGGGAAGGATACCGCGTGGAAGGTGAGCGCGCTCTGCCTGATCGGCAGGGAGTCGTCACTGCGCAGGCGGCGATCGCGGAGTGACTTGCCGGTGTCGAGTGAGTCATCGCCCCACAGGGACACCCAGCTGGCCTTCGAGAATACTCCTCCGTCCTGAGCCGTGGGATGCCCGGCGTCTTCCATCGTTTGGCGGGCGATGTCGCACGCCGTGCGAACCGCGCCCCTAATGGACCTTCCTGGGATCGTCGGCTCTTTAAGGCCGTTGCGGCAGAAGCGGATGACGGTTCCCTCTCCGTCACGTTCGGGGACCTCGTCCACACCGCCGATGTGGAGCTCCGACGTCAGGGTGACGGAAATGGTGAGCTCATAGCGTGTGAATGTCACTTATCTTCGCCTCCTTCGGGCGTCTCCTCGCACACAAAGTGCTTGAGCTTTGCTTTCGTGACCTCAATGGATTGGACGCTGAGAAGCGGGTGGTCCACGACGAATCGCCCGTAGCCCTGCGCCGTCAGTTCGCCCACTCCAAAGGGGGCGAGCTTCAGGAGCTTGGCTCGATCCTCCTCGCTGACGCGCACCTGGATCACCGATCCTGCCTGGATTGCTAGGCGACTTGCGCGCGGCCCGTTGTCCGCAGGCGACCACGAGTCGATGCGGCGGTGACGGATCGAGGGAGTACCGACTGCCTCGACGATGATGCCCTCGCGCTTGAATGCACGAATGAGGTCGTCGGCGGTCCCTCCGGCCCCGAGCCCAGCGGAGCGCGCGATCACGTCGGACGTGAGCCACAGCGACACAACGCTGGACGAGTCCGGGGTGCCCTCGCCGGGTGCCGTCCCGTTGGCAGACTTGGATGCATCGCCTGTGGGATGCGCGATACCAGCGTTGCCGAAACGGCTGCGCGACTCCCGCTCGGTGGCTGCCTCTTCGCGGAGCGTGCACGTCGCGGACCCGAATGTGCCCGTCAGCTTACGTGACCCGAGCCGGGCCTTGCGTGTCTTACCGAGAAGAGTGGAGACAGCGGCGGCCTGCCAGAGTTCCTCGGATACCCAGACGTGCGCGCGCATGCGCATCTTTTCAGGCAGGGCCTCGACCAGGACGAGTTGTCCCTTGCTGGCTGCGCCCGTCTCATGGTTGATGGCGGTCGTCTGTCGCCTGCGTAGAGGAGGCTTACCGTACCAGCCCTGAGTCTTCGTGCCGGGCTCTTTGCCGTCGCCTCCCTTGGGGCCGAAGAACACGTACCCGCCGCGAACGGGGATCTTCCCCTTATTCTCGGGGGAGTCATCGTACAGGGTGATGGGCGAGTTCGAGGGCGACGTCTTGTCTGTCTTGAGTGTGAGGGGAACGGGGAGTCCCTTAATGTACTCAATGACGGGCAGCGCGTCGGAGACGAACAGGTGGCCGCCAGTCACCGCGTTGTCGACGACCGCATTGCGGGTGCCGCGCTGATTCGACGACAAGTTCCGGTGCAGCCAGGGGAGCAGCACCGTTCCCCGCAGGAAGTCCAAGGAGCGGATTTCATTCGAGAAGGGGACCTCGTAGGACACGATGGGCGAGTTGAGCGTGAGGTCGAGGATCAGGTGGTGCCCGCTGCCGTGCTGAGCTGCGGAACCGTCGATGGTCCCGACCTGGTGTTGTGTGCTGCGCTGCGGGGCTGGGAGCGCGCTGACAACGCCTGGCTTGAGAGACTGTGCCAGCTTCTTGAGGCTCGTCCTCAGCTCCTGCGCGCATGACGAAGCGAAGGCGACGATCTTGGACGTGGACTTCCCGTCGCGCGCCTCAACCTCGTGGTTGGTCACGAGGACCGTGCACTCGCCGTCGCCTCCGCTGCGGCCCGAGCCGATGCCTCGGACCATGAGGCCCGCGACCCCCAGGAGGAAGTGCGCCGCCTTGATCGTCTCCTGGTCGGAGGTCTCAGCCCCGGCCTCGTCGATGAGCGTGAACGTGCCCGTGAGGACGCCGGCCGCTGCGCGCTCCGTGAAGCGCAGGAACTGGTCGCGCGCCGTCCCTGTCTGTGGGTCGATGGAGAGGGATACCGTGTCGTGGACGTCAATCGATGAGGCCGGGGTGGCGTCCGTGAAGAGAACGTGACGCGGGTGGGGGGTTGAGCCTCGCTTGCCGTCAGGGTCCTGGCCGAAGAGCCACAGGGCGAATTCCTTCCAGTGCTCGCCGGAAGAGCCCATCGCTCGATCGAAGGCTTCTGCCGCGACCATGGCCTGCTCGCGCAGGACTCCCGTGATGACCGTGCCGCGCACGACCGGGTCGTCACCGCAACGCTCGATTGTTGAGTGCGTGCGACCAGCCTGGCCCACGCCCGTGGACACGCCCCAGTCGGACGTGAAGACGATGGTCACGTGGCCGCTCGCATTCGGAGAATCGGTAGGTGAATCGGTGGTCACTTGGCACCTCCTTCGGTGGAATGGTCTGTCGCTTCCTGGGGGCCAGCGTCGTCGGTGTTCTTGCCAATCCGTGAAACGAGGTAGCCGTCGGGCAAGTTCTCAGACAGGTCGATGAGGTCCAGGAGCCATCGCACCTGTTCGATGCAATCCTCAGTGTGCTCGTCGGGATCGTTGAGGCGAGCCTTCGAGGGCAGCGGGCCCAACGCCTTCACGAGCGTCTTCGTGCCCCGCGCGTTCTCCAGCGCGTTCATCCACTCGAGGCGGATCGCGCAGATGGGGTGCTTGCAGCGCTTCGTTATCCTCTTGACGTCGTCCGACTTTTGCTTCTCGTCGTCCGACTTTTGCTTGTCGTTGTCGATCTGCTCCTGCGTCGCGAACGCTTCTTCGTTGCCCTTCAGGACGTAGCCGAGGCACTCGGATCGCGCCTTATCGTCCTTGGGAACCGTGACATAGTCGGCGAGGAGCTTGACGATGCGGCTCGCGCGGGTACGCGGGAACGGGTCGCCGGTGGTCTGCGTGGGGTCGCCCGGTTTCTTGCCGTCGAAGGCTGCGACCGCCTGAAGGATGCGCGCCCAGGAGGACAACGGCTGCGGCTTCGCAGTGGGTGCTTTTTCGGACGAGGTCGTGGTTGCGTCCCCGATCCGATCCGGCGCGTAGCATCCGACCAGGAAGGGGCGCTGCGAGCGGCCCTTGTACTCGTCCAGCGTGTCGTCCGGGTCGAGGACCGTCGCGTCGCGCAGGACGTGGAAGTTGATCGTCGAACAGGGGACCGTCCCCGGCTTCTTGCCAAGCTTCTTTCCTCGCGACACCAGCTCTTCCGCCAGGTTGTAGGCGATGTGGAACGGGAAGTTGCGGCCCACGATGGCCACGCCCGCCGAGGCCGTGAGCGGGCCGGGGTTTTGAATGATGTAGTCGTCGATTTCGAAGTGGTCCCGCTCTGGTGCGTCGGCCTTTTTCCCTCCAGCAACAATGGCAAGAACTGACAAAAGATCGTCGTCCTTCGTGAGTCTCTCGTAATGGTGGATGTAGGCTTCCGCGAAGGGGATCGCGTAGCGCCCATCCGTGTAGACCGTGACATCGTCGCCGCCCACGAGAACGGGCACGATGGGAACGACTGTATCTGGAGTCAGTTCCTGAACGTAGTACCACGAAAGTGCGATGGCGTCCTTCACGGTCTTATCGAGACGCTTATTCACCACCATGATGAACGCTTGCAAAGCGTCATCGGGATCAGTGTGGACTTCATCAGCGGATACACAAACTCCAGCTTTTTGAGCCTTACTGTGTGCTAAACCGAGGTCACGCATGATCGCGCCAACGCCGTTACCGTCAATATGGACGACTCCGACCGACGACAACATGTTCTTGGCATTCTCGAACTCCTCGCCGTCTTGGAACGCAGCCGCAAGCTTGGTTGGATCGAGCGGGGGTTCTTGTTTGAGCTCCTTTCCTTGCTTCGCGAGCCGCTCCTTCACGTCGTCGACTTGCTGCTTTCGCGACGTCGATGCGAACACTCGCTTCACGCGCGACGGGAGGGATAATGGGGAGGACTCGTCGAAGTTATACGACTGCAGGGACTCCTGAGAGAACTCCAGAGCGCCTAGCGATGCAGATGCGGGAAGAGCGGACTCTGAGCCGCGTTCCAGGAATGGGAACTGCGGGAAGCGCGCCGCCGCCGGGCGACGGTTCAGCGAGTACTCCAAAAAGACACGATCAAGCTCTTGCAGGTCGTCCGCATCTACCGTGTTGGATGACGCCTCGATGAAGACACCCGTGACGTCGAGGCCTGGGGCGTCGGTGAGGGCTCGGAGGGTGACCTCACGGATCAGTTGCTTCGCCAAGTCCTTTGGGCTGCCTTCATCGTCAGTGAATCGGACGATCACTTTGCCGGATGAGTCGGAGACCCAGAAAGAGGTTGGAAGAGGCTTTGGGCCGAGGAGCTTTTCAGCTTCCTCCTTCACCCAGCGGGACAGCAGCGTGATCTCGAAAGAAGCGCCGATCTGCTCGCGCAGGCGAGGGGACGAAAAGATGAACGGCTGATTGCTGTTCGTCTGCAGCATGACGAGAACGTTGGACATTACTATCACCTGGGAGAACTGCCGTCAAGCTAAGCGAGGAACGTTAGGAGGGATAGAACGTCGTTTGCTAGACGTCCCGATGCGCGTGTGACAGTAGTGAGGCTTCGTGCATTGATGTCTTCGAACTCCTTTTTCTCTAGATCCAATGATTCCTCGCCATGGGGAGCAAAGAAAATTAAGGCCTTATCAGAAGTCTTTTTTGCCATGATTTCTGTGAATGTTCTGTTGCGATTTGAAGCCGCTTGTAAGACCCGGGTAGATATGATAGTTAGATCGTGTGATGAGATTCGCTCAATGTTGTGGTGATTTCCTGCGGTAATTTGCAGACTTTGAAAAAGTGGTATCTCTTTGAGTGTATTAATAAGGTTGTTGTCATCAGGTTCCTGAAGGACGAGTATTTTCTTATCTCTCAGACCTGCTGAGAGGTTGCGAAGGTAATTCTGGACATTTTCGTCCTCTCTTATCAGATTGATGATGTTCCTTTTAGTCCACTTTCTATTTAGTGCCCAGTTAATTCCTATTGATGCAAATAGAACGATGAGCCCGGCGACTACCTGCTCGCCTATGGAAATTGCATTCATTGTGTTCGTCTTTCTTGTGTGGGACTTATGCGGCCACAGCGTCTATGACGCCCATGCCGAAGCTCGTGTGTGAGCCGACGTTCGTGTATGCGGACAGCGCCATGAGGCGCGAGAAAATGCGGGTCGCTTCGGTGCCCTCGACGCCGCTGATGCGCAGGTAGCCCTCGTGGGCCGGGATGCGCTGGGAGCTCAGGCGGCCCTGGCCGGCGCGGCGCGGCATCGCTAGCGACACCACGGAGGAGCGCGTGAAATCCTGCGTCGCTAACACGCTCGCCATCGCGTCCCGGTCGATGCGTGGGGGAGCGAGCCTCCTGTTCCATGCCCACCAGCGCTGCTGCAAGCTCGTCGCAATCGTCGCTGGGGAGAGGCTCGGCACGTGATTCCCCTTTGACGAGAACGTCGTTGGCGTGACAAGGCGTATCTCCCACGCAGTGTCCTGGTCTCGCTCCGCCAGCTCTTCCCATGAGGCCTGGCTGATGATCTGGCCCTCGGATGCGATCAGAACCGCGTCGTCGTCGGTGCCAGCCCCGAGGCGCATCACTCCACCCCATGACAGCCATGCATCCAGCGTGTCAATCAGTCGATCGTCCAGGAATCGAACCTCGACGCCGAATGTCGACTCCGAATGGCTCAGCTCGCCGAGCGAATAGGGCTTCACCCCACCCGACCCGTGAACCGGTCGGTGTGCGAGTGTTGGGAACTGTGCGGCCCTCTCCGGGCTAATGCCTGGCGGTAAGTCCAGAACCGCCGACAGGGCTGCGTGGAGCCTTCTTGGTGTCGCTGGCACTCCCTCGGGCGCGTCAAAGCGAACGTAGACGGATGCTGGCATCGGTGCCTCCCATCACTCGCGTGTGACTGTCGTCTCTGACGCTACCACTTTTGATCGCCGGAAACATGGCCAGCTGTCAAGTTAGCTGTTGGACTTGGTGTGGCAATTTGGCTGGGTCTGTCTCTTGGCCTGGTCTGGTTTTGTGGACCGGGTGTTTTGAGGGTTGTTGGCTGTTATTAGTGGTGTTGTGCGTATTGGTTGGGTGAGAGTCAGCCCAGCGCACTATGGGGGTGCTCTTCATTGTAGCGGCGCGACCAGGCACCAATCAGGGCGCGCGCGTGGTTGAGATCCTCGAACATGTTGTCCTCGAGGAGTTCGTCGCGCATGCGGTTGTGTAAGGACTCCACGAACCCGCCCAGCCAAGGCTGGCCCGGTGGGATGAACGCTTGGAGCGTGTCATGCTCGCTGGCCCAGCGCCCCACGGCTCCGGCGATGAATTCAGGCCCGTTATCGGCCCGAAGCACCTGGGGTGCACCATGTGCCAAGACAGCCAGGTCAAGCATTTCGATCACGTCGACGGCTCCCATGCGCCGCTCAACGCGGAAAGCCAGGTGTTGACGGGTGAACTCATCGATAACGTTACAGACCTTGAACACGCGTCCCCTCCAGTCCGAGTCGAACTGGAAATCAACGGCCCACACCTACCCAGGAGCGCTAGCCCTGACCAGGGGTTGCAGGCGCGGCGCAGTGCGGGGCTTGTGGGCTTTGCGCGGGCGCAAGCAGCCCCTCGGCGCGCCGGGCCTAGAAGTTTCCCTCCGCGAGCTCACGCAACGCTGCCTTCTCCAGCTTCACGACAATCTGCTCAGGCGTGTGTTTCGAGAACTTCCTCATGGTCATCCATTCTGCCCGGCCACAAGCAGCCAGGACTACTCAGAACAACCCTCTCAAAACAAACGGTCCGAAAAACCCAGAACCCTCCATGGCGGATTGTCGAGGTGGTGTTCAACGCGCAGGACGCCGTGGCGGCAGATGTCGGCGTGTCGTTGCAATTGCCCGCCTGGTGGCTGCACGGCCTGCGCGAGAGTGGGGCTGTACGATAGTCTGTGACTGATCGGCTCGACCTCAACGTATGGCAGGTGTTCCATGTTTTTCCGAGACGATGCGCTGAACCCTGCGGGCAACGGCCTCAGCCCCGACGAGTGGTGGAAGGGCGCGGTCGTCTACCAGATCTATCCGCGCTCCTTCAAGGATTCCAACGGCGACGGGTTCGGGGACCTCGAAGGCATCCGACAGAAGCTGGACTACGTGAAGGGGCTCGGCGTGGACGTCCTGTGGCTCTCGCCGATCTACGCCTCCCCGCAGGCCGACAACGGCTACGACATCGCCGACTACTACGACATCGACCCTATGTTTGGGACGCTCGCGGACTTCGACCGCCTGCTCGCGGACGTCCACGAACGCGGCATGCGCCTCGTCATGGACCTGGTCGTCAACCATTCCTCCGATGAACACCCGTGGTTCGTCGAGTCGCGCTCCTCGCGGGATAATCCCAAGCGCGACTGGTACATCTGGCGTGACCCCCGCCCCGGGCACGTTGGCGGCGAGGCCGGGGCGCAGCCCAACAACTGGGGGTCCTTCTTCTCTGGCTCGGCCTGGGCCTGGGACGAGGCTACGGGCCAGTACTACCTGCACTTGTTCCACAAGAAGCAGCCCGACCTGAACTGGGACAACCCCGAGGTCCGCGCCGCCGTCTATCGCATGATGAACTGGTGGCTCGACCGCGGCGTCGACGGCTTCCGCATGGACGTCATCAACCTGATCTCGAAGGACCCGGCCCTGCCCGACGGCGTCGTTTACCCCGGGCGCGCGTGGGGCGAGGGCTTCCCGCACTTCTCCGAAGGGCCCCACCTGCATGAATACCTCGCCGAGATGCGCCGCGAGGTCTTCGCGGGGCGCGCCGGAACCATGACGGTCGGCGAAACTCCGGGCGTGCGCCGCGACAACGTCCTGCTTTTTACGGACCCGGCCCGGCGTGAGCTCGACATGGTGTTCCAATTCGACCACGTAGACCTCGGCCTCGAAGCGGGAAAGTTCCACCCCCGCCCGCTGCGTCCCGGCGAGCTCGCCGACTGCTTGAGCGCCTGGCAGGAAGCCCAGGGAAGCGTTGGCTGGAACAGCCTCTACCTGGACAACCATGACCAGCCGCGCGCCGTCAGCCGCTTCGGCGACGATGCGCACCGCTACGCCTCGGCGACCGCCCTGGCCACCGCGCTGCACATGCTGCGCGGCACCCCCTACGTCTACCAGGGCGAGGAGCTCGGCATGACCAACGGGGTCTTCCATGGCCTCGACGATTTCCGTGACGTGGAGGCGCTGCGCTACTACCGCGAGGCCGTGGCGGCGGGGGAGGACCCCGAGTCGGTCCTGGCCGGGATGCGCGCCACCGGCCGCGACAACGGGCGCACCCCCGTTCAGTGGGACGCGGGGCCGAACGCGGGCTTCACCGACGGCACCCCGTGGATCGGCGTCACCCCGAACTACACGGAGATCAACGCCGCCACCCAGGTGGGTGACCCGTCCTCCGTGTACGCCTACTATCGGGCGCTCGCGGACGTGCGCCACGGCCTGCCCGTCATCGCGGCGGGCTCGTTCGAGCGCATCGTTACTCCCTCACCCGCAGTCTTCGCCTACCGGCGCACCCTCGACGAGGCCGTGGCAACGGTCCTCGTCAACCTTTCCTCACAGCCCGCGTCCCTCGGCGAGGTCGCGCGCGGGGTGAGCGGCGAGCTCATCCTGTCCAACCGGGACCTGTCTGAGGCCGAGCGAGAGGCTCCCGGCGTTCTGGAGCCCTGGGAGGCGCGTGTCTACCTCGCGTGAGGATGCGAGAGGGGTGTCCGGCGTGGTCCTGGCTATGTGTGGCTGGGGAAGGTTGATGGTCCGCTAGCTGTTGTGGGTGCACTCTATTGTGGGGGTGGCGCCGTCGGTTAATGTGCGCTCGTATTTGATTGTCCAGTAGTCCGGGTTCTGGGGGACTGCTGGCCTCGTCCTTCTGTGACAACACGGTGTCGGTCGTGGCCAAGGCTTCTGTGCCGTCGTCGAAGGAAACACGCCCCTCGATGGCGTAGGTGTTATTGACGTTACCGACTGGCTCGATGGATACCGTGCTGGGTGCGTGCGCGTGCGCAGCGTCGGATAATCCGTCAATGTGGTCTAAAGTGGTCTAACGTGGTATCATTCAAAGAAAAAGAAAGGTGCCATGATGAGTGCAACAGCATCGCTCAATACGAAGATCGACCTCCAGGAGAAGCTCGACTTCCAGGCAAACGCGGAGGCGTTGGGGATGACGCCGTCAGCCGCGATCAAGGTGTTCGTGCGCATGTTCAACCAGTGCAAGGGCTTCCCCTTTGACGTGCGGCTCCAACCGAGGATCAACTTCGATAACTCCGACATCGCCGTGGCCGAGGTAAGCGACGGCCGCCTCGTCGTTCCTGCCGCCTGGAGGGACGAGGATGACGACTGAGAGCCCACCGCGTCCCTACGACGTTTGGCAGATGTCCTTCGAGTACGAGGATCAGCCCGGCGTGGCGAAGGTACGTCCGGTCGTGATCGGCGCCGTCGACGGTGGGAGGGCGGTCGTCCTCGCCGTTAAAGTGACCGGCCATGGCCCGCGCCCCGAGTTCCCCGGCGAGGTGCGCCTGCGCGGATGGAAGGACGCCGGGCTGGGCAAGCCCTCGGTTGCCAGATGCTCTAAGACGCTTGTCGTGCCCATCGAGGCGTTCACGGGCCAGATGCGCTACGGGCACCTGAACGAGGAGGACGCGCTCGCCGTTGCCGAGGCGCTGCGAGAGGTCGGGGCGACCTTGTAAATGCAGGCGGAGCGCGACAGATTTACAGGTAAAATCGTCCGTCGCCTATGATTTTTCAATACTGTTTTTATAGGTGAGGGACGATTTTGTAGGTAACGGTGGCGAGCTGGGCCTTGCCGGCGTCGAGAGCGAACCCAATGGCGCCGTCGGCACCAATGACGTAAGGAGGCCCATGGAGCAGGGGAGCGACAAAGCCCAGGACATTGCCGCGCACTACGAGCTTATCTGCGCAGATTGGCGGGCGGGCAAAGAAGTCTATTTGGCCGCCCGTTTCGACAAACACGGGCAGGCGGGGCTCGACTTCCTGTTGGCGCAGCTGTCTGGGGGAAGGGAGGAGAAAATCCGGGTGCTTACCGCCGCCCTGGCAGCTGAGGTGCTGTCCAAACTAAGGCACCTAGACTTTTACGCGCCCTACTGTGACAGGCTTTTGGGGCCGCTTTGTGCCCTGCTTGCTACCGGGGACGTTCAGCTTCGCCGCAAGGTGGTTATCGCTTTGGGTTGGGTTGGTGGCGCAGGTGAGATTGACGTTTTAGCTCGGGTGCTTTTTAACGACGACGACGCACTGTGCCGGGCTTGGGGTGCGGCTAGTCTCATGCAAATGTCCTTCCACCGCGCTCAAGGGGAGGAGCTTAGGCTGAAAACCAAGGCGGTGTTTGCCAGGGCAATTGGGCAAGAAAAAGATCCCTATGCGTGTGGGCTGATAATCCAGGCGGCGCAGGAGCTGTTTGCTAAGTGCTGGGTGTCGGCAAGCGCAGTAGAGGGGCGCGAGCTTGAAAAGATTGAAAGGGGGCGAAGGGCTGCCGTCAGGTTTTTGAGTAAGGGGTAGATGGCCAGATTCTAGGGGTGGTTGCAACACCCTTCACGCTGCCAACAACACACCAAAACGCTCCCGAGGCGTATCCCAGCCTAACGTCTTACGCGGCCGATCATTAAGCTCACCAGCAATCACATCAAGCTCCCCCTCAGACCAAACCGTCAGTCCCCTTAGGCAAATACTGACGCAACAACCCATTCGTATTCTCATTAGTACCACGCTGCCAAGGCGAATGCGGATCACAAAAATACACCTCAAGCCCCAACCGTGAAGCAATCTTACGATGCTGAGCCAACTCACTACCCTGATCCCAAGTCAACGACAACCGCAAAGAATCAGGCAAACCCGCAAGCTTGGCAATAACCGCGTCTTGAACTTCAGCAGCGCTATGACCATTAGGCAAATAAAGCAACAACGTATAGCGGGTAGAACGCTCCACAAGCGTCCCAACAGCAGAACGCCCTTTAGCCCCAATAATCAAATCACCTTCCCAATGCCCAGGAACCGCCCGATCCTCAACGCTAGCAGGCCGCTGACTGATCATAACCATAGGATCTTTAAACCGAGGCCTCACCTGACGGCTATATACAGCCGGGCGCCTACGAGTACGCCCTTGACGCATAAGAGAAGCAATCTCTTTACGCAACGCCCCTTTAGCCTGGATGAAGATGGACTGATAAATCGTCTCCACACACGGGTTCATACTCTGATTATCAGGGAAACACCGACGTAAATAGACACAAATCTGCTCCGGACTCCACCTAGCAGTGAGCTTGTCCCAGATAACAGCCCACAAACGCGGGTCATCACACTTACGGTCTTTCGGGCGTGTAAGCCTTCGCTCTGCACGCATATGAGCGATATACGGGCTATAAGAGCCACGCGTGATGCTATTGCGGGCTAGTTCCCTGCTCACTGTCGAAACAGAACGCCCCAAACGTTGAGCTATCTGCCGCATCGAGATACCCTGCCTGTGCCAGTCAGCGATAAGCATCCGTTCTTTTAAAGACAAAAATCGTTTGTTTACCTGGTGAGGACGACAGTTCATGTACAGACGGTACCAGTCAGCTTGCGCAGCGATACTGGCACGCTCACACCTACCACTTGAACGCGTTCTACCGTTACGCCATACCTTGCCCGTACGTTTTGAAACACCTACCGCGTGGGCTGCTTGGGTAAAGTTCAAACCCGCAGCAAGAGCTTGTACATAAGCACGATGCCTAGCTTTACAAGCATCGTGACGCAAGGGGTATTCCACCCTGTCATAAACACGTCCTAGATTAGCCACAACACACTCCAATCAATCAGACCGTGTTGCAATCACCACTAGAATCCAGCAAGTCTATAATCTTAATGTGTCGTAATAGTTTAGATTCTTATCTAAAACTATAGAGTCTTGCAATGAGGGTCTTGGATAGGTTTAGCCGATATGGTTATGGGGGGGAGTATTTTTAACTGCTCTTGAATACGTAATGTGTAGCAGAACCAATAGAGTCCTCGTAGCCCGCGAAAAGTAGTTAATATTAGACAAAATAATCCACAAGCCATAGTAATCCAAAGGTTGGCAGGAGCAAGCAATATTACTAAGCTAGTTGCTGCACACACTAAACAATCTCGTACAATGGATAGCCAATTGTTGGTAATTAATCTATGATATTTGTGACGAAGCTCTGTAACACGAGGGTCATCGATTTGTGTGAAAAGACCGTACGTGAACGTAAACGAGGCTAATACAAGTCCGCCAAATGCGCTAACTCCTGGAAGGAAAATTTGTAGCGCTTGACTGTCAATACTTCCGACTGCATATGTGGCGCAAAGGGTAACCGCTAGACTAGCCCAGAGATCTACCTTTGGGTGCGCAGAGTAGTAATCAAGTAATCTATTAAACATAATTGCTCTTCCAGTGGCGATGCTATCCATTGTGTAGCTCGGCTTTAGCTTCAGCAAGCACTGCTCGTTTCAGCTCACTGAATGTTGGCTCTGATGAGAGCTCAATTGACCTGGTCAGGTACGTGTCTATAAGGTTTATCAGTTCTGTGTGTTGAGCATATGTGCCATCTGCTAGTTGTGATTTGAGCACAGTTTCTACGTTCAGCTTATTAAACCGTTCTAGTCGTTTTATGTTTAGTAAACGAGCAAGATTTCCCTGCTTGGTTTTACCGGTAAGGGGCTGAATGGTTAGTTGAATCTTGAGATCCTGGCCTGCAGAATTAGATAACTCCTGAAGGGCCGATTCAAATCCGCCTAATTTTATATTTTCATCAAATAGGTCGCTAGTTGTGCGGTATGTGGCTTCGATGCATATTACAGGAGCTTTATTCTTATTAAACTCTTGCATCTGGCCCTTTTTTATTATTGGATGCAAACTCCATTTATTTTCATGTTCTAGTGGGAGTGGGGAAACCTGGTTAAGCATGTCAAGCAATAAATCTTTATTAGGGGCACCTTTGTCCCCTTTAGCATATAGTACAGTCATAGTTTGTGGGATAATGACTGCTACACTAGAGTAGCTTAGCTTCCATTCTTCGAGTGAGCTATTCTCCTGCGCGTCGCGTAATAGCCCTTTAGAATCTACCTCCATTTTGTAATTTCTAGAGACCTCAGAGTGGAATGTTACAGTGGGGAAATTCTCGTCGAAACTTGCGCATATCAAAATGCCTTTCTTGTTTCGATAATAAGTTTGTTGATCACGGGTCCAGCTATTGATTATTGCTTCCCAGTTCACGTCCTTTACATTACTTAATCCTTTTGGTCCATTACACTTTAGGTTGAAGTATTGTAATGTGCGTTTTGAGATGCCTGTCATCTTCGTTTCTCTCTGGTGTTACTAATGTGAGGTGGTTTATCGTATAACAGTTAATATGTGGATATAAAGGTATGTTTTAAGTTCTGATGCACAAACTTATCTGTCAGTCTGTCAATAATGAAAAGCTTTCATCCTAGTTTAGCCTAACTTGCGTTGAGATGCGAGCATATGTCTGGGGTGGCTGATGAGATCGGGAATGTTCTATGCTCCCTCATACTTTCCGATGCGAGACCATTTGTTTAGAATTTCATATAATATTCATAAATTATCAGATTCCCTTATATAATTAAAGTGATGTGCGCTACTCTGGTTCAACTTTATTTTGAACTGGTTGGCGCGCTAAGTAGTGTTTCAGCCCTGTTCGTTAGCTGAAATATGTGGCGATCTCAATGAAGGGATTCAAAAATAAACCGGTCGTCTTGCCGGCGGCTGAACCTAGCGCGACCAAATTAGGTGAAGATGAGGCTGCGCCTGAGACTAGCCTTGAGGGTGGCACTAAGGGCAGCGGTGAGACTGGCGTTGCGGGCAAAAAGCGGGTTGGAAGTGGGCTGCCACCCTGGCTGCACGTTAAACCGCAAGACCGCTGGCCGCTGGTGCGAGTAGCGCTGGTAGTGGTGCTGTGTATCAGTGCCGGCTGGTACTTTGTGGAGTTTTATGGTGGTAAAGACGTCCAGGCTGAGCAGGCTTTGCCTGGCGGGGCGCTGTGACCAGCGCAAGTGCGACAAGTGCGAGCCGCTCAGGGGTGAGCGCTACGCTTTCACTGACGCCGACATCAACGCCGGCGCCTTCTGCTTCGGTTAAGCGGACGCCCACGGCCCAGGAGGCTAAGAAGCGCAGCGAGGCTTTGAGCATGCCGCTTCCGGCTAAACCGGAAGAGATTACGCAGAATACCGATGATGGTGCTGTGGCCACGGCCAAGTATGCCATTGAACTATATAACTATGCGTTTGCTACAGGGAATGTAGATGAGTATGCAAAGTTGTGTAAAGGAACCCATAAATCCTGTGCCACAACCCCAGATGTTATTAATAAAATGCACGCTAATGGTGGGTGGGTTGATAAATTACAGGTGACTTTTACAAGCGGTTTGGTTCGTAAAGATATTAAGGATGAACTTATTGTCCAATTATGGTATTACCAAAGTGACGGGTTTGAATATTCTGGTACTGGTTCTAATTTAGACCTAAAACAAGGAAAACGTGCCGCACTAGTTAGTTTGTCTTATAATGGTAGTAGCTGGCAAGTGGAGATGATCTACGTTGAGAAGCGCTAGCTACATGTATGTTAGAGTGTAAAGTGCTTCGAGTGCGAGGCCAAGGAAGCCCTGCTTGACATGGAGGATCTAATGTTTTTAAAGAGCGTCAAATATCCTGGTATTGAATATGAGACAGGGGAAGAGATTTTTCTTTCCCCGCAAGAAGCTGGAACTTCCTTCTATTTGGATGTTGATGAAGAGCTAACCTCTAATGATGCGGCAATGGCTTTAATTGCCTCAACCCTAGATGAGGCAGATGCGTTGCTTGCAACTGCCAAGGAGTTTTTGAAACAGACGCTGTCAAGTAAGGATGCTAGTCACTATGGGACTGTCGCATATTTCATGGAGTACCACCTAGGCGAGCTAGATCCAGATACTCTAGCGGAACTGTTCCCCTCATGTGACCCGGAGGCAATGTCATTTGCGCAAATGGTAGATTTCTTGAAAATCGTGCGTTTTGGTAGTTTGATTGATGAAGAAACAGGCCAGCAAGCTTTCGTTCTCGATCTAAGCTTCAACCCTGAGCTAACTGATGAACTATTAGTTATCTATTTTGATCTAGAAAAACAGGTAGTTTCTCTAGCTCACGAAAGCTAACGTCCCAGCCAAGGGTGAGCGTCGTCGTCGTTAAGAGTGGCTCGCAAGGACTACTTGACTGTTATGGCAGCAGCAGGGGATTTGGCAGGGTAGCTGGCAGGGGTGGCCCTGGCGGTGGTGTGCCCTTGCAGGCATGGGTATTTCTGCCTGGAATCACCGGTCAGGAAACTACCTATAGGTGTGGCCCTACAGATGGGTGTTTCACTGGGTGGGGCTGGTTGTCGGCTGCCTAGAGTGGTGTGTCCTTACAGATACTGACATTTCGTCCGTTGCCTATAAAACCCCATGTAATAATTATAGGGAAGAGATGATTTTGTATGTGTTTGTATGTGTTTGTATGTGTTTGCAATGGAGCCTGATATGCCTAATACCCCCGGCGAGTCGCGCCTAAAGGGTCAGGACCCACGTCTAAAGGGCCAAGATCCGCACCTAAATAGCCAGGACCCGCAGCTAGGCGACGGCGACTACCCCAAGGTTTTATCCTGCACTATCGTTGACCGGGCCGCTAACCCTAAAGGCACTATCGTGGCTTTTCATGGGGTTAGTGACAACGGCGCCTCACTAGCCGATATTGCCACGCGCTGGGGTGAGCAGTGGCGGGTGGTGTTGGTAGACAGTTTGGGTCACGGCCTCTCGCCGCGTTTTAGCCCCCAACAGTTACAGGCCCCCTTCCAAAGCGCTCTGCAAGCCGCCGCTGAGACGGTTCGAGTCGAGGCGAGCCAAAGTATTGGCGGCCAGGTGGTGCTTTTTGGGCATTCTATGGGTGGGGCGATAGCGGCCGGCGTGGCCAGAGACCACCCCCAGCTGGTGCGGGCAGTGGTGCTAGAAGACCCCGCCCTGCTCACCCCCACCCAGGAGGCAACCTACAAAAACAATGCGGGGGAGTCTGTGGGCGGCCTGGAGCAGATGAGTGCCGACCAAAGCGGCGCTATCGCTAACCTACTGCTAGCCAAGCAGGCTTATCGCAACTGGCCGCTAAGCGAATACGGGCCCTGGGTGCAGGCTAAAACCCAGGTGGACCGCGACTTCATCGCCACCGGGGTGGTGGGCATGGCTGGGCGTGAAATACTCAAAGAGCTACAAGTACCCACCTTGGTGCTAAGCGGTGACGGCCCCGATGTTTTGCTAGGCCAAGGAGGCCTAGAGAAGCTGGCCTCATACGCTAACCCCAATGTGTGCACGGCTTTGATTGGCGGCGCCACCCACTGCGTGCGGCGCGACCAAAGCGACAAATTCCAGCAGGCGGTTAACTCTTTCCTCTCCGCGCTACCCAAGTCGGCCCCGGCCCCCTATATTGCCCCTGAAATAGCGGCCCTGGTGGAAGGTATTCCAGCCCAAACCACCTGGCAGGTTAAGGCGCTACGTGAACGCGGCGACAAACTACTAGGCGCCCACCCCCAGCTAAAGCCAGGCCACCTAGTTGAGGTAACCCAACTGCCGGTAGGGTGTGAAACACAAGGGGATGAAAATAGCGGCGAAACAATTGAGCTGCGCATATTGTCACGTAAAGGACGCTCGCCGCGCTGCGTAGTTATTTCACTGCATGGGGGCGGCTATGTTTGCGGTCGGGCCAGGTTCGACGACGCCCGTAACTTAGAGCTAGCTGATCTGCTTGACGCCGTGGTGCTAAGCCCTAACTACACCCTGGCACCAGAAGCTAAATACCCCCACGCCGCCACCCAATGCGAGGCAGTTTTAGAACGCGCCGCCGCCTACGGTGTGCCCGTGTTTATTTACGGCGACTCAGCCGGGGCCGGCCTTGGCTACCAAACACTCGCCCGCCGCATCCAGGCCCAAAAACCGCTTGGGGTAAGTGGCTTTATTGCTTTAGAACCCTGCCTAGACCCGCGCCTAAAAACCGCCTCCTACAACCAGTATGCCCACGGGCCAGTGTGGACTAAAACCGCCGCCACCCACGCCTGGAACCACTACGCCCCCAGCGCCCCCAGCCTTGCCCCCTACCCCTACGCGCGGGCACTAGCTAAAAAAATGCCGCCAGTGATCGTGTTTATTAACCCTGTGGACCCGTTGCGTGATGAGGGCCAGGCTTGGGTTTTTGAACTAGTCGACGGCGGCGCAAAGGTAGAACTACACATGCTGGCGGGCACAGTACACGGCTTGCTTAGCGCCCCAAACACTAAAACCTGGCTCCAAGTGCAGGCGCTAATCAAAAACTTCGTCACCCAACTAACCCAAAACAGCTAAACCACACCCGGGGGAGCATCTAGATCAAAAGGGTAAGCACTTATAGCCAGGTGAAACCACAACCAGTCTAACCACTACAGCTAGTTAACTAAGCGGTGCTAGGGTGAAACCATGACGCGCGCGCTTATCACCGGATTTGAACCCTTTGGGCCCAACCCGGTAAACCCCACCCAGGCCCTAGTTGAGCTACTACAAACCCAATACGCCACCACCGGCCTAGAAGCACAGCTACTACCGGTAACCTTCACCGGCGCTCGCGGACGTATCCAGGCCCTAATTGAAGCTAAACACCCACAGATTGTTTTGTCTTGCGGGCTTTACGCCGCAGCCAGCCAGCTGCATGTTGAACGCATCGCCGTTAACGAGCAAGAAGGCCAAGACAACAGTGGTTTTAGCCCCACCCGCTCTGCGGTAGACCCCACCGACGCTGATGGCCTGTTCGCCACCATCGACACCACCGCCCTGCTAGGTAAGCTAAAAAACGCTGGCTTTGATGCCGCTATCTCCTGGCATGCGGGCACCTATGTTTGTAACACCACGCTTTACAGCGCCATCCAAGCCACTAAAACCTATGGGGCTAAAGCCGGGTTTTTGCATGTACCCACCGACGTGGACGTACCTAAACTAGCTGCCACGCTTGCCGCCTGGGTGGAAGAAAACTAATGGTTTTCATTGTGGGCCTCACCGGGGGGATCGGTAGCGGAAAATCTAGCGTCGCTAAACTCTTCGCCACCTGGGGCGCCACCGTTGTGGACGCCGACCAGATCGCCCACAACCTACTAGCCCCAGGCAGCGACGCCCTAACCCAGGTAGCTAAGCGTTTCGGCTCCGCCATTATCGACCACGACGGCCAACTAAACCGGGCCGCCCTAGCTAAAATCGTCTTCACTAACCCTACCGCCCGCGCCGATCTAGAAGCCATCACCCACCCCTTAATCGCCGCCCAAGCTTGGAACAAGCTAACCCAAGCAAACACCCCCATCGCCGTCTATGACGTGCCCCTACTAGCCGAACAAGCCCTAGAGGGCAACCTACCCCCCTACGACGGCGTCGTCGTAGTAGAAACCGAACTAAACACCCGCCTGCAACGCCTAAACCAACGCGGCCTAAACCCCACCCAAGCCAAAGCCCGCATCAACAACCAAGCCAGCGACACCCAACGCCGCCGCATAGCCGCCCAAGCACCCCACCACTGGATCATCACCAACAACACCACCCCCGCCGAGCTACAAACCCAAACCAAACAAGTCTGGCAAGCCATCAACGCCCTAACCCAAACCACCCCCACAAAAACTGCGCGCCCAGAATAAAACCACCACCCCCACCCAAACCCCCATAAAATAGGGCCATGCCAGACCTGCGCCGCGCCCAAAACCCCTTTAAAGTAATCAGCCCCTACCAACCCAGCGGCGACCAACCCCAAGCCATCGCCGAAATCACCAAACGCCTAAACGCAGGCGAAAAAGACATCATCCTCCTAGGTGCCACCGGCACCGGCAAATCAGCCACCACCGCCTGGCTAATCGAACAAATCCAACGCCCCACCCTCATCCTCGAACCCAACAAAACCCTCGCCGCCCAAATGGCAGCAGAATTCCGCCAACTCCTACCCAACAACGCCGTCGAATACTTCGTCTCCTACTACGACTACTACCAACCCGAAGCCTACATCCCCCAAACCGACACCTTCATCGAAAAAGACTCCTCCATCAACGACGAAGTAGAACGCCTACGCCACAGCGCCACCAACTCCCTGCTAACCCGCCGCGACACAGTAGTCGTAGCCTCAGTCTCCTGCATCTACGGCCTAGGCACCCCCGAAGAATACGTAGCCCGCATGGTACCCCTCCAAGTAGGCCAAGAAATCGACCGCGACACCCTCCTACACAAATTCGTCGCCATGCAATACACCCGCAACGACATCGACTTCACCCGAGGCACCTTCAGAGTACGCGGCGACACCATCGAAATCATCCCCATGTACGAAGAACTCGCCATCCGCATCGAAATGTTCGGCGACGAAATCGAAAACCTAGCCACCCTCCACCCCATCACCGGCAACGTAATCAACCAAACCAACAACGTCTACATCTTCCCCGCCTCCCACTACGTAGCCGGCGAACAACGCATGAAACAAGCCATCCAAGGCATCGAAACCGAACTCACCCAACGCCTCAAAGAACTACAAAAACAAAACAAACTCCTCGAAGCCCAACGCCTCAAAATGCGCACCACCTACGACCTCGAAATGCTCCAACAAGTAGGCATCTGCTCAGGCATCGAAAACTACTCCATGCACATCGACGGCCGCCAACCCGGCCAACCACCCCACACCCTCCTCGACTACTTCCCAGACGACTTCCTACTAGTAATAGACGAATCCCACGTCACCATCCCCCAAATCGGCGCCATGTACGAAGGCGACGCCTCACGCAAACGCATCCTCATCGACCACGGCTTCCGCCTACCCTCAGCCGCCGACAACCGCCCCCTCAAATTCAACGAATTCGAACAACGCATCGGCCAAACCCTCTACCTATCAGCCACCCCCGGCAAATACGAACTACAACGCACCGACACCCCAGTAGAACAAATCATCCGCCCCACCGGACTCGTAGACCCCAAAATCATCGTCAAACCCACCCAAGGCCAAATCGACGACATCCTCAACCAAGTCCGCCAACGCGTAAACAAAGGCGAAAGAATCCTCATCACCACCCTCACCAAACGCATGGCCGAAGACCTAACCACCTACATGGCCGATCGAGGCATCCGCGTAGAATACCTACACTCAGACGTAGACACCCTCCGCCGCGTAGAACTCCTACGCGAACTACGCCAAGGCACCTACGACGTACTAGTAGGCATCAACCTCCTACGCGAAGGCCTAGACCTCCCCGAAGTCTCCCTAGTAGCCATCCTCGACGCCGACAAAGAAGGCTTCCTACGCTCAACCACCTCACTCATCCAAACCATCGGCCGCGCCGCCCGCAACGTCAGCGGCGAAGTACACATGTACGCCGACAAAATCACCCCCGCCATGAAACAAGCCATCGAAGAAACCCAACGCCGCCGCACCAAACAAATCGCCTACAACAAAAAACACGGAATCAACCCCCAACCCCTACGCAAAAAAATCGCCGACGTCACCGACATGCTCGCCCGCGAAGACATCGACACCCAAGACCTACTAGCCACCGGCTACCGCAACAACCACAAAAACACCCAAACCAAAACCCACCGCGACACACCCCAAACCACCCCCAAACTCAACACCGCCGCCACCACAGACCTAACCAACCTCATCGAAGAACTCACCCAACAAATGCACACCGCCGCCACCAACCTCCAATTCGAACTCGCCGCCCGCCTACGCGACGAACTAAAAGACCTCAAAAAAGAACTCCGCACCATGAACCAAGTCAGCTAAACCCATCCCCAAACCCACCACACCACAGAACAAAACCCAAAAAAGTAACCCAAACCACACACAAACCCCACAGACACCCACCACCAAAACCCACAGGCGCTCGCGGTATAGTTAACAGTGACCATAAGGGGAGTACTTCCACTAACAACGACGTCGTCATCACGGTTTGCAGCAGGCAAGCCCGGCGTCGCGGGCCCAGCTAAGCGGGCGGGAGGAGACCTTCGATACCTGCGACACGTACCGGAGGAGCACCTAAGTGCACGTCCATTTGCTTGGCTGGATTGGCCTAATCACCATCATCGTTGCGCTGATTACGGTGGACATTGTGGGCCATGTGCGCAAGCCGCACGCCCCCACCATGAAAGAAGCCACCACCTGGTCTATTGGCTATATCAGCCTGGCAGTGCTGTTTGGGGTGCTGGTGTGGGCCATCTACGGGGGCCAATATGCGGGCCAGTTCTATGCCGGCTGGCTCACCGAGTGGTCTTTGAGCGTAGATAACCTATTCGTTTTTATCATTATTTTGGGTGCCTTCAGGGTGCCGCGTGAATACCAGCAAAAAGCCCTGATGTACGGCATTATCATTGCCCTGGTGCTGCGCTTTGTCTTTATTGCCTTGGGTGCGGTGCTGATCTCTCAGTTCAGCTGGGTTTTCTACCTGTTTGGCGCGTTCTTGATTTACACCGCTATCAACCAGGTACGCGAAGGCGCACACAAAAAGGATGAGGGTGAAGACGAGGAGTACCACGAAAACACCTTCACCGCTTGGGTGCGTAAGCTGGTGCCCACCACTGAGGGTTTTGTAGGTAACCGCCTGGTTATTAGCCACGGTGGCCGGCTGATGATCACCCCGCTGCTGCTGGTGATTATCGCTTTGGGTAGCGCAGACTTGATGTTCGCTTTTGACTCTATCCCCGCGATTTTTGGTTTAACCCAGGAGCCCTACCTGGTGATGGCTGCTAACGCTTTTTCGCTGCTGGGCTTGCGTCAGTTGTTCTTCTTGATTGACGGTCTACTGGAGCGCCTGATTTACCTGTCTTACGGCTTGGCCGTGATTTTAAGCTTCATTGGTTTCAAGCTGATCAACCACGCCCTGCACGAAAACGACCTGTCTTTCCTTAACTCCGGCAAGCCCATTGAGATTGTGCCCGAGCCTTCGAACCTGCTTTCCCTGGCGGTGATTGTGGTGACGCTAGCGGTGACGGCGACGGCGTCGCTGCTGGCCACGCGCGCTATGCAGCGTAAGCAAAGCCCGCTAAGCCAGGCAGTTAGCGCCGAGTCTGGCCGCCGTCACATTCCTGAAGCGGACTGAGGCTAAAAGCTAACTGGCTGAGGGTGCTGGCTGACTGAGTCTAAAAGCTAACTGGCTGAGGCTAGAAGCCAGCTGAAGCTGACAGAGAGGAAAAATATGAGTGCGCGAGTGGGTCACGCTTCCTATACGCCGCCTGCAGTAGATGAGCTTTATTTAGCTCAGGGGCTTAGTTTTAAACAGGTGGCCCAGGCGCGCGCCGCAGGCGAAACTAACGAGTTTGATAACTCTTCTTCGCGCTCTATAGTCGCGATTTTGCGGGCGAACGTATTTACGATTTTTAATGCGATCTTGGCTAGCGCCGTGGTGGTGGTGCTGGCGGTGGGCTCGTGGAAGGATGCCGTATTTGGTTTTGTGCTGCTGCTAAATACGCTTACCGGCACTATCGCGGAGCTGCGAGCTAAGCGCGCCCTGGATAATTTGGCGGTGTTGGCGGCCCCTACGGCGCATGTTATTCGCGATGGGGAAGCTAAAGACATTGAAGTTTCCCAGGTAGTGCTGGGGGAGCTGCTGCAGCTACGCAGCGGTGATCAGGTGCCGGCAGATGGCCAGGTGCTTAGTTCTAATGGCTGTGAAATTGATGAGTCGATTCTTACCGGCGAATCAGTGGCGGTGCGTAAGCACGAAAATGATCAGGTTTTAAGCGGCACTACTGTCATTGGTGGTAGCGCCCGTATTCGCGTCACGGCAGTGGGGGAGCATTCTTACGCTAACCGCCTAGCGGTTGAGGCCCGTAAATATTCGGTGGTCACTAGCGAGCTGCAAGAGGGCACTAACCGGGTACTGACCTGGATTTCTTGGGTTATTGTGCCTATGACGCTGCTGCTACTGTGGTCGCAGCTGCGGGTTGCGGGCGGCATTGGTGGGGCCATTGGTAGCGGCCAGTGGAAAGCTGCAGTGGTGTTGGCTGTGGCCGGAGTGGTGGGCATGGTGCCCCAGGGCTTGGTGCTGCTAACTTCGGTTAACTTTGCGGCGGCGGCCATGACTTTGGCCCGGCGTAAGGTGCTGGTGCAGGAATTGCCTGCGGTTGAGGTGCTGGCACGCGTGGACATGCTGTGTCTGGATAAGACCGGTACGCTCACTAGCGGCGCGGTGGAGCTTGACCATATTGAAAGCTGCTTGGGCGGCGGCACAGCTGCTGGCAAGGTTAGTGACGACAGCGTGGTTTTTGGCTCCGGTGCCGACGACGCCGCTGGGGGTAGCGCTGGGACTTGCGCTGGGGGTAGCGCTGGGGCTGGCGCCGTCGCTAGTGCCGACGACACCGCCCGGGCCGCCTTGGCCTATCTGGTGGGTGGCAGCGAGGCTAACGCTACCGCCGGCGCTATCGCTGCTGGACTAACTGGCCTTGAACCAGCTCAGGCCCGCTACGCGATTGCGTTTAACTCCGCCCGTAAATGGTCTGCAGTGCAAACCCAGGCGGGTGCCTATGTTTTAGGTGCCCCAGAAATTGTGCTGGCTGGCAGCGCGGACTCTGGTAGCACTGGCTCTGGCAGTGCGGACTCTGGCAGTGCGGACTCTGGCAGCACTGACGACGCCGCGTTAGAGCGAGTTAAGGCCCTGGCGGGCATGGGTAAACGTGTGTTGGTGCTAGCCCACTCAAACCAGTCGCTAGATCAGAGTGAAAACCCTACGCTACCAAAAGATCTAACCGCCGCCCTGCTGGTGGTGCTAGCTGAGCAGGTGCGCCCCGACGCTGCCCAAACCCTGGACTATTTCAAGCGCCAAGGCGTGGCAGTGCGGGTAATTAGCGGCGACAACCCGGTTACTGTGGCCGCTATTGCCACGCACCTGGGTTTACGTAACCCCGACGGTAGCGAACCGGTTGGGGTTGATGCCCGCACCCTGCCTGCCATTGAAGACACCCAGGCTTTAGCTGACGCACTAGAAAAACACACTGTGTTTGGGCGCGTAACCCCGGAACAAAAACGTGCCTTCGTTAACGCCCTTAAATCTCGCGGTCACACTGTGGCTATGACCGGCGACGGCGTCAATGATGCTTTGGCACTTAAAGATGCTGACCTGGGTATTGCCATGGGCAATGCGGCCCCAGCTACTAAGGCAGTTTCGCGCCTGGTGCTGCTTAATTCCCAATTTGATGCCCTGCCCTCAGTAGTGGCTGAAGGCAGGCGTGTAATTGCCAATATGGAGCGCGTAGCTTCACTGTTCCTAACTAAAACTATGTGGGCGGCGCTGCTGGCGGCAGTAGTGGCTATAACCGGTTTTGTTTACCCCTTCCTGCCGCGTCAGCTGACCATTGTTTCTTCACTAACCATTGGTATTCCAGCCTTTGTGCTGGCCCTGGCGCCCACTAATCAGCGTTACCGCGCTGGTTTCTTGGCTCGCGTGCTGCGATTGTCTGTGCCAGCTGGCGTGATTGTGGTAGCCGGGGTGCTATGCGCGCGCCTAACCCTGATTTTGATGGGGGCTAACCGTAACCAAATCAGTTCGGTATGCACCTTGGTGCTTGTGTCCGGCGGGCTATGGTTGTTGTCTTTGACGGCGCGTCCCTGGGTGTGGTGGCGAGCTGCCCTAGTGGGCCTAATGAGCAGCGCCGCCTTAGCCGTGGTGCTGTTGGCACCGCTACGCGGCTTTTTTGACCTGGCAGCGCTAACCGCAAACTCTTGGCTGGTGCTCGCCTGTGCAGCTGGGGCGGTGTGTGCGGCGCTAGAAACCCTAGGGCGCTACAATGCCTCCCATTACCAAAATAGTCAGCTCCAGGGGGCCTAAGCTGGCTCGCGACCTAAACTGGAGCGGCGGTTTAAGCCGGTAATTCCTAAACTGGCACAAAACCTAAGCCAGAGCTTAATCCGGTGGGGGAGAAGCGTTTAGCTGGAAGTGCGCTAAAGGAGCCAACGAAAAGTTGGCCCCGTGTTTAGGTCTGTGTTTAAGAACGTGGGCGCATAGGCGCGGTAGAGGCGCGTACCACCAGGTCAGGGTTGTAAACGTAATCCTCATGGACAAGCGTGCGGGCTGAGCCCATAGCGTCAAACAGGGTCTGCACAGCGGCATTAGTAATGGCGTTAACTGGTTGACGCACGGTAGTTAGGGCCGGATCCGTGTGGCGCATGAGGAAGGTGTCGTCATAACCCACTACTGAGACGTCGTCGGGAACGCGCAACCCGGCGTCGCGCAAAGCCCGAATTACCCCCAGTGCCTGCATATCAGAGCCGCACACCACCGCTGTGACGCCGGCGCGAATAAGCGGGCCAGTAGCCGCCGCAGCAGCCTCATAGGTGTAGAAAGTTTCCGCCGTTAACGGGTCTTCAACACCCAATAGCTCTTTCATAACCTCCCGGAAAGCAGCTAGTTTCCGGGCTGAAGGAACCACATGGGAGCGGCCAGTAAGTAAGGCGATATTGCGGTGTCCAAGCTGGGCCAGGTGGCCTACCGCAGCACGGATACCGGCGGCGTCGCCAGTAGAAAAGTCTGGGGCAGCAATCTCAGCGCGGGCGCCATTAATAGTCACGAACGGAATACGTCGATCCGTTAAATCCTGGTAGCGGTTAAGGTCGCCTAAATAATCAGCGTGACGGCCGGAGACAAAAATAATGCCGTCAACATCGTGGGCAAGAAGTGACTCAAGATGGTCTAGTTCTGAGGTAGCGCCGGGGGTTTGCGAACGCAGCATGGCCACCCCGCCAGAGGCGGCAATAGCGTTTTGTAGGTTATGGGCGAAAGCCGCAAAAATTGGGTTGGTCAGTTCAGGTAAAATCACGCCCACATTAGGTACATTGCTGGTAAGCTCTAGTACAGGGCGTTCATAGCCCAGCTCATCAATAGCGGTAAGTACTTTAGCCCTAGTCGCTTCGGAAACTTGGCCCACTCCGTTGAAGACACGCGAAACAGTTGCAGTAGAAACCTGCGCATGCGCGGCGATGTCTGTCATGCGAGTGCGTTGCTTCGACATTGAAGACCCTCTCTAAATACAGGGCTATTACAGGGGAAACTTACCTAACCAATATAGCAATTAAAAATCTTAACGAAAACTGTTGCAGAAACGTTTCAGGGCGTTTACAGTGGGGGGTAATGTCGACCGCTAACGGGAGTGGCGACAACGCAACAACAGGAGTTGACATGCGACGTGGCATAGCGGCGCTTGTAGCCATGATCATGGCAGCCTCGCTGGCTGCCTGTGGTGGCTCAACTGGCGCTACTAAAAACCAGTCTGACGCAAGTACAGCTGTACTTACTGTCTGGGCTGACGATACGCGATATACCCAGATTCAGGAACTAGCAAAAGACTTCACCGCCTCCAGCGGCATTAAGGTCAATGTGGTTCAAAAGTCTGAGTCCAACATGGACCAGGAATTCATTACCCAGGTTCCCACCGGCAAGGGACCTGACGTTACCGTAATGGCCCACGACAAGCTAGGTTCCCTAGTCTCCAACGGTGTAGTTGCCCCCGTTGACCTAGGTGAGAGCAAAGACAAGTTCTCCGATGCTGCCATTGCAGGCGTAACCTACGACGGTCAGACCTACGGTGTGCCCTACTCGGTAGAGTCTGTGGCTTTGGTGCGTAACAACAAGCTCACCACCGCTACCCCCAAGACCTTCGATGAAATGATTAGTGCCGGCAAGAGCGCCGGTGTTAAATACCCCTTCATCGTGCAGATGGGCGACAAGGGCGACCCCTACCACTTCTACGCCTTCCAGACCTCGTTTGGTGCTCCCGTATTTAAGCAGGGTAAGGATGGCTCCTACACCAACCAGCTGGCGCTAGGCGGCCAAAACGGTCTGAACTACGCTAACTGGCTGCGTACCCAGGGTAAGGCTGGGATCTTCAACCCCTCCATCACCTCTGACATCGCCAAGGAGGCCTTCCTTAACGGCCAGTCACCCTATATCGTGACCGGCCCCTGGAACATCAGCGACTTCCGCAAGGCCAATATGGACATCTCCATCCTGTCCATCCCTTCTGCTGGTGGGAAGTCGGCTCAGCCTTTCGTTGGTGTACAGATGTTCTACCAGTCCTCCAAGACTAAGAACCCGGTGCTGGTAGCTAAGTTCTTCCAGTTCCTGCAGACCAAGCAGGCCCAGGCCAAGCTCCAGCAGCTTGGTAATCGTGTACCGGCCATGAAGGAAGTAGCTAAGGAGGTCACCGACCCCGACATTAAGGCCTTCGCGCAGGTTGCCGGTGAAGGTGTGCCCATGCCGGCAATTCCGGAAATGGGTTACGTATGGGACTACTGGGGTACCACCGAGGTTGACATTGTCAACGGTAGTCAGGATCCCCAGGCCGCATGGAACGCCATGATTAAAAACATCGAGTCCAAGTTCAAGAAGTGAGTGCGGATAATGGCTGACACTAAGAAGCAGGCGAGCTATTCGCCTTCACATGCGCGCGACGTTATGCGCCCTGGCTTCATTGCCAAACTAGTTTTGATGATGCTCATCGACGCCCTGGGCGTCTATGGCCTGTTCGCTGCTTGGACTGCTGGCTCTACCGCCATCGCCGTCACCATGGTGATCGGGCTAATCATCATCAACTGGGTTTACTTCTCCAAGCGGATGCTGCCCGCCAAGTACCTGGTTCCCGGCATGGTATTCCTGCTGATCTACCAGGTGTTCGTAATGGGCTACACCGGTTACGTGTCACTGACCAACTACGGTCAGGGCCACAACTCCACCAAGGATGACGCCGTCAACTCGATCCTGGCTGCCGGTGAGCAGCGAGCCGAGGGAGCACCCACCGTGCCCACCGCCGTCGTCGAAAACGGTGACAAACTACAGCTGGTAATCCGTGACGCAAAAACCGGCAAGCTTATGATCGGTGACGCCAAGACCAAGCTCAAGGACGTTGAAGGCGAATCTACCGCCACCGCCATTACCTCGGTTAAGGGCCACAAGATCCTAACCTTCGACCAGATCGTAGCCCGTCAGGACGAGGTAGCTAAGCTACAGGTTCCGGTTAGCGATAAGGCTACCGACGGTCACTACAAGACCACCGACGGTACCCACGGTTACCTGGCTAAGTCCATCTACAGCTACGACGCTAAGAGTGACAAGCTGACCAACACCCACACCGGTGTGGTCTACCAGGCTGACAACAAGACCGGTGTCTTCAAAGACGCTAGCGGCGTTGAGCTCAAGCCCGGTTGGCGCGTATTTGTAGGCACCAAGAACTACACCGAAATGTTCACCGGCTCGGAGCTGGCAGCGCCTTTCGTTAAGGCACTGATCTGGTCCTTCGTGTTCTCCCTGGTGTCGGTGCTGTCCACCTTCGCGCTGGGTCTGTTCCTGGCCATGGTCTTCCACGACAAGCGCGTAAAGGGCCGCAAGATCTACCAGTCACTGCTGATCCTGCCCTACGCCTTCCCGGCCTTCCTGTCCACGCTGGTATGGCACGGTATGCTCAACAAGGACTTTGGTTTCATCAACCAGTTCTTCTTCGGCGGCGCCCACATTCCGTGGCTCGAAAACGGCTGGCTGGCCAAGCTCTCGATCCTGGGCGTGAACCTGTGGCTCGGTTTCCCGTACATGTTCCTAGTGTGCTTGGGTGCCCTGCAGTCCCTGCCCAGCGATGTGGAAGAGGCTGCCAAGATGGATGGCGCTACCGGTCTGCGTACCTTCTGGTCAGTTAAGCTGCCGCTGGTACTACAGTCCACTGTGCCGCTGCTGATTGCCTCCTTCGCATTCAACTTCAACAACTTCTCGTTGATCTACATGCTCACGGGTGGTGGCCCCAACTACAAGAACATTTCGGTTCCCGTTGGTGAAACCGACGTGCTTATCTCCATGGTTTACAAGATTGCCTTCGCCGGTGGCTCGCCCAACTACGGCCTGGCATCAGCCATGTCTATCTTCATCTTCGTGGTGGTGGGCGTAATCGCCTGGCTCGGCTTCCGCCGTACTAAGGCACTGGAGGAACTGTGATGGCTAAGACTAAGAAAAATCAGCCCAAGCTGCACACTGCCATCACCGGCAAGCGCTGGTGGCAAGAAGTAGGCTGGCGCCACATTGTGGGCGTGCTGGCAGTTATCTACTGCCTAGTGCCACTTATCTACGTGGTTTCGGTGGCTCTAACGCCGCGCGCCACTTTGACCGGTGGACTGTTCAAGAACTTCCAGTTCTCCACCATGTTCGAAAACTTCACCGCCCTGGGCACGGGCAAGTACTCCGTGTTCTGGTCTTGGATCCTTAACTCGCTGATCGTGTCCTCTGTGACCGCTGTGGGTACCGTGCTGATGGGTGCGGCTGCGGCCTACGCCTTTAGCCGTTTCCGTTTCCGTGGCCGTCGCGGTACTCTGACCGGTTTGCTGCTGATCCAGATGTTCCCGCAGATGCTAGCCTTCGTGGCACTGTTCCTGTTGCTGCTGGGTCTGCAGGATGTATTCCCGGCTCTGGGTCTGAACTCTAAGCTAGGTCTGATCTGCGTGTACCTGGGTGGTGCGCTGGGTAGCAACACCTTCTTGCTCTACGGGTTCTTCAACTCCATCCCGCGTGAGCTAGATGAGGCTGCAGAGATCGACGGCGCCTCGCACGCCCAGACCTTCTGGACCATCATCATGCCGCTGGTGCTGCCGGTGCTAGCTGTGGTGGGGCTGCTGAGCTTCATCTCCTCCTTCGGCGACTTCGTGATTGCCCGCGTAGTGCTGCAGACCCAAGACCAGTACACGCTGGCTGTGGGTATGTACGCTTGGGCTTCGGACGCACGTAACGCCCCGTGGGGTATCTTCGCTGCTGGTGCGGTAATCGCGGCTGTGCCCGTGGTGCTGCTGTTCCAGTACCTGCAGAAGTACATTGTTTCTGGTCTGACCGCTGGTGCGGTTAAGGGCTAGAGTAGCTAAAAGTTAAGGAGGCCTCGGCGTTTTGCCGGGGCCTCCTTGCTGTATGTGGACAGTTAATTTACTTGGCCTCAAGTTTGCTAATATTCCAAACTGGAGCGTAGGTAGTTAGTCTAGCTGCATTTCTAATATTTGATGTGGATGAGAAATATCCATATGTAAGGAAACGAAGTGGTGTCGGAGCCCAATATTTTGTCTTTGAAAAACCTATCGATAGAGACCTTGTATAAGCGTTACAACAGATTGACTCAGAGTCTACCAAGGTGTATGCGTTGGCTTGCCTTGGTGTTCGCTCCGGCAGGTATCAGTTTTATTGTTTTTAGCGCTGGTCTATTGAACGTGGCCGGGGCCTTGGTAGTCACAGCAGGCATAGATCATGTGACAGTTACTAGAGAAGGCGTCTCCTATGTAACTTGGTTACTGATCTTAGCTTTCTTAGTTGAATCCCTGAGTTGTTGGGTCAAAGACCGTTACGAAATGCTGCTTACAGTAGTAGTGCGGCAGTTAACCTATCGTCGTTTCCGACAGTTGTTTCAAACTTCAGCTTCTACAGCCGAAGCTCGTGAGCATGTTCTAACCTATCCCGGACAGATCAGCCAGTTTGCCTACGTTGTAGATTTTGCTGTTTCAACAGTTCAAATCATTATCTTTGTTATCGCTTCACTTGTGCTTTACGGGGCAAACGGTGTCATTGCCACGCTGCTTATCGTTGCCTTGGTAATCGTCAGTCTTCGGCTTATCAACCTAATTGGTCGCCTATGGGAACAATACGTTGGCTTTGAAGGAGAACGCAGACGCTGGATCCAGAAGGTAGCTGACTCATTACCCCGAGGACGCTATATCCCCAGTTGGGGCACAGCGCTAGACAAGATTTCTAGCATCAGAAGTAGCGAAGAAAAACTCTTACACGCAAGAGTGCGCCTGCAGGTTCTAAACGGTTTTCTTGAGAAAGGCGCGCTAACCACCATGCTTGCCTTGGTGGCAATAGTGGCTGCTTGGCTCTGGCCGAACGCTGGTTTTGGGTTGGGAATTATCCTGGCAGCTCGCTACTTGTATGCGGCGGTACAAAACAACGTCATTAACTATCGAGTTATCCGTCTAGCTCTACCGATGATGCGTGAACTTGATAAGTTAGAGAAAAGCTCTCAAAACACTGTAGAAGACCAGGCTTCACTTGAGCCTTTAGATGCCTGTGAGGTTATCCCAGCTGATTCTAAACGAGCCAATAAGTTACGCGAATACGTGAGCGTGACAGGCTCTGCATTTGTTCCACGTAACCCGGAGCTATCGCAGGCAATTTTATCTGCCTGGCATACCGGCGCTTCGCCGCGTCAAGTATCATTGTTCGCTGAACTGGCTGAGGCTATGGGACTTAACCAAGAGGTGGTCTCACGGTTGTGGCGGGATGTAAAAACCCTGTCATCAGGGGAAAAGCATCGGGCTGCGGTAGCTATTGTCTTGGCTGATGAACCTAACTGGCTAATTCTAGATGACACATTCGCAGCTCTAGACCCAGCGATGCGAGAAATCGTTGCTGGAAAAATCTTAGCCAGTGTGCCAAACTGTACGCTTTTAGCGAGCTCTGAAGAGTATGTTCCAGGCGCATTAGCTAATCGCGTCTCCCACGCAAATTACGAACTGTCACTTAGTGACTTACATGCTGAGCAGCTAGCAAGCCAAGAACTGGAGAGTTTGGAGGAAGTAGTCGACCTGCCTGATCCTCAGGCAGAAAAGGCAACATTCCAGCGAACACTAAAGCTTTTGTTTGGGCCGCATATTGTCTGGATAGGGCTAGGCGCGTTATTGCTTAGCGGGTCCACGGTTGCTTTTGCGCTTACGGTAGCTCAAAACAATCTGCACTTTGAGATTGTGGGAGTTTCGCTGGGTTGCATACTGGCCGCAGTGCTTGGTTCTATCATCTTTTTTGGGGCACTTTATCGAGCACCAATTACTAGATTGACTGCGCTACATGAGCGGCTTGTCTATAGGCTCGACCAATTCGCATCTCCTAGAACTAGTGGCGCGGTTGTGGGGAGGCTAGGGGAAGATTTCTCTGATTTACAAATGTCTGTGCCTGGCGCTGTGGGGTCAGTGTTTTTAGTTTGGGTGCAGTCTGTGCTGCTTATTGCTGGTGCTGTGGCCGGCGCGCCCCTCTTTATGGTTGTAGTTTGTGCGGTAGCTCCACTTGCTTGGCTTGTGGGGCGTCAGGGTTCTAAATGGATTCTTCCGGCGTCGACGGCGTGTGCTAACGCGCGCGGGGAATTTATTGGGGTGGTTAGTGCGCAGGCTAGCGCGCATACTGCGCCGGTTAGTGTTGGTCTGCGTCAAGCAGGAGAGCGTGCCTATGTTGATTCAGAAACCAGCTATGTTGCTAGCTCTATTCAGTTAGCTGATGCCTACGCTCTTCGTAGCGGACTTATTCAGTTGCTTGTGTTGACTTTGAAAATCTCTGCGGTGCTTCTAGTTTCACTGAGCGGTGGAGTTGGCACGTTGATAGCTCCTGCGGCCGTGATTTATTTTGCGTTGACCTTGTCGTCTGGCTTGCAGTCTGTGGTGGAGACATTACAGGAAGTGGGTGTGGTCAGTTTGACGGCTGAGCGTGTGAGGATGCTTGAAGATTTTCAAACAAAACGTTCTCAGGTTCCGGTCCGTCATGGTGAGTTGGAACAGTTGAAGAGTCTTATTGATTCGGGTTGTTCTTTAATCGCTTTGATTGGGTCAACTGGTGCTGGAAAGTCTGTCATGCTTGATGCGCTTTACCGTAACTATGGTGAGGATAAAGTTACGGTTATCCCTGAGGTAGATCCTTTAGCTGTTGAAGTATCTGACTTAAGCGGGTTAGAGCTTGCGCGTTTTGTGCTAAAAGATGATTCCTATCAGCTTGTTTTACTTGACGAGACTTTGAAGGGGCTTAACTCTGCTGAAGAACGTAGTGAGATCGAGTCAATGAAGCAGATTTTAACTCGTACTGGTAAACAAGCTGTGGTTGTACTCCACTCACGTTCTAACCTTGATTGTTTTGAAGCAGTAGTGAACTTAAATGGGTAAACTTAAACAAACTTTATATTTTTCTGTGCGTTACCTTAATGAAGAAAGAATGCTCTATAGGGCAATGCCATGCCATCGCTGCGCCCCTGACGCTGAGTGCCCATACCTGGTCATCACTCGCCCGCACGCCGGGCATTTGGGGGTATTCATACCCCCACGATGAAACAACCAACTTCAATGTGGATTTTCCCGCACCAACAAGCCGAAAAGTCACCACAAAACCAACACGTTTTGTCTTAATAACCCGCGCATTCGGCCTAGCCTTGTTGTATCATAGTGGCGCGGGTAACTTTCTGTTACCCGAATATGTTCAGATTCTGAGAGATTGGACAAGTCATGGCCCCTTTTGACCTTGACACCCGTACCTCCAGGGCCGTTTTCTTTGAAAGGTAGGCCATGCCAGCTATATCGGTAACTGATTTGTCGGTTGGGTACAAGA
>ERZ773001.100-NODE-100-length-37305-cov-65.7459_pt1 | contig 37305 bp, 27 predicted proteins | sample MGYA00511673_ERZ773001 | MGnify/ENA primary metagenome ERZ773001 (study PRJEB29015, sample SAMEA2738091) | human oral metagenome | biome: human oral; feature: human-associated habitat; material: saliva | place: China | collected 2162 ... | reverse complement strand
CGGGGCGTGAGCCGGTGCCGATATGAATGTGTGGTCAGAGCTTACTTCTTGAGAGAGCTTACTTCTTGGAGGTACGCAGGATCAGAGCCGCAGCCAAAACCACCAGGCCAGCTGCCGATAGCAGCAGGTTATTGGCGTTGTTGACCAGCCACTTGGTCAGACCGGTCAGCTCGGTACCCTCAATGACCGGGCCCTGCGCCTTGGTGCCTGCAGCGGAGCTCTGCGAGCCCTGGGCGTTCTGCGAGTTCTGCGAACCAGCGGCTGCCTTCACAGCCTTCTTTGCGTTGGCTTCGGTCTTCTGCACGGTGGCTGCCAGGTTCTTCTGCGCGCCCTGAACCTTCGCCTTAGCCTGCACGCGGTTCACAACCGGAGCGGTGCTCTGCGACAGGGCGGCGAGGGATGCGTCCACGTCGGTAGCGCGGGTGCTGATGCGGCCGCCCGCGTTACGCATGGGCACAGGTGCCGTGGAGGTTGCGGTTGAGGGGTGCTCGTTCAGCTCTTCGACCAGCTGGTCGGAGGCGTCCTGCTCATCGCGGGAAAATTCCTGACGAGGGGTAATAGCACGTTCCACGGTCATGTCTGCGAAACCGAGCACCGCATTGTCAGCGCCCTGGTTGCCGTTGTGCACGACCACACGGTAGGTGGCGGCGGGCATGCTCACGCTGGTTTCGTAGCTGAAGCTGCGGTTACCATCCAGGCGCTTCCAGCCGGAGCCGTAGAGGGTCTGCGGGGAGTTACCGAGGTAGGTCGCAGCGTACACCCAGGTGCCCGGCTCAGCGTTCGGCACGGTCACGGTCACGGTGGAGCCGTTACGGCTCACCTGCACGCCGTGACCATCGGTCAGATCGGAGGCGTTGACCGGCTCGGGTGCGTCACCGGGGGCGTACTCGCCAATGGTGAAGGTCGTGTTGATGCCGCCCTGGCTGTTGGCGCCGCCGTAGGTTCCGGATCGGTCACCCTCACGCAGGCTACCGGTCAGCAGTCGCAGAGTGTGCTCACCGGAGGCGTACTTGGCGGCGTCTTCATCATTCTTGAAGGCTGCATTGTCGCGGGTGGGCAGGTCAATCCAGGTGTCGATATGGCCGTTTTCATCGGGGGTGATGACAGCCCAGATGGTGCGGTTATCGTTGACCGCGGTGGCGTCGTTACGGGATACCTTGCCGTCGTCAATCTTCAAGCCAATAACGGATGCTTTCTTATCCTCAGGGTTGCACCAGCCGTCACCGGTCAGGTGCAGCTTGCCGCCCTGAACCGCCTTGGGGTTCTCGATGGTCAGGCGCGGGGTGAAGGAGTCGTCAGCGGGGGCGCAGGTTTTCGAGTCTTCGCTGGGTGCGGGGGTAGGGTCTGCGGTTGCGCTCGGCTCGGGGGTCGGCTCAGCAGTAACGCTCGGTTCCGCGGTGGGCTCAGCGGTGGGCGCAGCAGTCGCACTGGGCTCTGCAGTTGCAGAAGGCTCAGCGGTAGCGCTCGGCTCCGCAGAAGGCTCTGCAGTCGCAGAAGGCTCAGCGGTTGCGCTGGGCTCTGCGGTTGCGCTGGGCTCTGCGGTGGGTGCCGGGCTCGGAGCCTGGGCACTCAAGGTAATATTCTGCGACACAGACACACGACGGTCGTAGGTGTTACCGTCCGCATCCGTACCGCCCAGGGAGCCAGAAAGCACCTGAATACGGTGGCTGGTACCCTCCACGGTCCAGCCCTTGTTCTTCAGCTGTTCAGCGGTCAGACCGGTGTTTTCGGGGGTCGGCAGGGATACCTCAACCTCGAAGGTGCCATCTTCATTGGCGGTTGCCATGAAGTTTGCGGGCGAGTTGCCGCCCTCATTGGTGAGCGGGTTACGTGCCTGGTGAGCCTCATCCGGCAGGGCGTCGAGGAACTTGACGGCAAACACTGCGCCGCGGCCGGGAGCGGTGCTGGTGAAGCCGGTTCCGCGCAGCACGAGCTTACCTTCGCGCCACTTCTCGGTGGAGATGGTGACGGTAGCCTTATCCGCCTGCTGGGTGGTTGCGGGGGTGTCCGCGTAAGCGATGGTGGTACCGGTCAGAGCGGCTCCGGGGGTGATGAGCGCGCCAGCGAGAGCCACGACGGCACCGTAGCGGGCTGCGGTGCGTGCGGGTCGAGTTTCGGTCATTGTGGTCCTTGAGGATGGTGTGGTGGGTCGTGCATCCCCTTCCCGCCGCGGGTCTAGGGTGCGGCGGGAAGGGGGTTCAGGAAGCTTCAGCGGGTGATTGCTTCACGGGGTGTTTAGAACACGGCGTTTAGAGCGGAAGCGCCTTCTTGACGTCTTCAACAATGCCTTCGAGCAGCAGCGGGCCGCCGGTGGAGGTCCACTTGGAGCCGTCCACGAGAATCACGTGGTCGTCCTTGACTGCCTTCAGGTTGGTGAAGCCGGAGGTTTCCTTCGCCTTGTTCAGTGCTTCTTCGGCGCCCTGCAGGCCTGCGGAGCCCTGCGCGTTCGGGTTCTGCTGGCTTGCGCCGCCGAGGGTGCCCAGGAACATGTAGTCCGCGTCGATGCTTGCCAGGTTCTCCAGGGAGACGGGCTCGGAGTGGCCCTGGCCGTTGCGGTCCTGTGCCTCGGGGCGCTTGAGGCCCAGGTCGTTGAGCACCTGACCGGCGGGCAGTTCCTTGAGAATCAGTGCGGGGCCGTTACCTGCCCAGCGGACGATGGAGAAGGTCTTGTCGCCGTACTTGGGGGCGAGCTGCTCCTTCAGCGCTGCGGCGCTTGCCTCGTATGCCTTGATGACTTCTTCACCCTTGTCAACCATGTTCATGGCGTTGGCGACGTTGCGGAAGTTGATGCGCCAGTCGCCGCCCGCGTAGCCGCAGTAGACCACGGGGGCGATCTTCTTGAGGGTTTCGAAGGCGTCGGAGCGCTTGTCCACGCCTGTGGAGTCGACGAGGATCAGGTCGGGGTCAAGGTTGCCGATCTGCTCGTAGTTGACCTGGGCGACGGTGCCGATGATCTTTACGTCCTTGGCGCGGTCGGCGAGGTAGTTGGGTACGCCGGACTGGCCGCGGCCGGAGACGGAACCGACGGGGGTCACGCCGAGGGCGAGCAGGCCGTCAAGGGTGGGTTCGGAGAGGACGATAACCTTCTGCGGGTTGGCGGGAACTTCTACATTCTCGTCATCGATATCCTTGATGGTGCGGGTGCCGCTGTTACCGCCGGAGGTGGAACCGCCGGAAGTGGTGGTCGTGGTGGTCTCGCTGCTGCATGCCGCGAGGGCGAGAGCAGCCGATGAGGCGAGCGCCAGGCCGAAGAAGGCGCGGCGGTTAACGCCCGGTGCGCCCTGGTTTTCGGTGTCGGTCAGCTCGGTTCGGTTGAAAGACATAGTTCCCCCTAGATGTGACTAAACTATACCTAACCTTACAGATATCTGAGTGTTACATCAAGACGCGTTCTATTTGTCTTCTCAGACCGTCAGGATGCCCGGTTTTGCCGCGGAATTCCGCGGGTAACATATTTCACTCTTTGTCACAGTCTTGCTGACACTATGTCGCTTAAATGGGTGGCCCTCCCCACCAGTTTTCGCTATAAATCTGCCATGGTTGAGAAAGCGTTGAGAAAGCAGAACACGCAAAACGCCCCGCCGCGAAGAGCCGCGACGGGGCGCTCTTCACAACGGGGCGTTGAGGCTTTATAGATGCCGGGCACCGTTACTGCCCAGCACCATTATTAGCGGACACAGTTACCGGCGAGTACCACTAACAGCCACAACCACAACCGGTGCCGGAACGCTTGACCGATGCAGCCGCCGCACGCAGGGAGGCGATGGCCGCCTCCGGGCCGCCGAGCGCCTCATCCACGCCGTAGACCGAGCTGCCGGCAACGAAGCAGGTTGCGCCCGCCTCCGCCGCACGCAGGATGGTCTCTTCGGTGATGCCGCCGTCCACCTGCACGGTCACCGGCAGGTTCGCGCCCTCAATCGCCTTGGCGGCGCGGGCAATCTTCGGCAGGGTCACGTCCAGGAATGCCTGGCCGCCAAAGCCCGGTTCCACGGTCATAATCAGCAGCATGTCCAGTTCGCTGAGCATGTCCAGGTAGGGTTCCACGGCAGTTGCCGGGCGCAACGCCATACCCGCCTTCGCGCCCTCAGCACGCAGGGTGCGCGCCAGCTTGATGGGGGCAATAGCCGCCTCCGCGTGGAAGGTCACCGATTCGCAGCCCATGCTGGCATATTCGGGTGCCCAGCGGTCGGCGTCCTCAATCATCAGGTGTACATCGAACGGCACCGGCGAGATTTCACGCAGACGCTTGACCACGGGCGGGCCCCAGGTGAGGTTGGGGACGAAGTGGTTGTCCATCACGTCAATATGCGCGGCGTCTGCGGTGGAAATGCGCTCCAGCTCGCGCTGCAGGTTCGCGAAATCCGCCGAGAGAATCGACGGGTTAATGGCAATACCCATGGGGTTCCTTTCAAATCCGTGCCGTATGGCGAATGGTGCTAGGCGGTGAAGCGGCTAGTTCTTACGCAGCAGGGCGAGGAACATTGCGTCGGTTCCGTGCACGTGCGGCCACAGCTGTGCGGTGGTCGGGTTTTCCGAAGCCTTCACGACCGGGGCGCCCTTCTTGACCTTGATTTCGGGGGTGTGGCCGGGGTCCTTCTCCCCCGCCAGCACGCTCACGGGTTCGCCGTTCGCGCCTTCGGTGTGCAGGGCGACTTCGCGCAGTGCGGCGGCGGAGTCGAGCAGGCTGACCGCGCCGCTTTCGAGCACCTCAGCCACGATGTTCTGGGTTTCTGCTGCGTGCGGGGAGCAGGTCACGTAGGCGATGACGCCGCCGGGTCGGGTCGCCTCAATGGCTGCGTCCAGGAGCTGACGCTGCAGGGGCAGCAGCTCTGCAATATCGCGCGGGGACTTGCGCCAACGCGCCTCGGGGCGGCGGCGCAGGGCACCCAGACCGGAGCAGGGCACATCCACCATGACGCGGTCAAACAGCTGACCGGGTTCAATAGAGCCGGGCAGGTTGGAGGCGTTCTTGCGCAGGGTCTCGCGGATCTGGCGGCCGTCGCCGGTGAGTACCGTGTAGCTGTCCTCGGGCAGGGGGCGCATGGAGGATTCCACGAGCTGGGCGCGGTGCGGTGCCGCCTCGTTGGCGACCAGGGATGCGCCGCGCTGAATACCGAGCGCGCCGAGCAACGCCGCCTTACCGCCGGGGCCTGCGCACAGGTCGAGCCATGCGGTGTCGGTGCCGTCCAGGGGGGCTGCGGCGAGCGCGCGTGCCACCAGCTGAGAGCCGGCATCCTGCGCGCGGACGGTGCCTTCACGTACGGATTCCAGGCGCGCCAAGTCGCCGGAGGCGTACAGCGCCGAACCTTCAACCAGTTCACCGTCGACGGCGCCCTGTTCGCGTGCCTCGTCGAGGCTACCCAGGCCGGGCAGCGCAACCAGGTTCACCACGGGGGCGAGGTTGTCCGCTTCGAGCAGCTGCTCAATTTCGGAGGCGGGGCGACCGTGCGCAACGAGTGCCTGACGCATGGAACGCACAATCCAGCCGGGGTGCGAGGCGAGCAGCGCCATGCGCTCGGTGTCGTCCTTCGCGTCCTCGATGATGAGTTCGTACCACTCTTCGGGGGTGCGCTCGGAGACGCGGCGCAGCACCGCGTTAATAAAGCTTGCCGGGCCGGCGCCAATCTTTTCGCGTGCCAGGGACACGCTCTGGTTCAGTGCCGCGTGGGCGGGAACGCGCATGTTCAGCAGCTGGTGCACGCCCATGCGCAGCACGATGAGGGTGGTGGTGCCGACCTTCTCGAGGGGGCGGTCTACGCAGCGGCTGAGGATTGCGTCGTAGGTACCCTGGTGGCGCAGCGTGCCGTAGGTCAGCTCGGTTGCAAAGCCTGCGTCGCGGTGGTCGAGGCGGTGGCTACGAATCGCCTTGGGCAGCACGAGGTTCGCGTAGGCGTCAGATTCCGCCACGGAGCGCAGTACGTCGAAGACGGTTGCGCGTGCGGTGTCTGCGGTACGCGAGCGTGCGGAGGGTGCCGCCGCGGAGAATTCGCGGGCGGACATGGATCGGCGGTTGCGTTCGTGGCCACTCTTATTGCGCTGGGAGACGCCGCCGCCACCGCGTTTGGTGTCGTCGTGCTCGGTCTTGGCTCGGCGTGCGGCGCGTTCGACGCTGGTCAGGCCGTCAAAGCGGCGACCGGTGCGCGATTCGGGGCGGGAGTTGCCATCCCATTTCTGCGGGCGGCCCTGAGTGCGGCTATTCTGCGAACGCTGATTCTGAGTGCGCTCGGAGTTTTGGGACTGCTGGCGGTTCTGCTCACTCACACCAGAGCCAGCACCCGAGCCGGAGCGGCGGCGGCGCTTACGCTTCGCACCGCCCTCACCCTGGCCGCCGCCCTGGTTAAACTTGCCGTTACCGCCATTACCGGCGTTACCAGGCTTGCCGTGTCCTCCCTTGTAGGGGTGCTTTTCGTTGCTCATGCGAGTACCACCAGGCCTTCCGCCATGTCCTTGCCAGCGCCGCGAGCCCACGCGGGCGCATCCATCATTTTCTTACCGGCAGGCTGAACCTGCAGCAGCATCAGCGGTTCGGTACCGGTTCCGACCAGTACCTTCTTCGCGTGCAGACGCACCGCGCCGGGTGCGAGGGGGCCACCGTTCGCCTCGATCAGGGACTGCGCCAGGCGCTCGTCGGCAACTGCCAGACCACCGATCTTGAAGCGGTTTTCCCCCAGTTCGCACCATGCGCCGGGTTCGGGGGTCACGCCGCGGAAGCGTGCCAGAATCCGCTCGGCGGGTTCGGTCCAGGTGAGGCGGCCGTCGGCAATGCTCATCTTGGAGGCGTAGCTGACCGACTCGTCCTCGACCTGCACGGTTCCGCTTTCGCCCGCTTCGAGGCGTTCGAAGGTGCGTTCAAGCAGTGCACCGCCGCTGGTGGCGAGGCGCATCAGCACGGTACCTGCGGTGTCGTCGGCGGCTACGGGGGTGGATTCCTGTTCGAAGGTGGGGCCGGTGTCAAGGCCTTCTTCGAGCAGGAAGGTGGTGGAGAAAATTTCCTGCTCACCGGCGATGAGGGCGCGCTGCACGGGGGCGGCGCCACGCCATGCGGGCAGCTTGGAGAAGTGCAGGTTGACCCAGCCGTAGCGCAGGGATTCGAGCGCGGACAGCGGCAGCAGGGCGCCGTAGGCGACCACGGCGGCTGCGTCAGCGTTCAGTTCTGCGATGGCTGCGGCGGCTTCGTCGTTCCAGCGGTTTGCCTTCACGATGGGCAGGCCGAGCTCTTCGGCACGCTGCGCGACCGGGGAGGGAGTGAGCACGCGCTTGCGGCCCACGGGGGCATCTTCGCGGGTGAGCACGCCGACCACGCGCACCTTATCGGAGTTCGCCAGGTAGTCGAGCGGGGGCACGGCAACGTCGGGGGTGCCTGCGTAAATGATGTTGAGCATGTGAGCCTACTTTCCGAAGCTACCGAAGGAGGAACCGGCACCGAACGCGCCACCGCCGCCGAAGGCACCGCCCACGCGGGCTGCACGCTCGGTCACGGTCTTAGCGGCGACCGTGTTGTAGTCTGCGGCGCGCAGGGCACGCATCACGCGCTGGCGGTCTTCACCCACGAGACGGTCAATGAAGAGCTTGCCGTGCAGGTGGTCGGTTTCGTGCTGCAGCATGCGCGCGAACAGGCCCTCACCCTCCAGCACGAGGGGTTCGCCGTGGCGGTCCACGCCGGTCACGCGCGCCCAGTTCTTACGCGGGGTCGCGGACTTCTGGCCGGGCACGGACAGGCAGCCTTCGCCGCCTTCCTGATCTTCTTCACCGACCTCGAGCACTGGGTTGATGATGTAGCCTTCGCGGTCGTCAATGCCGCCGAAGGTGAAGATCTGCTTGGAGATGCCAACCTGCGGGCCGGCAAGGCCCACGCCGCCCACGTCATACATGGTTTCTAGCATGTCGTCGATGAGTCGTGCCAGGTCGTCGTCGAAGACGGTGATGGGGTCGCAGACGCTGCGCAGCACCGGGTCGCCCACGGTGCGGATGCTCAGGATGGTCATGGTTCTCCTTTGCCGGCGGGTGCCGGGAATGTGCTTACGGATTTCATTGTGGTGGCAGAACTGCGCGGTTGAACCTCGCGGGTGAAACTGCGCTAGCGGTTTTCTCAGTAGCGGGTTCTTCACAGCGGGCGCATTCTTCACAGCGTAGCTCGCGGTTCTGCCTATTGTTCTATTGTCGCCGATTCAGTAGCGCGAAGCTAGAACGAATCGAGGCGGCAGGGTGAGGGCTGAGCCTCACCTCCGCGGAGGGTTTGAACCCTCTCCCCTATGCCGCGGGCGGGGGTACTCATCTACGCTACGGGCGGGGGCACTACGGGCATGAGCGAGGGGTCTTCAAATTCTTGAACCTGACGGTCAAATTCCCAGACGCGGCGCAGGGCGCAGAACTTGTACCAGTTGCGTTCGAGCACGGCGGGGTTTGCCTGCTGCGGCAACACCTGCGTTTCGCCGAGTGCCACGCCCATGAGGACGGGTGCGTCGCCGTATTTCCAGGGTTCCCAGGTGCCGTCGTCGGGGTCGACGAGGGATTCTTCGGCTTTGAGTCCGGCGACGAGCTGCATGACGACTTTTTCGTCGAGCGCTTTGACGCGGCCGCGTTTGTCGGTGCCTTTGGTTTTGTAGTCGATGATGCAGGTTCGCCCTGCGATTTCTGCGACGAGGTCGAGGGTTCCCGCGTAGCCGACGGTGTCGTTCCAGATGGTGACTTCGGCGGCGAGGGGGCGGGGTTTGAAGGCTTCCCACCATTCGTCGAAGCGGTCGGCGTAGGCTTGTTCGCCGTTGATGATGAGCTGTTCGCGGCTTTCGTCGAGGTTGTGTTCGCGGCCCATGGCGCGTAAGGCGACGGCTTCGGCGTAGTTGTGGACGCGGTCGCCTCGGGCGGCGGCTGCGTCGCGGTATCGTTCGGAGGCGCTGGCTGCGTCGCGGATGATGGCGAATTTGAGGCCGTGGGATCCGGTGGCGCGGTAGGCGCGCTGGTCTTCGAGGGCGGCTTTGGCTGCCATGTACCCGTGCCAGCCGCTGAGGTCGCTGGCGTGCTGCCCGATGACGGTGGTGATGGAGGGGACGAGGGGTTCTCCTCCGCGGACGCGCGCGTACATGCGTCCGTAGTCGGTGGCTGCGGCGAGTTCGGGTGTTGTCACGGGGTACCTCATTCTCGGGTGGTTGTGTCCGCGGCTGGGTTTGTACTGCTGGTGGGCACAAATACCGGTGGGCATAATAAAACCCCCGTTCCTTGAAACGGGGGTTATTTGGTGCGTGATACTGGGTTCGAACCAGTGACCTCTTCGGTGTGAACGAAGCGCGCTACCACTGCGCCAATCACGCTTACGGATAAGACTATACCGAGGCTTGGCGTGAAGGTCAAATTTTGCGCGCCCCTTTTTTATCCCCGTTTTATTCCCGCCGAGAAGCCACTTGTGTTTCGAAAAGCCACATAAGTGGTGGCTTCTCGAAACACTTGTGGCTTTTCAGCGAGTATGCGGCGGCGGCACAGAGTCTAAGAGGTCTTCCGACCGGAGGTGGCTGCAGGTTCAGTAATGACTTATGGACTTTGGTCATGAGTTACGGACTGTGGGACTAAGTTAGCGTCTTCAGCGATAGCTTTTAACCATTGCTAAGGTCACTAAGTCATGACCGAATCTAAAACCAGTTTTCACCGGATAAACAAAGAAGCCCTTCATCCGAAGATGAAGAGCTTCTTTCCTAGTGTGACCCCAACCAGTTTGTAACGGTGACGGAGGGGCATGATGCCGAGCGCGCGAGGAAATCCATCATGCCCCGGAGTGCCGCGACGTAAGGAGCGGCGCCGTGAGAGGCTCACGGCGGCACCATAGAATCTGGGCTTATTTTTACCTGATAAACAAATAAACCCTCAGTCAGAAGACTGAGGGTTTATTTCCTAGTGTGACCCCAACCGGATTTGAACCGGTGTTGCCGCCGTGAGAGGGCGGAGTACTAGGCCGCTATACGATGGGGCCGCAACCTCCGTTAGGAGGTTAGCTGGGATACCAGGACTCGAACCTAGAACAAAGGAACCAGAAACCTTCGTGTTGCCAATTACACCATATCCCATTACTCTATTGAGTTACCGTTCCGTTTTTCGCCTTTCGGCTTATCACCGGAACGAGTAATAACTATACGGGTCTTTCTGGAGGCGTGCAAGCCGAAATCTGGAGAGCCGCCTCACATTCACGGTTTCATGCCCGCCACTTCCGCGTATTTCCGGGGTTTTTAGGGCTAAAAAGTTTTTTAAATTTCTTCAAAAAGAGGGTTTTGGGGCCGATTTTCGCCCCTCAAGACAGCTTCGAGGGGGCTCGGAGAGTAGCTTTACCCCCTCCTCAGCACGCTTTGCGCCCCAAATTTTTTGAAGATTTTTTCTTCCCGCACCACCTCCCGGCACCCAGATAGCCAAGTAGCCAGATAGCCAAGTAGCCAGGCAACCAGGTAGCCGGCTCCCCAAGCAGTCATCTCGGGAAAGATCATAAAACCCTCACCCCACCCCGCACTTCCAAAAGCTAAGACTTATCAAAACTGTTGGAGACAACGAAAAAGCCCCGAGGCGAACCTCGGGGCTTTAGTGGAGCGGTTGACGAGACTTGAACTCGCGACATCCACCTTGGCAAGGTGGTGCTCTACCAACTGAGCTACAACCGCATGTTTTCGCTTTGAACTTTTCAGTTCGTCGCAACAACAGGTACTACTATACGAGCCTTTGCCGGGGTGCGCAAACCAAATTCTTGCCGCACTCCCCAAAATCGAGCCAGATTCACCCCAACAAAACATACTGACTAGTAGTTTTACAGGAAACACCCATCACAAAAAATATTCTCAAATTTATGAAAAATCCCCTTATCCGCCGGGTTTCCTTCAGACCTTTCGGTCGTCAGATTCCCGCTGGATAAGGGGATTCTCTAGAGCTTAGTCGCTACTACCGCCAGAGTCGCCTCCACCGGAATCGCCGCCGCCTGAGTAGTCGGAGCTACTGTAGCTGCTGTAGTCCGAACTGCTGGAGCTGCTGGAGCTTCCGGCGTCGAAGTCGCCCGCGTCCGGGTCGGGGCCCGGGTCCACGAAGTCGTCGTCTTCCTCTTCTTCGTCCGAAGAGCCAGAAGAATCCGAAGAGTCCGAGGAATCCACGACAGACGACGAGGTGCTCACGTCGCCGCCGCGAGCCGCGTTCTGCATGGCGCGTGCCTCCAGGAATGCGGTCACGTAGGCGAGCGCCGCGCCGGCAATAATGATGACGACCATCCATACGGAGCGGTCAAAGCCGGCGATGTAGGCGAACACCCAGATAATGCAGGCGTTGGTGAGCGCCATGATGGAGCCCTTCAGCAACGCCTTCCCCATGATCGATTGATTCATGGTTAGCTCAGTTCAGCGGCAAGCTTGCGCAGGCGTGCGAGGGAGGATTCCTTGCCCAGGATTTCCATGGATTCGAACAGCGGCGGGGAGATGCGCTCACCGGACACTGCGATACGCACGGGGCCGAATGCGAGGCGCGGCTTGATTTCCAGGCCGTCGACGATTGCGGCGCGCAGGGCTGCCTCAATGTTGGCTGCGGTGAAGTCCTCGAGGGGTTCCAGAGCCTCAATAGCGGCGGCGAGGACCTGCGGTGCGGATTCCTTGAGCTGCTTGCGTGCGTCGTCTGCGGTGCTGATTTCTTCGTCAGCCTTGAAGAGGAATGCGAGCAGGCCGGGTGCTTCGCCGAGCAGCTGCATGCGCTCCTGAACGAGGGGGGCTGCTTCGGTGAGGATCTGCTCTTCACGCTCGGTGAGGGTTTCGCCGAGTACGCCTGCAGCCTGCAGGTACGGGATGAGGCGGTCGCGGAAGTCCTTGGGGTCGAGCGCACGGATGTGGTCGCCGTTGATGGACTCTGCCTTCTTCACGTCGAAGCGTGCGGGGTTGGCGACAACGTCGTGTACGTCGAAGTGCTCGACGAGCTCGTCGATGGTGAAGACGTCCTGGTCTGCGGAGAGGGACCAGCCCAGCAGGGACAGGTAGTTCAGCAGGCCTTCCTTGATGAAGCCGGAGTCGCGCAGCAGGAAGAGGTTCGACTCGGGGTCGCGCTTGGAGAGCTTCTTGTTGCCCTGGCCCATGACGTAGGGCAGGTGGCCGAATTCGGGGATGAAGCTGGTCACGCCGGTGTCGATGAGTGCGCGGTAGAGCGCGATCTGGCGCGGGGTGGAGGAGAGCAGGTCTTCGCCGCGCAGCACGTGGGTGATGCCCATGAGTGCGTCGTCGACGGGGTTCACGAAGGTGTACAGCGGGTCGCCGTTGGAGCGGACGACCACGTAGTCGGGTACGGTGCCTGCCTTGAAGGTGATTTCGCCGCGAACGAGGTCGTTGAAGGTGATGTCTTCGTCGGGCATGCGCAGACGCCACACGGGCTTGCGACCCTCGGCGCGGTAGGCTTCCTTCTGCTCTTCGGTGAGGTTGCGGTCGTAGTTGTCGTAGCCGAGCTGCGGGTCCTGACCGGCTGCCTTGCGGCGTTCCTTCACCTCGTCGGGGGTGGAGAAGTCTTCGTACACGTAGCCGCCTTCAACGAGCTTTGCGAAGACCTCGTTGTAGATGCCTGCGGCCTTACGCTCGGACTGGCGGTAGGGCTCGTGGGGGCCGCCGACGCCCACGCCTTCGTCCCAGTTGATGCCGAGCCAGTGCAGGGATTCGAGCACCTGGTTGAACGACTCTTCGGAGTCGCGTGCCGCGTCGGTGTCTTCGATGCGGAAGATCAGCTTGCCGCCGGTGTGGCGTGCGTACGCCCAGTTGAAGAGGGCGGTGCGGACCATACCCACGTGCGGGGTGCCGGTGGGCGAGGGGCAGAAGCGGACGCGGGTGTCTGCGGGGCTGTTGAGTACGGGACCGTGGTATTCGGTCATGATGTCTCCTTGACGGTGTGTTTCAGGATGTACGTTACGTTTGTGGGCGCGGGCTACTTAGTCGCGCACGCGGGTGACGAGGGAGCCGATGCCTTCGACTTCGACCTCTACTTCGTTGCCGTCGCGCAGTACGCTGATGCCGGCGGGGGTGCCGGTGAGCAGTACGTCGCCGGGCAGCAGGGTGAAGATTTCGGAGGCTGCGGCAACCTGTTCGGCTACGGAGTAGTGCATTTCGGAGGTGTTGCCTTCCTGCACGACGTCGCCGTCAACCCAGGTGGTGATGTTCAGCGAGTCGGTGTCCAGGTCGGTTTCGATCCACGGGCCGAGCGGGGTGGAGCCGTCGAAGCCCTTGGCGCGGGTCCACTGGCGGTCTTCGAGCAGGTCGCGGGCGGTGAGGTCGTTGGCTACGGTGTAGCCGAAGATGACTTCGTGCACGCGCTCGAGAGGCACGGACTTGGCGATACGACCGATAATGACGGCGAGTTCACCTTCTGCGCTGACGGCTTCGGAGTACTCGGGCAGGGTCACGGGGTCACCGGGGCCGATGACGGTGGTGTTGGGCTTGAGGAAGAACTGCGGGGAGGCGGGCGCCTCGGTTCCTGCCCAGTTTGCGATCGCTCCAATCACCTTGGAGCGGGGGATGATCGGGGCGAGCAGGCGCACCTGGTCGATGGGGTAGGTGGTGCCGGTCGGTTCGATGCCCGAGTAGAAGGGGTCGCCGGCGAGTACGCGCAGGGTTTCTTCGCCTGCGTCGCCTTCTACCAGCCCGAAGTGGAGCTCATTATTTACGGTAAATCGTGCAATACGCATACTTTCTAGGGTACCAGCCTTCGAGGGTTGCGGCGGCGGGGTGCGCCTCCCCTCCCCTATCCTCGCGCTATCAACGCCGCGCGCACTATTCGCCGGGCGCAGCATTCACCCGGCACAGCGAATCCCCGCGGGCTACTTACCGCGCGACGTGCGGGGTCGGGCGGGGCATCCTGCGGGGATTTCGCGGGTTACGTTATGTCGAACGTTTAGATGAGGCGGGTCATCCAGCCGTGGCGGTCCTCAACGGTGCCCAGCTGAATACCGACGAGCTCTTCACGCAGGCTCTTGGAGATTTCGCCGAAGTGCTCGGTGGGTGCCGGGATTTCGAAGTCTTCAGCCTTGAGCTTGCCGATGGGGGCAACCACTGCTGCGGTGCCGCAGGCGAAGATTTCGGTGATGTCGCCGTTTGCCACGCCTTCACGCCACTCGGTGAGGGTGATGGCGCGCTCTTCGACGGTCATGCCGCGGTCCTTGGCGAGCTGAATCAGCGAGGAGCGGGTCACGCCTTCGAGGATGGTGCCGGTCAGTTCGGGGGTAACAATCTTGTTTTCCTTGCCGAAGATGAAGAACACGTTCATGCCGCCGAGCTCTTCGATGGCGTCGCCGCGGTGCGGGTCCTTGAAGATGACCTGCTTGCAGCCGTGCTTTTCGCCTTCGGTCTGGGCGATCATGGATGCCGCGTAGTTACCGCCGCACTTTGCCGCGCCGGTGCCGCCTTCGCCTGCGCGGGCGTAGGTGGTGGAGAGCCAGATGTCTACGGGTTCGGGGGTGCCGAAGTAGTTACCTGCGGGCGAGCCGATGACGTGGTACTGCACGTGGCGTGCGGGGCGAACGCCCAGGAATGCCTCGGTTGCGATCATGAAGGGGCGGAAGTAGAAGGCTTCACCGTCGCCGGTGGGTACCCACTGCTCGTCCATCTTCACGAGTTCGCGCAGGGATTCGATGAAGGTCTCTGCGGGCAGTTCGGGCAGGGAGAGGCGGCGTGCGGAGTTCGCGAAACGTGCCGCGTTCTTTTCGGGGCGGAAGGTCCATACGGAGCCGTCGGCGTGGCGGTAGCCCTTGATGCCTTCGAAGATTTCCTGACCGTAGTGGAAGACGGATGCTGCGGGGTCGAGGACGAGCGGGCCGTAGGGGTGAACTCGTGCGTCGTACCAGGTGCCGCCGGTCTTGTAGTCACCTTCCCAGTCGATGGTGACCATGTGGTCGCTGAAGTAGTCGCCGAAGCCGGGGTTTGCGAGGATTTCGGCGCGGCGTTCGGCGGTGGCGGGTGACTGGTTTGCTTCGTGGCTGAATTCGGTTGCCATCGTTCTGCGTTCCTCTTCGTCTAGTTGCCTCTGTGGGCGTTCTTTGAGTGGCGGTTCTCGCGGCGGGGCGAGGGACCGGTGTGTGCCGCCGGGCGCGTTGTCGTGCGGGGCAGATGGTGCATCTAGCGGTCTGTGCTAGTCGGATGCATCAAAGCTAGTGGTGGATGGTGTCCACCGCCGAGGTGCCGGGCGGGTGTGCCTGACCTGTTTTAGAGTACCGGAAAGATGCGTTTGCCGCATGCGCACCTTTTCTCCCATTCAGGATGTGAACAGGGGCTGTACGGTGATGGTATGGGTGAAGCCCGGAAGGTGTGTTCCTTCCGGGCTTCACGGGTGTTTTGCGTTCAGCTGCTACGGCAGATGAGTTTTAGCCGAGCAAGTTTCAGCCGCGTGAAATTTAGCCGAGGCGTGCGAGCACGTCCGCGCCGACCTGATCGGTTCCGCGCACGCTCGCGCCGTTCTCGCGCATATCTGCTTCGATGGCGTCCTCAATGCGGGCTGCGGCGGCATCGTGGCCGAGGTGGCGCAGCAACATTGCGCCGGCAAGGATTGCGGCGGTCGGGTTTGCCTTGTTCTGGCGGGCGATGTCCGGTGCGGAGCCGTGTACAGGCTCGAACATGGAGGGGAACTCGCCAACGGCGTTGATGTTGCCGCTTGCCGCGTAACCGATACCGCCGGTCACTGCACCGGCGAGGTCGGTGATGATGTCGCCGAAGAGGTTGTCGGTGACGATCACGTCGAAGCGGGCGGGGTCGGTGACCATGAAGATGGTGGTCGCGTCAATGTGCAGGTAGTCGGTCTCGACCTCGGGGAATTCAGCCGCGATTTCGGTGAAGTAGCGGTTGTAAAGGCGACCGGCGTGGGTGAGCACGTTGGTCTTGTGCACGAGGGTGACCTTCTTGCGGCGGGTGGAAGCCAGCTCGAAGGCGTAGCGCACCAGGCGCTCCACACCGTGTGCGGTATTGAGGGAAACCTCGGTGGCGATTTCGTGCGGGGTGCCGCCGCGGATGACGCCGCCGTTGCCAATGTAGGGGCCTTCGGTGCCTTCACGCACGACGACGAAATCGATGTTGCCGGGGTTGGCGAGCGGGGAGACGGCGCCGGGGTACAGGCGGGAGGGGCGCAGGTTGATGTAGTGGTCGAAGGCGAAGCGCAGCTTCAGGAGCATTTCGCGTTCGATGAGGCCGGAGGGAATCTTACCGCTGCGAGGGTCTGCACCGATGGCGCCGAAGAGGATCGCGTCGTGCTGCTTGAGGGATTCCATGGTGGAGTCGGGCAGGGTTTCACCGGTTTCCAGCCAGTGCTCGGCGCCGAGCTTGTAGTGGGTGGGGGTTACGGTGATGTTTTCGAGCTCGCAGGCGCGGGTGAGGATGCGCTGGGCTTCGGTAATGATTTCGGGGCCGATGCCGTCGCCGGGGATGACGGCGAGGTCGATGCTACGTGCTTCAGTCATGCCTCTACCGTAATACGCGCCGCGGGTGGGCGGTAGAACGTGCGGGCGGGTTCTCAGACTCTGGGCTGACCCCTATCTCTGCCCGGCAGCGCCTCCTGAAATTTGGGAGGGCACCCAGCCTCTACCGGTTAAAACAATATTCCCCGGCTGAATCATCAGCCGGGGAATATCGTTATGAGTTCTCACTCAAAGTGAGAGCCCTAGGGTCTATGCAATTACGCGGTGCGCTTGCAGAGGGTGACCTTGACGTAGCCGTTGCCACGTTTGCCACGAGCGGTCGGAGCGTTGCCTGCGGACTCGATGGTACCGCCGGAAACACCGGGAGCAACGTAGGAGCCACCAGCGCCACCGCCGCCACCGAACTGTGCGAAGCCAACGTTCTGGCGGATACCGTTGGGGTTGTTGTTCCACTTCTGGGTCAGAACGATTGCGGAGGAGGAGGTAGAAGCACCGGAGCCACCGCCACCGTAGCCTGCGCCACCACCTGCGGAGATGACGGACTCGTAGCCGTTGAAGTTGTAACCAATGGACTTGTACTCAAGAGCGTAACCGGAACCGTTGTGGGTACCCTCTTCCTTCTTGGTGCGATCGTTGTTGTCAATCAGGTAAGAGTAGGAGCCCACGCCGTCGCCACCGTTACCCTTGAAGCCGTCGCCACCCTGGTTACCGGACTTGGAGGAAGCGTAGATTTCCTGGTTGTTAGCGGAGGAGTAACCCAGAACACCGTTGGGGGAGGTGCCGGAGGGCAGAGCGGTCTTGGAACCACCGTTACCACCGATACCTGCGGAGCCACCCTCACCTGCGTTAACAGTGGTGGTGACGGAGGTGTCAGCAGCGTAGGTCAGTGCACCCTGGTTACCTGCGGAACCTGCTGCACCGTCAGCGGAGCCACCGGTGGAACCGATAACGGGGTACACGTTGCGCTTTGCCTTCTCGGGCCACAGGCGACCTGCGTCAACTGCGCCAGCCTCAGCGTACTTGGGGTTGTTGTTAGCGCCACCGGAGTTCACGAAGCCGGCACCACCGCCGCCACCTGCAACTGCAACGGGGGTACCGTTGATCACCAGAGCGGAGGAGCCACCACCGGATGCGGAATAGATGATGCGCTTCAGGGAGGAGTTATCGGGCCAGATAGCGTTCACACGCTGCATGACGGTTGCGGGGATGGGGGTGGGCAGGTTGGAGGAACCGCCGTTACCGTAGCCCTCGCCACCCTCTGCGGGGGTCAGGGGGTCGTTACCAATACCACCGGCCGCGCCGATGAGCTGAACGGTCTGGCCGGGCTTGACCTCGATGATACCGGTGATCTTAGCACCGGAACCTGCTGCGATATCCTCGTAGTTGGTACCACCAGCGCCACCGACGACCTCGAACTTGATCTTGTCAACCAGGTCGGGAACGATGAAGGATGCGGAACCCTTGGCACCGGAAGCGTTACCCTCTGCGGTGTAAGCTGCGGTGGACTCCCACTCACAAACGGTGGAAGATGCGAAAGCGGGAACTGCAGCGGAAGCTGCGACAACCGGAGCAGCCCATGCTGCGCCAGCGACAACCTTGCGGCGAGAAATGTTAGTAGACATGTATGTCCTTCGAGAGTGATGTCATTTTGAGGAATAAAAGTTATCACCCGCCGTCGTGTGCGGCGAAGAACGTCACCTGATGAGATTCGAGTGAGTGAAGTAGGCTTGCGCCTAACCTCTTGGTGATAACGACATAATGCTGTAACCGGTCCCCTACATAGGGACTTTGCGTTTCAGAGCGCTTGGTGTTCGCTCCGTGAGGTCTTAGCTCATGGTCGCAGAATTTCGGTACGGCTAAAACTATACCCACCAAGAACCTATCCCGCAATGGTTCCAAAAATGGTTTGATGAGGGGGTTTCCCTTAAACTCTCCGCATTGGTTGAAGGTTTTTCAACCAAAATAGGTTACTTAAGGGAGTTACAGGTCTCTTAAACCCGAATTGGAAGCCCATATAACCCCAAACTCTCAAGTTACAGTTGAAGAAATATTTTTCAAAAAAGTAACTAAGGTCACTAAAAATAGCTATTTTCGGCGTGTCATACTCACCCAAGCACACACCCTCACACACAAACCCACAAAATATTCCTGCATGTGAGCACCCTAAAAGCACTTCCAGGCCCCGCCCCACCACCCCGATACACTGGAAACATGCCCCTCAAGCACGCCGAACCCCAGCAGAACCCACAGCACAGCACAGAGACAGCCAAACCCGGCTACGCCGTAACGAAAACCCGCGGCACCTCAGAAAGCAACGACCTGCCCGCCGACGCCATCACCGCCTCCAGCCGCGTGCAAAGCTACCTCAGAGACAAACGCAGCTGGATGAACGTCCTCGTCGTCGCGCACATGCAGTTCTTCTGCTGCGTGCTCTCCGTTGCCTTCATCAACGGCTACGGCTGGATCCCGGTCATCTCTGCACTCTGTAGCACCACCGCGCTCTACTTCCGCTACCGATTCCCCTACGGCAGTATCTACGTGGTCATCGCGGCGCTCTGCCTCACCCTCGTGTCCCCCTTCCCCGATTCACTCGCCCTCACCTGCTACCCGCCGGTCAGCCTCGCCGCCTACCATATCGGCAGGCACTGGACCCGCCGCGCCCGCTTCCGCGGCCTCATTCTCGGCTGGGTCGGCGCACTTGCCGTCACCGTGCAGGCCTCACTCTCACTCCTCTACCACTGGGACGACATACCCGCCCGTATCTTCATCTCCCTGATGCTCGGCGTACTCTGCGGCTCCATCTTCACCGTCTTCTGGTTCCTCGGCGACTCCCGCCGCATGCGCGAACTGCGCAGCGAAGAGTTCGAAGAACGCGCCCGCCGCCTCGAATACGAGCAGGAACAGGAACGCCGCCTTGCCGCGCAGGACGAACGCACCCGCATCGCCCGCGAAATGCACGATATTGTGGCGCACTCGCTCTCCAGCATTATTTCTCAGGCGGACGGGGCACGCTACGCCGCCGCGAGCGCCCGCACCGCACGCGCACAGCACACCCAACAGGCAGAGCAATCCGGTCAGGCTGAGCAGTCGGGTCAAGCACAGCAGCAGAGCACGCCGGATATTGCCGAGCAGACCCTAGAACTCATCGCAGACACGGCACGTGACTCCCTCACCCAGATGCGTTCCCTACTCGGGCTACTGCGCACGGACGAGGCAACCGCCTACGCGCCCGTGCCCACCCTCAGCGATATGCCCGCCCTCGTGGAGCAGAGCCGCCGCGCCGGGCTACCCGTCACCTTCACCGGAATCACCGGCACCATGGCGCGTGCCCTACCGCAGGGTGCCGAGCTGGCGGCGTACCGCACCGTGCAGGAGGCGCTCACCAACGCGCTCAAGCACTCCCCCGGTGCGGCAACCACCGTCACCATTCACTGGGGTGAGGATGGTCTGCAGTTGCGGGTGCAGAACGACCCGGTTTCCTCTGTTTCCTCTGCCGTAAATCAGCGCGCCAGCAGCCCTGTACCCGGTAGCGGTAACGGTCTGCGCGGCATGAGCGAGCGCATCGCCCTCTACCACGGCACCCTCACCTACGGCCTGCAACCCGACGGCGGCTGGCTCGTTGAGGCGACGCTCCCCTACCGCGACCTCTAATACCCGTGCCCTCTACTACCTCGTGATCTAGGATTGAAACTATGTACTCTTCTGCACCACAGACCGCCCAGCCAATCCGCGTGATGCTCGTTGACGACCAGCGCCTAGTGCGCGGCGGCCTGAGCATGCTCGTCAACTCCCAGCCGGACCTGCAGGTCGTCATGGAAGCTGATGACGGCCTGGCGGCTATTGACGTTTTTGACCGTATGGTCTCTGAGGGGCAGGCGCCGCATGTCATCCTCATGGATGTGCGCATGCCGCACTGCGACGGGCTGGAGGCGGCGCGCCGTATTCTGGAGCGTGACGCTCAGCGTGCGGAAAGTGATTGTGCGGAAAGTGATTGTGAGGCGGATGAGCGGGTGCGCATTATTATGCTCACCACCTTCGATATTGATGAGTACGTGTATTCGGCGGTGCGTGCCGGTGCGAGCGGTTTCTTGTTGAAGGACACTCCGCCGGAGCAGCTGCTGGAGGCGATTCGTACGGTGCACCGCGGCGATGCGGTGATTGCGCCGTCTGCGACTCGCCGCCTGTTGGAGCAGATGATTCCGGTGCTGGACTCCCCCGTTCCTGCCGCGCCTGCCACTCCTGTTGCCGGGTCTATGCAGGCTACTCCCCCCGCTGCGGGTTCTGAGCTTCCTAAGGCGACGTTTATTCCGGCTAAGCCGGCGAGCCCGGTTGATTCTTCTTATCAGAGCGAGCCTGTTGCGGATTATCCGCATCGTGAGTTGATTGAGCAGTTATCGCCGCGTGAGTTTGAGGTGCTGGGTCTGATTGCGCGTGGCTTGTCGAATGCGGAGATTACGCGGGAGCTGGTGTTGTCGGAGGCGACGGTGAAGACGCATGTGTCGCATGTGTTGGCGAAGTTGGGTGCGCGTGATCGTGTGCAGGCGGTCATTATGGCGTATGAGGCGGGTATCGCCCACTAGCGCCTCCCCTTATATAAGGACACAACAGCATAAAGAGCACAGCAAACTAGAGGACACAGTGAAGCCCCGGCGGGCGCCTCCGATTGGGGCACTCTCCGGGGCTCTGTAGTTAGGTGGTTTCTTGTATCTCATCGATGATTCGTTCAAAGTCGCTCATCAGCTCAGGCAACTTCTTATAGCGGCAGCTCCACCATGTCCGGTTCTGCTTCCGCATAGATGCGGGGGCGCAACCGGGTGACCATATCCACGCTGCGGCCGGTCAGCTGTTCAATGCGGTGCTGAGCATCCACCATCTGCATGAACTCGTCAAAAGGGGCTACGCCCGGCATCTGCACCAGAAAATCCAGGTCGCTGGTTTCGGTCAGCTCACCGCGGGCGGCGCTGCCGAAGAGTCGGGCACGGCGCACACCAGCGTCACGGAGGATCTGAAGAACCTCCGCTTCATGGGGTAGCGTGTACCCGCGACGTAGATTGGGGTGGCTAGTGCTCATACACCCATCATACGCGCAAAGCCAGGCTACAGGTCAGCTCCAAGAATCTGAGAGCCCAGTAGATTAGAGGGCGCAGCAAACTAGAGGACACAGTAAAACCCCGGCGGGCGCCTCCTAATCGGGGCACCCACCGGGGCGTTACTTTCTCACGCCGAGTATCCGAAACTACACCGAATACTGTGACTATGCCGGGTTAGCCGCGCATACCCTCAACCGGGGACATGCGAGCCGAACGAGCCGCCGGCAGAGCCGAAGCGAGCATCGCGGCGAGCACACCCACAATCAGGATGACCACGTACCAGACGTACGGCAGGTCAAGCACCAGCGGGGCGGAAGCGCTCATGGAAGACATAATAATCTGTGCCGAGAGGCTACCAATCACCGCACCGGCAATCATGCCGAGTACCACTGCAGCGAGCGTAATCAGAATCGCCTCAATGGAAATCATGCGGCGCAGCTGCTTGCGGGACAGGCCCAGCGAGCGGAGCATCGCATTCTCACGGCGGCGTTCGTTGACCGACAGAGTCATCGTGTTCGCCACACCAATAATCGAGATGACCACTGCGAGCATGAGCATCACCAGGGTGAAAGTCAGCATAACGGTCAGCAGCTGGTCGTAGGTCTGACGTTCCTGCAAACCACCGGTGAAGGAGCTGTCCGGGCTGGCTCGGTTCAGGTCAGCCTGCAGGGTCACGTTCTCGCTACTGGTCAGCGGGGATGCCGCACGCACCAGAACGAAGGTGTCATTACCGCGTGCCTGGCTGGTGACGGTCAGATGTGCCGCCTTGGTCTGAGCTTCCTGATCACCGCTCGCAATTGCTTCTTCCATGCGCTTCTGGGCTTCCTCAGCGGCGGGGTTGGCAACTGCCTGCGGGTTCTTGGAGTCCTGCAGCTTGGCGGCGGTGGCAGGGTTGACAATCAGCAGGGTCTGCTTGGTTTCAGACTTGACGGGCTTGAGTTCCAGTTCGCCGAGCGGGCCGTGCGCCTTCAGGCGGCTGGACTCATTCAATCCAGCGGACTTCCAGAGGCCCTGCGGCACGAGCACGGTGTCGTCGGCAAGGTTCGAGTTTTCGCCCGGCAGGATTGCCTTCAAATCGGAGGAGCTCAATGCCACCAGGTCGGAATTCTGGTTGGCGGTCTGTCCCTCGTACTCGACGGTGTAGTCAACCACACCGGCTGCGTAACCGACGGCGGATGCCTGAACGTTCTTAATGCCCTTGACCTTGGAGGCGATACCTTCCGCCTTGGTCACGGTGGAGGCTGCCTCGGACTGGTCATACGAGCTGTACTTCGCCTGCGCAGAAATCGGGTACTGCTGATCCAGGGCCTTGGTCAGCGAGGCGCTCAGCACCGAGTAACCGGTCAGCACAGTCGACACGACTAGGGTACCCACCAGCACAGCGCGGCCGGTGGAGACGGTGCGCTTGGGCGAACGCAGCGCGTTGGCGAGCGCGAGCTTGCCGGTCTGGGTGCGGGTGACCGTGCCGAGGGCGCGTACCAGCGGGGGCAGTACCAGCGGGGTGAGGAGGAAGACCGCAATACCGAGCAGCAGCGCGGCCCCCATCATGAAGGCAATGGCCTTATTGCCGGCACCCTCACCGGAACCCTGGTTCTGAGCCAGCATAGCCAGGCCAATACCTGCGGCACCGAAGACCAGACCCAGGATCGGGCCGACCTTGCCGGGCTTGCGCACCTCAAGGTTGGTGTGTTCGCTCATCGCGCTAATGGGCGAGATGCGCAGTGCGCTTCGTGCCGGGGAGAGCGAGGCAAGCACCGTGACGATGGTGCAGATCAGGGTACTGACGATTACCGGGATAATCGAGTACGAAATCATGATGCTGGTGAGGTTCGCACCAACCAGCGCACCGATCGGGAAGGTCAGCAGTGCACCGATGAGGGAGAACACCACGCCCACGGTAATGGATTCGACGAGTAGCATCCGTACGAGGGAGCCGCCGCGGGCACCGAGGGTGCGCAGCAGAGCGAGCTCGCGGATGCGCTGACCAACCAGCACCGCGAAGGTGTTAGAGATGACGAAGGAGGAAACCAGCAGAGCCAGGGCCGCGAAGGCACCCAGGACCACGCTAATAGAGGTGAAGACCGTGGAGATACTCTTCTGGTAGTCTTCCAGCAGCTTCTGACCGGTCATGACGCGCGGGTCGTTCTTAGTGTCGCCGGTGTTGAGGGTCTCCTGCAGGGTCTTGAGCTTGGCGTCGGTTACGCCGTCCTTGAACTTGAGGTAGATGAGGTTCGCGCCAGCCATACTGCGGTAGCCTGCCGCGGAGCTGCTGTTTTCTGACTCGGCTGCTTTCAAGCTGGCTTCGCCGAGGGCGGTGCCGCCAATGAAGACAGCATAATTGGTGGTGGAGCCTTCAAAACCGGGGTCAAAGAGACCGACAACGGTATATTCGGCGGTCTTATCGGTACCGGGAGCGCTGACGGATTCTACAACGTCAGTGCTGGTGACCTTGCCGTTCAGCGAGAGGTTGTGCTTCTTCGCGAAGTAGGTGGAGACCATGATTTCACGGTCGCTACTGGGGATTTTGCCCTGCACCTTGTACGGGAAGAGGCTCGAGTCGGCGGGCAGCTGGTCGTACTGCACCTGGGCTTTCTGGTCGCCGGTGCCGATCGTACCCGCAACGGCGTACTGCACCCAGTAGCCGGAGAGCAGGTCGCTCTGCTCCACCTTCTTGATCTGGTCACGGGTCAGGTAGATGGCGCTGCTGTCTTTACCGTCGCTGGTTGTAGCGGCGGAGGCGACGACCGCCTCGGCGCGAGAGAGCACGTCACCAACGGAGGAGTTGACGGTCGCCTGCAACGAGTTGGTGAGCATCATAATGGCTGCGATGAAGAAGGATGAGATCGCGATGCCTATGCCCGTGAGGACGTATTTTCCTTTGGAGGCGCGCAGATTGGAGCGCGCCACCGTGTTCAGTGTGGTTGCCACGGCTTATCGACCTTCCAGCTGTGCCATTGCGCCGAGGACGGCGTCGTAGGTGGGTTCGATCATTTCGCCGGCGACCATGCCGTCCTTGATGAAGACCACGCGGTCTGCGTAGGAGGCGGCATTTGCGTCGTGGGTGACCATGAGGATGGTCTGTGCGTGGTCGGTTGCGGCGGCACGCAGCAGGCGCAGCACCTCGGCACCGGAGTTGGAGTCGAGGTTACCGGTCGGTTCGTCGGCGAAGACCACTTCGGGGCGTGCAAGCAGGGCGCGCACGATGGCGACGCGCTGCTGCTGACCGCCGGAGAGCTGTTCGGGGCGGTGGTCGAGGCGGGTTTCCAGGCCGAGGGTCTTGACCAGGTAGTCGCGCCACTGCGGGTCGGGCTTCTTACCGGCAAGGCCCAGCGGCAGGTCAATGTTCTGGCCCGCGGTGAGGGTGGGCACCAGGTTGAACGCCTGGAAAATAAAGCCGATGTGTTCACGGCGGAACTCGGTGAGGGCGTTGTCCTTCAGGCCGAAGAGCTCGGTACCGCCAATACGAATCGAGGTTGCCGGGTTCGGGTCGGGGGTGTCCAGGGTTGCGATGGTCTGCATCAGCGTGGACTTACCGGAGCCGGAGGGGCCCATAATGGCGGTGAACTTGCCCTGCTCAAAGTCAACGGAGACGTTGTTGAGGGCGTGGACGGTAGCTTCACCCATGCCGTAGGTTTTGGAAAGGTTTCGTGCGGAGACGGCAGGCTGTGCCGTCTGGGCGTGAGGAGTTGTCGTAGTCATAGTTCAATTATTTCACGCAGCGTGGCGCTGACTACGGGGTTTTTCTCATCCTCCAGGTTGATTTTGGCGGGTGTTCACCGGGTCTTTGCCTAGGGATGTAGAGGGATGCAGGGGTTCCCGCTCATTCCGCGGGCTGAGATGAGCCTGTGGCGGGCTGGGCGGGGTGCCGCACTCATCCTTAAGGATGAGTGGCGGCTCAATCAGCATTCTCTCTCTTTTTTTCCCCCCCCCCGGCCCCGTGCACCCCTGCACCCCTACCCTGCACCCCTACCCCGCTTCCTTACCCTGCTTCTCTGCCCCGCGCCTACACCTATATATGCATGCGAAAAGCCCCCGGCTCCTCCCCCATCTAGGGTGGGGAAACCGGGGGCTTTCTCACGCTATCCGTTACGGCGCTGTCTGTTACGGCGCTATCTCAGGCGCTATCCGCTAATGATAGCTGTTATGCCTTGGGCGCTTCGTAGCGGGGGAACACCGGTGCGGGTGCGGGCAGTTCGGTGCCGGGCACGAGTGCGGTGCCGAGGGCTGCGAACTGGCGTGCGTCGCCTTCGGGTACGCCGAGCAGGGTCAGCAGCTTGGCGGTTGCGTCGGGCATGACGGGCTGCACCAGCAGGGCGACCTGGCGTACGACCTCGAGGGTTACGTACAGTACGGTGTTCATTCGGTCGAGTTCGCCGTTCTTGCGCAGGGTCCAGGGTTCCTGCTCTGCGAAGTAGGCGTTGGTGTCTGCGAGGACGGTCCAGATGCGGTCGAGTGCGCGGTGGAATGCCTGCTCGTCGAAGTCTGCACGGACCGGCTCGTAGAGGGCTGCCGCCTCGTCGAGGATCTTGCGGTCGGCTTCGGTGAATTCGCCGTGGGTGGGCACGGCACCGCCGCAGTTCTTGGCGACCATGGACAGCGAACGCTGGGCGAGGTTGCCGAGGTTGTTTGCCAGGTCGGAGTTGATGCGGTTGATGATGGACTCTTCGGAGTAGGAGCCGTCCTGACCGAAGGACACTTCACGCATGAGGAAGAAGCGTACGGCGTCGAGGCCGAATGCGTCGACGAGGTTTGCGGGGTCGACGACGTTACCGACGGACTTGGACATCTTTTCGCCGTTGACGAGCAGGAAGCCGTGGCCGAACACGCGCTTGGGCAGTTCGATTCCGGCAGACCACAGGAATGCGGGCCAGTAGATGGAGTGGAATCGGGTGATGTCCTTGCCGATGAGGTGCAGGTCGGCGGGCCAGTACTTGGCGAACAGTTCGTTGTCGGTGTCGGGGTAGCCGAGGCCGGTGAGGTAGTTGGTGAGGGCGTCGACCCACACATACATGACGTGCTTGTCGTTGCCGGGTACGGGTACGCCCCAGTCGAAGGTGGTGCGGGAGATGGACAGGTCGTTGAGGCCGCCCTTGACGAAGGAGATCAGTTCGTTGCGGCGCGATTCGGGGTAGACGTAGCCTTCGTTGGCGTAGAGTTCGAGGAGCTTGTCGCCGTACTTGGAGAGGCGGAAGAAGTAGGATTCTTCTTCGGTCCATTCGACTTCAGTGCCGGTGGCGATGGCGTAGCGCTGGCCGTCGCGTACTTCGGTTTCGTCTTCTGCGTAGTAGGCTTCGTCGCGGACGGAGTACCAGCCGGCGTACTTGTCGAGGTAGATGTCGCCGTTTTCTTCCATGCGCTTCCAGATGGCCTGGGATGCGACGTAGTGGTCGGGGTCGGTGGTGCGGATGAAGCGGTCGTAGCTGATGTTCAGCGCGTCGTTCATTGCTTTGAAGCGTGCGGAGTTCTCGTCGGCGAGTTCCTTGGCGGTCTTACCGAGCTTTTCGGCGGTGGTCTGCATCTTCTGGCCGTGCTCGTCGGTGCCAGTCATGAAGCGCACGTCGAAGCCGTCGAGGCGCTTGAAGCGGGCTAGCACGTCGGCTGCGATGGTTTCGTAGGCGTGGCCGATGTGCGGGTTGCCATTGGGGTAGGAGATGGCGGTGGTGATGTAGAACGGAGTTGCAGTCATAACTTTCAGTTTACCGCAGTATTAGGCGAGGCTCTCACCGGGGTTACACTCTGAAATGCGATGACTCGTTGTTTGCGGGTGGAGGCTGCCACGCCGCATGTTTCCTCCGCGCCTACGCAGGGGCACCCGTCACCCGGACGCTCCGCCCCTCCTTGCTTCGCTGCGGAGAGCGTCCGTGTGACACCCTGAGGGCGCTTCCGGAAAACACGGCGCACCAGCCTAAAACATCCAGCCGCCAGACAGCACGCTAAACCGCGACAGCCCTCCCCCACCCCACACGCAAAACACCAACCACCAAGCAACAGACCAAACAGGCGACAGCCCTCCCCGCCCCAGTTCGCTAGGCACGGGGCGCACACACTGAACCACCGCACATCTACCACAACCCCGGCGGGATTCCGCGAACCCCTGAGCCACAGATACACAGAGGCATAGATATTCCCCACCGCACCATCAGGTAACCAAGCAAGGAAAGACGGTATCGCCCGTAGTGACATCAGGGTGTCCGAAGCGAAGCGAGGACGGGTTCCCTGTAGGAACGAGGGCGAATACCGTCTTCCAAGCATCGAGCACCGGAGCAAGGGGAAATATCTATACCTCAAGCCAAAATCTATAAAATTCAGGGAACGCAAAAATCCCGCCGATTCCGAAGAATCAGCGGGATTTTCTATCAAGTGCGCCCCCTGGGACTCGAACCCAGAACCCATTGATTAAGAGTCAATTGCTCTGCCAATTGAGCTAGAGGCGCTTATTTGTTTTTCAGGGTTTCCCCTGCAACAAGTAAATACTATACGGCATTCTGTGGGTGCCTGCAACTCGGGCAAGCATGAACTGCATCACACATTTGGTGGGTGGTGTAATTCGGCTTGAGACAGCAAGAATCCGGCGCCCCTCCCCTCCCCGTGGCGGGGTGCGGGTGGAGCGCCGGTTTCTTAGAAAGCTATTGCTGAGCTACCGTTTAGCGAGCGACGGAACCTTCGGTGTAGTCGTCGTTTGCGGAGTTCCAGGAGAACAGCTCGCGCAGCTTGCGGCCGGTTGCCTCGATGGGGTGTGCCTCGCCCTTTGCGCGCAGTTCCTTGAACTCGGGTGCGCCTGCAGCCTGGTCTTCCATGAAGCGCTTTGCGAAGTTGCCGTTCTGGATGTCTGCCAGGACAGCCTTCATGTTTTCCTTGACCTCGGGGGAGATCACGCGGGGGCCGGAGACGTAGTCGCCGTACTCTGCGGTGTCGGAGATAGACCAACGCTGCTTAGCGATGCCGCCCTCGATCATCAGGTCGACGATGAGCTTGAGCTCGTGCAGGACCTCGAAGTATGCGATTTCGGGCTGGTAGCCAGCTTCGGTCAGGACCTCGAAGCCGTACTGGACGAGCTGGGAGGTGGAGCCGCAGAGCACTGCCTGCTCGCCGAACAGGTCGGACTCGGTCTCTTCGGTGAAGGTGGTCTTGATGACGCCTGCGCGGGTTGCGCCGAGGCCCTTTGCGTAGGACAGTGCGAGTGCGAGTGCTTCGCCGGATGCGTCCTTCTCGACTGCGACCAGGGCGGGAACGCCGCGGCCTGCTTCGTATTCGCGGCGGACGGTGTGGCCGGGGCCCTTGGGGGCGACCATTGCAACGTCGACGCCTTCGGGTGCGGTGATGTAGCCGAAGCGGATGTTGAAGCCGTGTGCGAAGAACAGTGCGTTGCCGGGCTTGAGGTTCGGCTCGATGCTCTCTGCGTAGACCTTTGCCTGGACCTGGTCCGGGGTCAGGATCATGATGACGTCTGCTTCTGCTGCTGCTTCTGCGACGGTTGCGACGCGCAGGCCTTCTGCCTCAGCCTTGGCGCGGGACTTGGAGCCCTCGGACAGACCGACGATGACCTTCACACCGGAGTCACGCAGGTTCAGTGCGTGTGCGTGGCCCTGGGAGCCGTAGCCGATAACTGCTACGGTGCGGCCCTGGATCAGAGAGAGGTCTGCGTCGTCGTTGTAGAAAATGGTTGCTGCCATTTCTTCTCCTCAGTAAGTTTGGTATGCGGCCCAGGCTGGGCTCAACATTGACTATTCTACTTGATAGCTGTTTAGTTGCGGGCTGTCGAGAGTACTTCTCAGTATCTGAAGTATCCGGAAGGTCTGTGAGCCCATAGGGGCGGGTATCGCATCGCCCGCCGGTTTCCCGGTGGAGGCGGTGCGATACCCGTTGCTATTCCCCGCTGGTGCGGGGTTGGCGTGGCACCCTGGTGGGTGTTAGATGCGTTCGCTCATGGCGCGGGGGCCACGTGCCAGGCCGATGGTGCCTGCGCGAACGATTTCGCGAACGCCGTAGGGTTCCAGAACGTCCAGCAGGGCGTTGAGCTTCTCCTCGGAACCGGTTGCTTCGATAACAACGGATTCGGGGGAAACGTCGATCACGGATGCACGGAACAGGTCTGCTGCCTGAACAATCTGCAGGCGTGCTACTGCGTCTGCCTTGACCTTGATCAGGATGTGGCCGCGGCGGGTGGAGGAGTCGGCGGGAAGCTCGACGACCTTCAGCACGTGAACGAGCTTGTTCAGCTGCTTGGTGATCTGCTCGATGGTGTGGGCGTCGCCTTCGGTCACGACGGTGATGCGGGAGACACCGGGGTTTTCGGTGGGGCCCACAGCCAGGGAGAGGATGTTGAACAGTCGGCGGGAGAACAGACCGGAGACGCGGGTGAGAACGCCCGGCTTATCTTCTACCAGAACGGACAGAGTGTGCTGAGACATTAGTTCTCTCCCTCACGATCGAACTCGGGCGAAGTGTTCTTCGCGACCCAAATCTTGTCATTAGATACGCCTGCCGGGACCATGGGCCAGACGAGGGCGTGGGGGCTGACGGTGAAGTCAATTACCACGGGGCGGTCGTTGATTTCGAGGGCAGCCTTGATGGTTGCGTCCACGTCTTCGTCGCGTTCGCAGCGGAAGGTTGCGCAACCGTATGCTTCGCCGAGCTTGACGAAGTCGGGGATGCGTACGGTGCCGTGGCCGTCCTTCAGGTCGGTGTTGGAGTAGCGCTCGTTGTAGAACAGAGTCTGCCACTGGCGCACCATGCCGAGGGAGGAGTTGTTGATGATGGCAACCTTGACGGGGATGTTGTTCTGTGCGCAGGTGACCAGTTCCTGGTTGGTCATCTGGAAGCAGCCGTCACCGTCGATGATCCACACGGTGGATTCGGGGTGTGCGACCTTTGCGCCCATGCCGGCGGGGACGCCGTAGCCCATGGTGCCCAGGCCTGCGGAGCTGATGAAGTGGCGGGGGCTTTCCTGCTGAATGTAGTGTGCGCCCCACATCTGGTGCTGGCCAACGCCGGTGACGTAGTATGCGTCGGGGCCGGTCAGAGCGCTGATGCGCTCGAGGACGTACTCGGGCGAGCCGAGGCCGTCGGCGGGCTTCTCGTAGCCGAGCGGGTAATCCTTGCGGATAACGTTCAGCTCGTTCCACCAGTCGGTGAGGTTCGGCAGCTGGTCTGCGAACTCGGTGGAGAGCAGGTCGGTCAGCTCGGGCAGGACGTACTTGAGGTCGCCGACGATCGGCACATCTGCGAAGCGAATCTTCGAGATTTCTGCCGGGTCAACGTCAATGTGGATGACCTTAGCCTCGGGTGCGAAGGAGTCAACCTTGCCGGTGACGCGGTCGTCGAAGCGTGCGCCGAGGGTGATGAGCAGGTCAGACTTCTGCATTGCGGCGACGGCGGGGACGGTGCCGTGCATGCCGGGCATGCCGAGGTTCTGGGGGTCGGAATCCGGGAACGCACCGATAGCGTTCAGGGTGGTGACGACGGGTGCGCCGATGAGCTTAGCCAGCTTGTGGAACTCTTCGGAGGCACCTGCACGAACCAGGCCACCGCCGACGTAGAAGACGGGGCGCTTGGATTCGGTGATGAACTTGGCTGCTTCGTGAATCTGCTTGGAGTGTCCTCGGGTGACGGGGGTGTAGCCGCGCAGTTCGAGGTCTTCGGGAATGCCGCGGTATTCCATCATGCCGACCTGCGCGTCCTTAGTGACGTCCACGAGCACGGGGCCGGGGCGGCCGGTGGATGCGATGTGGAATGCTGCTGCGAGCGCGCGGGGGATGTCCTGCGCGTCGGTAATCATGAAGGAGTGCTTGGAGATGGGCATTGCCATGCCGACGATGTCAGCTTCCTGGAATGCGTCGGTACCGAGCAGTGCGGTGGACACCTGGCCGGTGATTGCGACGAGGGGGACGGAGTCCATGTTTGCGTCGGCGATTGCGGTCAGCAGGTTGGTTGCGCCGGGGCCGGAGGTTGCGATGCACACGCCGGTCTTGCCGCTGGACACGGCATAGCCCTGAGCTGCGTGGCCTGCGCCCTGCTCGTGGCGGACCAGGATGTGGCGGACCTTCTTGGAGTCGTACAGGGGGTCATAGGTCGGCAGAATAGCTCCACCAGGCAGGCCGAATACGTCAGTCACACCCAGGTCTTCGAGGGTGCGGACGATTGCCTGAGAACCGGTCATGCGTTCTGCGGGAGCGTTTGCCGCGTCATCAGAAGTGGAAAATCCCATGGTCATGGAAATGCCTCGTGTCTTAATGGTTCTTCGTTGTACTCAATGTTCTGCGTGGGGTTTGTGTGGTCCTCACGCATCCTATGCCCGGGGGTACCAAGCTATAAAAAAAGCCCCTCGCTGTTGGTGGTAGCGGTAGGGGCGCTCAGTCGCAGTGAATAGACCCTGCCACTCGCCCTAGGCGACGTCGACAAGGTTTAGAATTCGCTGGAACATTGCTGTCTTCACCCTTCTATGGTGCGCTTCGAAAGAGGGTGAGTCAAATCTCTATGGGGTGTCGTGGTGGTTTTTGCACGGAAACCCCCAAGTCAACCTTCTTCTTTCATGATGTGGACACCTTGCGCGTGTGCGCGGATTCTAGCGCAGGTTTTTGAACAGGTGAGAAAAACTCGCATTTTTGGGCGTCATGGCGCGTAATATGTGCGAAATACTCGTGACCTTCGTTGGTTACCCCGGTAGACTGAAGCTATGACCGAACCGATCATCCCGGTCGCTGATGAGCTGACCGAAGCAAGTAAGTACGCAGAGGTTGTTGACCCCCGTAACTCTGTTGAGAGTAGCGAGTTTTTGACGGGTGAGGAACTCATTCGGGTTCTGCACCCGGTTTTTGACGACCAGATTATTAATTACGGTGCATACAATTTGGTGTATGCGACGGGTCGTGCTGTTTACCGTAATCCTGATTTGGCGTTGCATCAGTATCCTGATCAGCAGCATTTTATTGTTGGGTATCAGGATGCGCCTGATGAGGTGATTATTGCTCCGGTGAATTTGCCGGCGTTGACGCCTGCGGGTACGGCTACGACGATTGATAATACGAATGCGCTGCATGCGTATCGTGTGGGTGATGATGCGGTGACGCTTGAGTCGGTGAATGGTAGCTCGTTTTATTTGTCGTTTGAGGATAATGCTGAGGTGGCGACTCGTTTTGGCGTTGGCCTGCTGGAGCAGGGTAAGGATGTGGAGGATTTCCGTGAGTTTGTGACGCGGATTTGGCCGGTCCTGTAATAGAGACTTTTCGAAATGATTGCCCGCTGCTGTCTTGTGACGGTGGCGGGCTTTCGTGCGCCTTGAGTCTGCCAGGTTGCTGGCTTGAGGGGCGGTGCACGTCCTCGCTCCTACAGGGGCACCCGCCCTCGCTTCGCTTCGGGCACCCTGATGTCGCTACGGACGGCACCGGCGCCTCGGCGCGCACCAGATTTGCCAACAGGCAAAATACTAAAAGGCGACAGCCCTACCCGCCCCATACGTAAAACACCCAGCCACAAGGCAACAGGCCAAACCGCGACAGCCTCCCCCGCCCCACACGCAAAACACCAACCACCACACAACACGCTAAACCGCGACAGCCCTCCCCGCCCCAGTTCGCTAGGCACGGGGCGCACACGAAACCATCGCGCACCTACCGCAACCACGGCGAGACCGCAGCGTACCCCGAATACCGATACACGCGGAGGTGCATATATCCTCTGCCGCGACATCAGGGTGTCCGAGCTCTGCGAGGACGGGTCCCCTGCAGGAGCAAAGAGGATAATATGCACCTCAAGCCAAAATCTATAAAATTCAGGGAACGCAAAAATCCCGCCGATTCCGAAGAATCAGCGGGATTTTCTATCAAGTGCGCCCCCTGGGACTCGAACCCAGAACCCATTGATTAAGAGTCAATTGCTCTGCCAATTGAGCTAGAGGCGCTTGTTTGTTTTTCAAGGTTTCCCTTGCAACAGAAAAATACTATACGCGAGTTTTTGTGGTGTGCGCAAGTTGATTTGGGGTGAGCCTGGACACATTGTTTGGGTGGGGTGTGTGGGACACTAGTGTGTGTACTGTGTGGGGCGCGCTCGCGTCCCTCCCCTTTTCTTGATACCTATTGTTGTTTTGAGGAGTTATTGATGAGTGTTCGTCTTGAGCCGGGCGTTCCGGCGCCTGCTTTTACCCTTGCTGATTCGGCTGGTGTGGAGCATAGTCTGAGTGATTATGCGGGCAGTAAGGTGATTTTGTATTTTTATCCGAAGGCGTCGACTCCGGGTTGTACTAAGGAGGCGTGCGATTTTCGCGATAATTTGGCGTCGTTGAAGTCGTTGGGTTATGTGGTGTTGGGTGTTTCTCCGGATTCGCCGGCGGCTATTGCGCGTTTTGTGGAGAAGGAGTCGTTGACGTTCCCGCTGTTGTCTGATGCTGATCATGCGGTGGCTGAGGCGTATGGTGCGTGGGGTGAGAAGAAGAATTACGGCAGGGTGTATGAGGGTCTGATTCGTTCGACGTTTGTGATTGATGAGCAGGGTGTTATTGCTGTGGCTCAGTACAATGTGCGTGCGACGGGTCACGTGGCGAAGTTGCGTCGTGATTTGGGTATTGATCCGAAGTAGGGTCGTGCTTTCTGTGTGTGTAGTGTGAGGGGCGGCGGCCCTGCGCGAGGGTTGCTGTTTGGCGTGTTTGTGGGCTTTTTGCCCTATGGGCGCTTCTTTTAAGGCTTGGAGAACCTTGGTTCCTGGTGTACACTAATTTTTTGTTGCCTCAGACGCATGCATCTTCGGATGTGGGGGTGACACTGCGCGCGAGTGGTGAAATTGGCAGACACGCAGGATTTAGGTTCCTGTGCCTTATGGCGTGGGGGTTCAAGTCCCCCCTCGCGCACACACACATTTGCATTGGGCCCGCCGTCACGGTTTTCGTGGCGGCGGGTTTTCTTGTATGTGCCGTGCCGGGGTGGGTGTGTCTCGCCCGGTGTGGTGTTGAACCGTTATCCTGAGAGGTAAGCATCCGCGACGGAAGAGAGGACCCTCCCGTGCAGCATCAGCCTTATGCATCGTCTGCTGTTGGCAATTCTGGTGCGCTGCTTCGAGCCACTGCCGGCTCGAGTGGCTTAAGTCGACGCGCCGTTTTGCGTTTTGGCGCGCTTTTTAGTGCTGGTTTGGCGCTTTCTGCGTGTTCCGGTCAGTCTTCAGTTGGTTCCTCTGTTGGTTCTTCGGCGAGTGCGTCGTCTGCTGATGCGCGGCGTGTGTTTCGTTTTGCGCAGGGTGCGGCGCCGTTGGGTTTGGATCCGTCGTTGTTTCCTGTGGCGAGTACGTATCAAGTGACGGCGCAGGTTTTGCAGACGTTGTTGGTGGCGAATCATTACACGGGTGATCCTGAGGTTCAGGATTCTTTGTGTACTGAGTGGTCGGTTTCTGATGACCGTTTGGTGCATACGTTTGTGTTGCGTGAGGCGCATTTTAGTAATGGCGTTGCGTTGACTGCGGATGCTGTGGTGCAGAATTTCCAGAGGTGGCAGGCGTTGGCTACGGGTGAGGGTACTGCTGCCCATGCGGTGCCTGCTCAGCCGTTGTTTGCGTGGGGTTTTGGTGTGCCGAAGCCGGGTTCTATTGATCCTTCGGCGGTGGAGCCTGCGCCTGTTCAGGCGTCTCCATCTGGTATTGCTACTCCGGGTGCTTCTGCGAGTGCCTCCCCGAGCGCTTCTGGGACTGCTTCTGAGACGGCTACCCCGAGCGCCTCCCCGTCGGTTTCCACTTCTACGAGCGCTTCTGATGCTGCGCATCCGGGTGATGAGAAGCCCGCGCAGCCTGCTTCTTTGCCGCATACGGTGCAGTCTTTTATGCCGTTGGTTTCGTCGGTGGTGGCGAAGGGTAACTCCGTGGTGGTGACCCTGTCGCGTCCTTCGTTGGCGTTCCCGCGTATTTTGACGCAGCAGGCGTTCGGCATTATTGAGCCTTCGCTTTTTGGTGCTGATCAGAAGCTGACGGGCAACCCGGTGGGTACGGGTGCGTTCCGTGTGGAGTTGTTCGAGGGCGGCACGGTGCGTCTGCTGAAGAACACCCATTTTGAGGGTCAGGCACCTGAGCTGGATGAGATTCAGATTTCGACCCTCACTTCATCGGATAAGCGTTATTTTGCGCTGATGGAGGGTCATATTGACGCCTGCGATCAGGTGAATTCTTCTGATCTGGGTCAGCTGGCACGTGATGGTTATCAGACTCCTGGCCGTGACCCGTTCTCGCTGGTGTATTTGGGGTTGAATACGGCGCATCCGGTGTTGAAGAACATTTCGGTGCGTCGCGCTATTTCGCATGCGGTGGATCGTGGTGCGTTGCGTCAGTATTATCCGCAGGGCACCTCGGATGCGCAGACGTTGATTTCGCCGTCGTTCCGCATTAAGGCTGATGATGCGAAGAATTACACGGAGCGCAATCAGGATATGGCGCGCTCGCTATTGGCGGCGGCCGGGTACGACAATCAGGTGATTGAGTGCTACTACCCGGCTGATGTGTCTCTGCCGTGGATGGATACTCCGCAGAAGGTGTATTCGGAGATGGTGGCTTCGCTGATTGAGGTGGGCCTGAATATTAAGCCGGTGCCTTTGCCGTGGGCTGAGTATCTGCCGAAGAGCCGTGAGGTTTCTTCTGAGCGCGGTATTACGTTGGCCGGTTTCTACGGCATGTACCGTGATCCGTATGCGTTTTTTGGTCCGGTGTTGGCGCCGCTGATTGCTGAGCATCAGGTGCGTTCGTTGATTGCTGATGCGCCCTCCGATATGACGACGGGTTTGACGAAGAAGAATTCTGATGTGCCGTCGTCGCGTGGTGCGGATTCGAATGTGCGGATTTCTGCGTCTCCGAGCCCGCAGCCGAGTTATTCGCCGGATCCATTGTCTCCGGAGGAGGAGGCGTCGGCTTCGGCTTCGCCGAGCCCTTCGGTAACTCCTTCGCCGTTGCCTACTGCTGCGGCGGTGGCGCCGTCGCCTCGTTTTACTGAGGTGATGGAGGCGATTCGTACTGCGGATTCTGCCGTTTCGATGGATTCGCAGCGTGAGTTGTATGCGAAGGTTGTGTCTCAGTTGGGTCAGTTTATGCCGGCGGTTCCGTTGTTGAATGTGACGTCTAAGGTGGCGGTGAGCCGTGAGGTTCAGGGTTATCAGACGGAGCAGAACGCGATTGAGCTGTTCGGTAAGCTGCGTAAGTTGTAGACAGTTCAGGTTTGAGTATTGCGTTGCATGTGTGCTTGGCGTGCCTTAGAGGGTTTTTACCTTCCAGGGAAGCCACTATGTGAACTGCAACACTCTCCTGTTATTTGCTGATTCTAGCTATGCCTCCCCCGCCAAAAGGAGTAGGCTAGATGATGTACCCCACAGTCATTGTGCCCAAGGACGGGCACCCTCACCCCAAGGGAGAATTCAGTGGTAGCACGTACTGAACGAACCGACGTCGTCCTGGTCGGCGGCGGCATCATGAGCGCCACCCTCGGCGTGTTCCTCAAGGAGCTCGAACCGACCTGGAATATTATCCTGCTCGAACGCCTCGACAAGGTTGCTCAGGAATCCTCCAACCCCTGGAATAACGCAGGTACCGGCCACTCGGCACTGTGCGAGCTCAACTACGCCCCCGCTGGTCCCGACGGCACTGTCTCCGCCGCCAAGGCGCTGAACATTAACGAGCAGTTCCAGGTTTCGCGCCAGTTCTGGGCATCCCTGGTTGAGAAGAATATTCTGACTGACACCAGCTTCATCAACCCGGTACCCCACATGTCTCTGGTCTTCGGTGAGGACCACTCCAAGTACCTGGCTGCACGCTACGATTCCTTCCGCAAGGAGAAGCTCTTCGAGCGCATGGAATTCTCCACCGATCGCGAGA
>ERZ773001.99-NODE-99-length-37349-cov-11.1193_pt1 | contig 37349 bp, 34 predicted proteins | sample MGYA00511673_ERZ773001 | MGnify/ENA primary metagenome ERZ773001 (study PRJEB29015, sample SAMEA2738091) | human oral metagenome | biome: human oral; feature: human-associated habitat; material: saliva | place: China | collected 2162 ... | reverse complement strand
CTGACTATGTTGCTCGTGAAATCCTGGCGACTATTTCCGAAGGATCTATGAATGCAACAAACAATCAGCTTACAGCTTTATTTATCTTTGGACAAGATCCTCGTCCACAAGACAAATTCAATTATGTAGACTTGAGTAAAACATTCCCAGGATACGAATACAAATTCGGTAAATCAACATATCGTGGATTCGAAACTGGTGAAGGTGGATTTGTATATGCCGAGCCTGGTGTATATAAAGACGTTGTGCTTGATGACGTTGAGTCAATGCACCCGAATAGTTTAATCAATATGAATTACTTCGGCCCGTATACTCAACGATATGCTGACTTGCTTAAAGTGCGCGTGTTACTCAAACATAATAAAGTCGATGAAGTTAAAACTATGTTTGACGGTAAATTGGCTCCGTTCGTGGAAAACCCAGAATACCGTAAACCATTGGTATCTGCTTTGAAGATTGCTATCAACTCTGTTTATGGAATGACATCAGCATCGTTTGATAATAAATTCAAGCACAAAGATAACATCGATAATATTGTTGCTAAGCGCGGAGCTTTATTTATGGTCGACCTTAAATTCTATTTGGAAGAACAAGGTTACCAAGTCTGTCATATTAAGACGGACTCAGTTAAAGTTCCACATGGTGATGCGAAAGTTGTTAAGCTTATTGATGAATTTGGTAAGCGTCCAGAGTACAACTATAAATTCGAACATGAGCACACATATAAACGTATGGCGTTAATTAATAACGCAGTGTATATTGCTCAATTGGAAGATGATAGTTGGTCACCGACTGGAGCAGAGTTTGCTAATCCATATTTACTCAAACGGGTTTGGACAAAAGAAGAATTGACCGATCAAGATTTCTTTATCACTAAGCAATCCAAAGGTCATATTTATCTTGGAGACGAATTCGTTGGTAAGGTCGCGTCTATTTACGCATCTAAGACAGGATCTGAATGTCTGTGGACAGAAGATAATGAGAATTTCAAATCTGTCACTGGAACAAAAGGATTCAAATTCAAACAAACGTCGGAATTTGATTATGAAGATATCGATTTCGACTACTATGATAAAATTGCTATCGCTGGTTTGAAGAAAATTATGAAAGTTGGAGACATCAACGCGATTGTTGACGAAATGCCTAAAGATTATATCGAACCACTCGGACTAAATAAAGAACAACCCGAAGAATTGGCTGCCTAACTTTTTGGGCAGTCGCTCGGGGTTTGTAAAAACTTCGCAGAAATTACATGGCACATAATAGAAAGGAACAAGAAAATTCAACGATTTTCGCGCTCCTTTTATTTTTTGTTGCAATTTGTCAATCACGTCAAAATAGAAAGGGACATTATCATGACAAAATTATTACAAGCTTCTAATCACCAAATTATCCTCGAAGATGTTGAGTTTGCCTTTAAACCAAACTTCGAAGGACGAGAAGAACGATTTAATCGTGCGGGCGATCGTTATTTCAATGTTGTTGTGTCTGAAGAAGACGCTCAAATCCTCGCCGAACAGTATGGTGTTAATATTAAAGTATGGGAACCAAAAGCTCGGGATGACGAAATGGCTAAAAAGATGGACGAGAATCCTGACATGTATGAGCCTTTCCATTATTTTAAAGTTAAGGTCTATACTAAATTCTCTATTCCATCTATCGCACTCATTTTTGATGATGAAGAAGGAGTAAGTGATATTGATGTTCCTCTAGGAGCTCAAGATCGTCAGTTCTTGACAGAAGATCAATTTAAATTGATTGATGAGATGGAAATGTCGTGCGTCGATATGACTATCCGTCGTCGCGAACCAAGTGCCGAAGGGACTTACGCTCGTCTTGATTTGAAGAATGCGTATATTCACGTAGCTCCAAATCCACTTGAACGTAAGTATGGTTATTAATGATTGAGTTATATGACTATCAACGAAAGGCGGTTGATAGACTTCATAACGGTTCTGTATTGTGCGGAAAGGTCGGCTCAGGGAAATCCTTGACCGGCCTATTTTATTATATGGAGAACCATATAGACAAACCACTCTATATCATCACGGTCGCCAAGAAAAGGAATGACCGAGAATGGCATAGAGATTTCGAAGCCTTAGGAATTGATGGCGTTGTTGATTCCTGGAACAATATCGAAAAGTATACTGATGTAAAAGATGCATTCTTTATATTTGACGAACAACGCGCAATCGGTTATGGTAAATGGGGTTTAGCATTTATACATATTGCTCGTAAGAACAATTGGATTATGTTAACTGCCACGCCTGGTGATGTTTGGATGGATTGGATGTGTATTTTCATAGCCAATAATTTCTATCGAAACAAAACTGATTTTGTGGACCAGCATGTGGAGTACAATCCATATTCTAAGTTTCCTCAGATCAGACGATATCACAAGACCGATAAACTAGAAAGGTTCCGACGTTATTTGGCTGTTCCTATGCAAGATTTTAGGACAACCATTTTACATCGTAAGTATATTAATGCCGACTTTGACAAAGAACTATATCAGTCTGTTGTTAAGAGTAGGTTTAATCCATATACTGAAGAACCTATTATGAACGCATCGGAATTCACACAAGTGCTTAGACGTATTGTAAATACAAGTGAGCGCCGTAGAATTCATGCGAAACAAGAGATCATGACTCGTGATAGAGTTATTGTCTTTTATAACTACACCTACGAGCTTGATATTCTCAAAGAGATTTGTCAAGAATTAGATAGGGCATATTATCAATGGAACGGTCAAAAGCATGAAGCTATCCCAGACGCTGAAACCTGGGTATATCTTGTGCAATACACGGCCGGAGCCGAGGGATGGAACTGCATTACTACTGATACGATTTTATTCTACTCGCTTAACTATTCTTACCGAATAATGGAGCAATCGGAAGGACGAATTAACCGAGTGAATACCTCCTTTAAAGATTTGTACTACGTTTACTTGAAATCCCCGGCTTCTATTGATGATGCTATCGAACGCTCCATTCGAAGCAAAAAGAAATTTAATGAAAGGAATTGGGTTGAGAAAACATGTCCAAATTGGAACGAGATTTCCAAAAGCAATTGATTAAAGATATTAAGACAAGAATCCCTGAAGCTATTGTTAAGAAGAACGATCCTAACTATATTCAAGGCATTCCTGACTTGTCAGTAGACGTTGGCCCATATTCCTATCATTTGGAAGTTAAGAAATCGGCCAAGGCCCCATTTCGACCAAACCAAGAGTATTATTTAAATCATTATAATACAAATGGCGGATGGGCCCGAACCATTTATCCAGAGAATAAGGAGGAAGTACTCAATGAAATGGAACAGACATCCAGAGTACGAGGGTCGTCACTCATTTCTCAGCGCTAGTCAGTGCCACTGGTTAAATTATACGCCAGATAAGATAATTAGCAGATTCGAAAACGAACAAGCTAAACAACGAGGCACTGAGTTGCATGAGTTTGCTAGTGAAGCAATTCGACACAAAATTAAATTACTGCCAGGTCATACTCACCCAGCGGTTGCTAATTTTGTAAATGACGCAATTGGTTATCATATGGATAGTGAAGTACTCTTATTTTACAGTCCATATGCATTTGGTACTGCCGATGCTATTCGTTATGATCCTCCTAAGAAAGATAATCCTCGTGGATTTCTTAGAATTCATGATTTGAAGACAGGTGTTACCAAACCTAAAATGGAGCAGCTATTAGTTTATGCTGCTTATTTCTGCTTGGAGTATGGTGTCAAGCCCGAGAAGACGGATTTCGAACTCCGTATTTATCAAGGCAATGACATCAAGACTTATATTCCTGAAGCAGAAGATGTGTATGACGTATATCATACAATTAAAGAGTTCTCGGGAATTCTTGAAAGTAAACCTAGATAGAAAGGATATTATTGATGAACTTGGAAGAAGCATATAATGATATGCTCGAACATAGAGGAACCCCGCACCAAGGTAGTATTCCACATAGTGGACGATACGCTTGGGGATCTGGCGAGAATTCATTTCAGCGGGCTACTTCATGGTCCGACAGAGTTGTTAAATACAGGCGATCGGGATTGTCCGATACGCAAATTGCGATGAAGCTTGGTATTACAACTACTGAGTTCCGTAAACGGAATAATATTGCTAAGCATGAGATTCGATTACATAATATTAGTCGAATCCAAGAACTTGCCGATCAAGGTTTAGGATCTATCGAGATATCTCGTAGGACTGGTATTCCTGAATCAACTGTTCGTATGAATTTGGATGCGAAAGTACGTAATAATGTAAATCGCATGGAACAAATTAAGACTGATATTAAAGGTCTTATTGAAAAGAATCCATATCTGGACGTTGGTTTAGGTTCTGCACAACAACTCGGTGTGAACGAAAGTACTCTTAAACGTGCTGTACAACAATTGGAATCCGAAGGATATCACAAACATACAGTATATGTTAAGAATGCTACAAACGATGATCACTGGGTTGAAATGAAAGTGTTGACTAAGGAAGCTGATCCTGCTGTTGTTCGTGAACACAAGCATGAGATTACGCCTCCTCATATTCACACTGACGCCGATGGTAAATCCTCACTAGGATTGAAACCTATTCAACATATTGATTGGAAACGTGTAGGTATTCGATATGATGAACAAGGTGGTACGGATAAAGATGGTGTTATGGAATTACGTCCAGGAGTAAAAGACTTGGACTTAGGTAAATCCAGATACGCTCAGGTTCGTATTGGTGTAAACGGAACGCATTATTTAAAAGGTATGGCTGTTTATGGAGATCCAAAAGACTTCCCTAAAGGTGTCGATGTTATTTTCAACACTAACAAGAAGCAAGGAACTCCTAAAGAAAAAGTTCTTAAACCTTTAAAAGATGATCCAGATAATCCATTTGGTGCAACGATCAAGAAACAAGCTGGAGCTATTAATAAAGTTAATGAGGAAGGCGATTGGAATTCTTGGTCGAAAACATTATCTTCTCAATTCTTATCTAAACAACCACCAGCTTTGGTTAAAGGTCGTATTGAAAAGACATACGATAAATTAAAGAAAGAGTTTGAAGAGATAAACGCCTTAACAAATCCAGTAGTCAAGAAAGTTATGATGCAGGATTTTGTTGATGGCCTCACTGTTAAACGACAACATCTTAAAATGGTTGGGTTTGACAGAATGAAAGGACAAGTATTATTACCTTTATCTGGTATTAAAGCTAATGAAGTATATGCTCCTAACTTTAAGAATGGAGAAAAGGTTGTACTTGTTCGTTATCCTCATGGTGGTATTTTCGAGTTACCAGAATTAACTGTTAATAATAAACTTGATAAAGGTCCGGCTAAATTCATGAAGGGTGCAAAAGATGCAATCGGTATTGATTCGTCTGTCGCATCTAAATTATCTGGTGCCGATTTCGATGGCGACTCAGTTATGGTTATTCCTAACAACAATAATGGAATTAAAACTAGTCGATCTTTAAAAGAATTAAAGAACTTCGATTCGAAAAGTTATTATACTCCTAAGCCACCAAAGATTGATACGCAAAAACAAATGGGTGTTGTGTCGAATCTTATTACCGATATGACTCTTAAAGGTGCATCTCAATCTGAAATTGCTAGAGCTGTTAAACATTCAATGGTTGTTATTGATGCTGAAAAACATAGCTTAGATTATAAACGTTCTGAAAGAGAGAATAATATTGATCAGCTTAAAAAGAAATATCAAGAACACTATGATGTTGTAACAGGAAAGATATCTAGCGGAGCATCAACTCTTATTTCTAGATCGAAGACCGACTATCGAGAGACCGAGTCTTGGTACAAGGAAAGAACTGCTGAGGAACTAGCTGCTAATCCTAGACTAGCTCCAAAAATAAAGAAAACTAAAACTATTTCTTTTACACCAAATGTTGATATGGTAGATGACGCCAAGAAACTAGGTTCTGGTACAGCTATCGAGAACATGTATGGTGATTACATCAACGCTCTTGGTAAGATGCGTACAAAAGGTGAATCTATTATTAGTAAGACTCCTAACATGACCATGTCTAAGGACGCTAAAGTCAAGTACAAGACACAAGTTGAGTCTCTACAGAAGAAGCTTAATGACGCCTTGTACAACTCTCCTAGAGAACGTCAAGCTCAGCTCATGGCTAACAAGACTATTGCTGAGAAACGTACTCCTGACATGAGTAAAGACCAACTCAAGAAGCTTAAACAACAGGCTATTGCAGCAGCTCGCGTTAAGACTGGTGCTGATGGTAAGTCTACACGCATCTCTATTGACGATGATGAGTGGAAAGCTATTCAATCTGGGGCTGTCTCTAGTAAGATGCTAACTGATGTACTACGATTCGCTGATAGTGATCGTGTCAAACAGCTTGCTACACCACGTCCAGAGAAGTCTATCAGCTTAGCTACTGCTAGCCGTGCTAAGACTATGCTTAAGAACGGCCACACCTATGCAGAAGTAGCTGATGCTTTGGGTATCAGTGTCTCTACTGTACAGGATCTATCATAGAAAGGAGGCCAATGTATGACATACACTACACAACCATTAGAGCATGTGGACTCTACTGAGCTCATGCCTGATGCTATGGCTGACGATCAAGTGACTGATGCTGAGTACGAACGTGAGACAACTGTCGATGCTATGCTAACAACATACGACAACCCTTACAACCCTTACGACAACTACGATGCATGGTGGCAATGGGACAAAGACAATGGTTACAACACACCAGAACTGTTAGCAATGGTTCTTGGTGACACATCAGATGTACTTGATGCTGTTGAGGAAGCTCAACGAACAGCAGTGGCCATGAACTGGATCATCGATGAAGGTCCAATTGAAGGTGTTTGGACAACAATTAAAAAGAATGTTTCAACACCCATTCGTCTTCCGACAACGCAGTCCGGAATCGTGACATTCGAAAGTGAATAAAATCAAATACTTCGAGTGACACCCCCAAGGGGAGGGTCGCACAAACTACCCACCCCTCTGCATCGCCGCACCACTCTAAAATTTCCCCGGAGTGGTTTTCAAACCTAAAACTGGGTTTGAAGTATAGGGTAACTATTATGGAAAGAGAGGTAAGTATGCACGCTGAAGTACAAGACCACTTCACAGGTCTACTAAAGTGGCTGCTATCTCCTGAAGTTCTGTCACAGATTGGACTATACTTCGGTATTGGAGCATCCATTATCGGTTTTTCTACAAGAGCCTTTAAAAAGCTATGGGCAAGATTGGAGGCTAAGCAGAATGAAGAGATCGAAGGGATCAAAAATTCTATTAGAGCATTGACCATAAGCGTCGATGAGATGCGAAAGACGCAAGAACTGGACTTTCTGCGATTACAAATAATTACAGGGATCCATTCTGGGCGTCTATCCAATAACGAGATACTAATGATGTATGATACCTACTCGCAAAAGGGTGGTAACTCATATGTCAGTCGTATAGTTAACGATTATGTTGACGAGAATAATATCAAGGAAGAAGGAAAACGCAATGCTAGAAAACGTAATTAATTTGTTGGTCGCACTTAGTGTACTATTACCAATCGTAATCGAGTTGGTTAAATACATTGGAGCGTTGACTAACAACAAGAAAGTTTTGACTCTTGCGGAACGTGCGATGATTATCGTTTCTTCACTTGATTCCTTAGGTATCGCGAACGAAGCTAAGAAACAAGAAGCTCTCGGCAAACTTACAAGCTTTGCTAACGAGGTTGGTATCAATTTATCAATCACACAAGCAGAGGATTATGTTGAGAGCGCTGTCCAAGCTTTGCGCAGACTTCAGGGTGAAGTGAAGCCAAAATCGGAGGTGTCTAACAATGCCCCGAAGAAGAAATGAAACGGACGACATCCGTCAAGCTTTAACTCCAGAAGGAAGAATGCTAAAGCTAACAAAAAAGGCATTCGATCTGGCAGAAAGACAACTCGACGATGGTACTATCGCGCCAAGTACGTTAAACGCGTTACTCAAGTACGGTACTGTCGAGAATGAACTCCAGTTGGAGAGTTTGAGAACGAAGAACAAACTAGATAGTTCTCGTGTCTCATTAATTGATAGCGAAGTAAAAGGAAAGGGTGATAGCCAGGAAGTTATAAATGCTATCCGTGGTTATATGCCGTCAGAGGAATTGTGATGAGTGATAGAAGTATGTTTGAAGATCTTTCTTACAAGAAACTATTAACCTTAGACAGCTTTGGAGATCGACTCAATTACCTATCGTTATTCAAACGTGGGTATAGATCACCAAGACACATGTCAAATCCATTCTACAAGTCTCGGATTTGGCGTGATCTACGAGAAGAAATCATAGCACGAGATCTAGGATACGATCTTGGAGTACCCGGTATTCAAATACCAAGGAAGGAAGATATTATCGTCCACCATATGATTCCTATTGAGGAAGACGACATATTGGAATGGCGAGAAGATATCTTACTCAACCCTGATTTTCTAATAACAACTTCTAGAACCACCCATAACATAATCCACTACGGCGATAGATCCCAATCTGTACTTATCGAACGCCAACCAGGAGATACTAAATTATGGTGAGGTAAGTATATGTCTAAAATTTTAGACGATGTTAAAACAACATTGGATTTTGCCTCCGAAGAAGATACAGGATTCGACTCTAGATTACTTCTAGAGATCGATGGAGCATTAGGTACATTATCACAACTTACAAATGTCCATCCCGAAGTTGAAGTAACAAAAGAAACCGAATGGGATCAACTGTTACATTCTTCAGACAAACATTTATTGAGATTAGTTAAGCAATTTATCTACATCTCTGTGAGACTTGTATTCGATCCTCCCGCAGGTTCTGTATTAACAACCTTAACGACCAGTCTAAACAACTTGTCGCATAGGATTATTATTCAGAAGGAGGTATACAATGCAAAACCAGAATGAATTGGTTTCAGTAGATTCTTCTTCAGATTTTATCGAACACTTTGGTGTAAAAGGTATGAAATGGGGCTTTAGAAAACGTCGAAATGCTAAAGCTAGTGCTCGACGTCGAGCAAAAAACTCGGCTAAGACCCATGCAAAATGGAAAAAGAAATATCAGAACCGATCATCTATGACCGACAAAGATATTCGTAGAGCAACTGAAAGATTGCGGTTAGAAAACGACTTTGCAGAACAAATCAAACGTAGCAGACAAGTTACTATGAAACCTGCTAATAAAGACAGCTTCTTCCGTGATATCGCTAAGTCTGTTGCTGGTTCCGCTACTCAAAGTACTGTTAAGAAATCCATTGATTATGGATTTAAGAACGTTGTAGGTAAATAGAAGAATTAGTAAAGGGAGTTAATTTTTGGTACTTTCGAACAAAGCATATCCGGAAGAGTATATGAAGTTTAAGGAGCAAGTTCTTAGAGGTGAAATTCCGGTCAATCGGATGGTATCACTGGAAATGAACCGTATCGATTTCTTAATCGAGTCACCGGATTATTACTATGATAGTAAAGCGATTGAGGGCTTTGTAAGATTTTGCGAAAATGAAATGACCCTCACCGACGGTAGTGACGTAACTCTTCTGCCGTCGTTTAAACTATGGGCCGAATGTGCCCTCGCATGGTTTTACATCTCAGAAGACAAAGTTTACAATCCTAAACTTGGTAAATGGGAGATAAAATCAAAATTTAAGCGACTTGTCAATAAACAATTTCTAATTGTCGGACGGGGAGCCGCGAAGTCAATGTATTCTACGTACATGCAAGCTTACATGTTACTGATAGATACGGCAACAACACACCAAATCGTCTGTGCCCCTACAATGAAACAGGCCGAGGAAATTATGGGTCCATTTAGAACGGCCTTGAGTCGAGCTAAGGGTCCAATGATTCGGTATATGGTTCAAGGATCTAAGATGACTGGAAATCTTACCCAGAAACAGTTGCTAGCATCAACCAAGAAAGGTGTGGAGAACTTCGCAACAAACAGTTTGTTAGAGATTCGCCCAATGTCGGTCGATAAACTTCAAGGATTACGTTGTAAGTATGCAGCGGTTGACGAATGGCTATCCGGAGAAGTTCGAGATAATGTTATCGGTGCGATTGAGCAGGGTGCATCTAAGAATGACAACTACCTAATCATAGCTACGTCGTCCGAAGGTACGGCCCGGGACGGTGTTGGTGATACAATCAAAATGGAGCTAACTGACATACTAGAAGGACGGTATTTCAACCCTCACGTATCGATCTGGTACTACAGACTTGATGACGTTCGTGAGGTGGCACACCCAGAAACATGGCTTAAGGCCAATCCGAACCTGGGAGCAACCGTTAGCTATGAGACTTATCGACGAGAAGTAGAACGAGCAGAGACTCAACCATCGACTCGTGCCGATACTCTTGCTAAACGTTTTGGAATACCGGTTGAGGGTTATACTTACTTCTTCGTTTACGAAGAGACTATTCCTCATAGACCTCAAAACTTCGATGGACTGGAATGCGCAATGGGAGGAGACCTTTCGCAAGGTGATGACTTCTGTGCGTTTACATTCTTATTCCCATTGGGCCGTGGTAGATTTGGTGTTAAGACCAGATCCTATGTATGTGAGTCCAAGCTTAAGAAATTGACTTCTGCAATGCGCAATAAGTACGACACTTTCATTGACGAAGGTACACTTATTGTCATGCCGGACGTTGTATTAGATATGAATAAGGTATACGACGATCTAACAAACTTTATTTATAGACATAACTACGTTGTTTACTCATTTGGTTTCGACCCATATAATGCTCGAGAATTTGTTGAGCGTTGGTCTAGAGATAACGGTGAGTATGGCGTAGAAAAGATTATCCAAGGATCTCGTACAGAATCTGTACCTATGGGCGAGTTGAAGAACTTGGCTATGGAACGTCAATTAATATTTGACGAAGAGCTAATGAAGTTTGCAATGGGTAATGCTGTTGCTATTCAGGATAATAACGGTAACTACAAGTTATCAAAACGAAGATCTGATGAAAAGATCGATAACGTAGCCGCATTGATCGACGCATGGGTAGCGTTTAAACGCAACATGGATCTATACGCGGCTTAGAGAGGCCAATATGAGTATTTTTACCGATGGATTGACTCATGCTTGGGCTATGTTTTCACGAACACAATCCTCCTCAAATCTTGTTGAGACAGACGAACCATTTCAATTGTCTTTGGAACCCCGTGCATTGAGTCCTAACACTTCTATTCCGGGTCGTTCCTTTAGTCGTTCGTCGATTGCATCAATGATCTTTAACCGTATTGCTATGGATGCTGCTATGGTTAAATTCCAACACGTCAAGTTAGATCCCGATGGTGAAAACCAGGAGGTTCAAAAGAACTCGGCGCTTCAGAGACTATTTGATGTCGAAATGAACCTCGACCAATCTTCAACAGACTTCTTCCACGATTTAGTATATTCACTATTTGACGATGGAGTAGTCGCAGCAGTCCCATTGGAAGCAACCGTAGATCCATCTAAATCTGATTCGTATGATATTAAGTCAATGCGTGTCGGTAAGATTCTAGAATGGTATCCAACAAAGATACGTGTTAAAATTTATAACGAGGAAAAAGGAAACTTCTCCGAAATTATTGTACCAAAGAAAATGTGTGCGATTATTGAGAATCCTTTGGCAAACATCGTAGGTTCTGAAAACCCAACGATGGCTCGTTTATTACAGAAGTTAGCTGTTTTAGATGCTCATGACCGAGAGGCTATTGCTAATAAATGGAACATGATTCTACAATTACCAGTGCCTGTCCGTAATGACATCAAGCGTAAAGAAGCCGACGCTCGTATTCAAGATATTGAAGAACAGCTATCGAAATCTTCAACTGGTATTGCATATGTTGCAGCCGACGAAAAGATTACTCAGTTAAATAGACCAATCAACACCAACCTTATGGAAGAGATTAAATACTTAACTGAAGAATTACTTTCACAAATTGGTTTGACCAAAGCCGTATTTGACGGTACCGCTAATGCTGAACAAATGCAAAACTATTATACACGTACGATTGATCCGATTGTTACGCGTATTCAAGAAGAGTTCCAACGAAAATTTATCACAAAGACTGGGTATACGCAAGGACACCGGATTGTTACTTATAACGATCCATTCAAGCTTGTTCCGACAAGTCAGCTTGCGACAATTGGTGATTCATTGCTTCGTAACCGTATTCTTACCTCAAATGAGTTTCGTGCGGTTATCGGTTATGGTCCGATTGCGGATCCTATGGCCGATCAATTGTATAATCCAAACATTGCTGATAATAATCAAGATGTTTCTGTACCTGGGTCGGTCGCGTCCCCTGAAGAAGGTCAAGGTATGGATCCCTCACAAATGGATCCTGACGGCTATCAACAATACCTAGACTACATTCAAAATGGCGGCGAATAATTGATGGAGGTTAATCGTATAATGGGAAAACATCCTAAGTATGATTTCGCGGGTTACGTAACCCGAAATGACATGCGTTGTACAGACGGTGTCACCATCCGTCATGGAGCCTTCAGAGAAAATGATGGTAAGCGAGTACCTCTGGTTTGGTCACACGACCCGAGCACTCCAGAAAACATCATTGGACATGTTGAGCTACAACATGCGGATGAAGGTGTTTACGGCCGAGGATATTTCAACAATAGCCAGAAGGCCCAAAACGCCAAGGAACTTGTACAACATGGTGATATCATGCATATGTCTATTGGGGCTAACCGTATTAAGCGGACTCCAGCAAATGACGTAATTCATGGTAACATCTATGAAGTATCGCTAGTGCTCGCAGGAGCAAATCCTGGAGCAGTCATCACTGAAGTGTTACAGCACTCAGAGAACCCAGACGAAGGAGAAGTTATTTTAATGGAAAGTAACGAACTTATTCACTCAGCAAGCGACGTCTTGGTTGGTAATGATCGTGTAAGTCTATTCGATCGCATCCAGCACGCCGACGAAGGAACTGAGAGCGAAGTTCTTGATGAAGTTTTAGGAACTTTGAACGAAGACCAACAAGAAGCAGTAGCTATCTTGACTGAAGCTGCAGCAAATGCTGCCCTCGAAGCACATGAAGCATCTGTTGCCGAAGAATTTGATGACGCAGTAGACGCTCGTGTTGACGAAATTCTTGAAGAAATCGCAGCAGAAGCTGACGAAGAAGATGACGATGATGAAATCGAACAATCTGACAATGGAGGAACTTTGATGCACTACAACGCATTTGAACAAAACACAAACAACAATGAAGAGATCCGTCACTCGTTGACTGAAGCAATGCAAACTGCCCAAAGCCGTGGTCTCAAACTAAGTAACATTCTTGCTGAACTTGATGGTGGAGATGTTCTCAAACACTCAATGAACAACATCGACAAGTTGTTCCCTGACCACCAACTTCAAGGTGGAGTGCAAGTAATCTACTCACCAAACACTGCGACAGAACATATCTTGTCTCGTGTAACTAAAGTGCCTACAGCATTTGTTAAGTCTATCATGACTGACTTGTCTGACCTTACTGACGAACAACTTCGTGCGAAAGGTTACATCAAAGGAACTGAAAAGAAAGAACAAATCATTTCGTTCCTTTCTCGTAAAACAGACCCACAAACAATCTATAAAAAACAATCGATTGACCGTGACGATGCTATCGATATCGGCCAACAATTGAACGTTGCAGCATTCTTCAACCAAGAAATGCGCATTAAGTTGAACGACGAAATTGCACAAGCAATCTTGGTATCTGACGGACGTGCTACTGGTGACGCTGCTAAGATCAAAGAAGATAAGATCCGCCCTATCACTAAGGACGAAGAATTCTACACAATCAAAGCTGACTACAACCCAGACATGCTTCTTGACTTGTTCGAAACTGTTGCAACTGAGAAAACTAAGATGCTTGGTTCAGGAACTCCATCACTTTATGTGAATCCTTTGTTCTTGACTAAACTTCGTTTCCTCCGCAACAAGAACGAACAATGGGTATTCGGCGGACAACAACCTGCTACTAAAGAATATCTTGCATCATTGTTTGGTGTTGCTGAAATCGTTGAAACTAACTTCTTGAAACCTGACGAAATGATCATGGTTAACCTTGCTGACTACCAAATCGGTACTAACAAGGGTGGTGAAGTTAATACATTCGAACACTTCGATATCGACTATAACAAACAGAAATACTTGATTGAAACTCGTCTTTCAGGTGCTCTTGTTCGTGCTAAAGCTGCGGTTTACTTCAAACCTAAAGCTAAAGGCGCTCGTGCTGAAGCAGCTGCTACTAGCGGAGAAACTGCTCGAGTAGGTGGATAATGAAATACTATGGTAATGCTGGTTTTCGATTGAAGGATGTTGAAGTCGAACCAGATGTTTATGAACCAAAATTGGTTGTTAAACGAGTGCGCGGAGATGTGATCAGTTCTAGATACCGACGCGATCAAAATGGCGACAAATCTACTATTGATAACATCCGCATTACCAACCAAATTTCATTAGTTGCTGACCAATTCTTTATGAAGCACATTTCGAATTTGCTTTATATGGAATACCAAGGGGTGAAATGGAAAGTCGAAAGTTTCGATGTAAGTAGAGCCCCTAGAGTTATCGTGGATTTAGGAGGAGTTTATAATGAGCAAGAGAATGCTTATCCGGGACGTTCTGACCAAAGCGATTCAGAAGTCTAAAGAGGATTATAAACTCTTTTATAATCCCGTCGGTAACACAAATCTCAGCTATCCTTGTATTCTGTACAAGCGATCTGCTGTAAGACAACGACATGCTGACAATATTCGATATCACACTCATGAGAGTTATCAGATTACGGTTATTGACAAACGTGTCGAGTCACCTGTTATTGACGTTCTTCTCGAGGAACAATACTGCGTCTACGAGAATGAATTCATAGTCGATAATATGCATCACACAATTTTAAAGATTAACACAGGAGGATTAGCTAATGGCTAAACTTAAGTTTGACGAACTTGGAAAACGTTTTTATGAAACTGGTGTGTCCGAAGCGGTATTGTTCCCACAAGATCCATCAGGTACATATCCTAAAGGTATCGCTTGGAACGGTATCACTGCTGCTAACGAATCTCCTTCAGGAGCTGAAGCAAATGACCAATACGCAGACAACATCAAATACTTGTCTCTTACTGGTGCTGAAAACTTTGAAGGTACTATCGAAGCGTTCACCTCTCCAGAAGAGTTTGACGAATGTGATGGTATGAAAGAAATCGTTAAAGGTGCTGTTGCTCACCAACAAAACCGCCGTCCATTTGGTTTCGCATTCAAATCTATCCTTGGTAACGATACCAAAGGTAACGAATACGGATTCAAACTTCACTTGTGGTATGGATGTAAAGCTGCTCCATCAGAACGTTCACACGCTACTGTTAACGACAGCCCAGAACCACAAAACCCATCATGGTCAATTTCTTCAACTCCAGTAGTTGTACCTGGCCACAAACCAACTTCAGTAATCACAATCGATTCTACTAAAGCAGATCCAACAAAACTCCAAAAAGTATTGGATGCTGTTTATGGAACTGATACTACAGAAGCATATCTTCCATCACCAGAAAAAGTAATCGAATTGCTTACTTAATAGGATTAAATAAAAGGAGGTATTTACTCATATGTTAAAACAAAACGTTAAATATTTGGACTTCGATGGTATCGAACAAAACGAAACACTGTACTTCAATCTTAACCGTATGGAATTGATCGCTCTTCAAGCCCGCTATGGGAAAGACGACATGGCGAAGTATATTGAAAAAGTAGTAGCAGAAGAAGACTATCAAAAGATGTATGATCTATTGAAAGATATCGTTCTTACTTCTTATGGTGTTCGTTCAGAAGATGGTAAACGCTTTATCAAGAATAATCAAATTCGTGAAGAGTTTGAAACATCTCTTGCTTACGAAGCGTTGATCGAAGACTTCCATGACGATGAAGGAGCTACCCTTAACAATTTCATCACTGGAATTACTTCTCATATTCGTGGACTTAAAGAATCAGCAGCTGCTAATGTAGCACAATAATTTGGAACGGGCGGTATTTTTTACCGCTCTTCCTTTTTTATTAAAATTTTTTGAGGTGTGAGTATCATGGGATCAGAGTATCTTACAATAAAAACGGAAGATGTAGACTTTTGGGATGATGAAAAGAATGAGTTTATAACCGAAGAAGGATCTGTATATACTTTTAGATACACTCTTAGAAATCTCGATAGATGGGAAACGAAACACGAAAAACGTTTCATAGATAATTCTGATGAGATTAGTGACGAAGAGATTCTAGATTTCGTAGTTATTATGTGCGATCAGGAATTAGATATAAGTAAACTTTCACAAAAAGATCTAAAGACCATCATCGATTATATGGGTCATACACCTTCAGCAACATCTATGCCAAAACAAACTGGTAGTGCTAAACCGGTAGCCCAAAGAAAGAAGATATTTACATCTGAGATAATTTATGCTCATATGGCGCTAAATCATATTCCGTTCGATTGGCAAGACAGAAACTTAAATAAACTTATAGTATTGTTGAATAGTGTAGCCTCTCTACAAGAACCTCCTAAGAAGATGACAAAAGCAGAAGCTATGGCGGAACAGAGAGCTATAATTATGCAACGAAGAGCAGAAGCCAAAGAAAGGAGAAAAATTAATGGATGATTTCATCATTCATTCTGACGATGTCATCGAACACTTCGGCGTCAAAGGAATGAAATGGGGTAAACGACTACGAGATAATCACGTACGGAATCTCGAATACAAGTATCGAAAACTTGGTTACAATGAAGACGAAGTTAAAAGTAAAGTTGATAAACGTCTTCGAAACGAAAAGATCGCTTTGGCTGCAGCCGGAGCTGTCGGTATTGCGGTCGTTGGTCATAAACTCAAGAACAAGATCCAAGACGATTATATTGGTAGAACCATAAAAGAAGGTAAAACTTTTGACTCGGTTAACGCTGCTTCTAAAATCGATACTTCTCGTCCAGTTTATGGCGCCTATCGTAAAATGGACAAAATGAAATACCGAGGTATATATGGTAATGAACGTGCCATGAAACGTAGCGTGTATGGTAATGATTTTGGTCTCGGGGATCGAGATAACATATATACTTTTAAAGCAGCTAAGAATGTTAAGATAGCGCCAAATAGAGTTGCCAGAAAAACATTTAAGAAATTATATAAAGAGGATGCAGATTTTAGACAAGCTGCAGATCACCTAGATGAATTTTTCAATAAATCCAAAAATAAGTATAACAACTTTAATGTTGGTTTAGTTTCCAGGGGAGAGTATAAATACATAGATAGAAACATTGATAAATTCTATTCTGAATTGAAGAAAAAAGGATTTAGTGGTGTTATGGATATGAACGACAAAAAGTATAGTGGGTATAGATCAAAGAACCCTACGATATTTTTCGATCATAGTAAACTTAATATTTCTGGTAAGAAAGTTCTAACTGACGAACAGATTAAAAAAGATTTCGCTAAGGCGATGCCTGTTGCTCTTGGACAGAATGCTGTTAACAGTAAGAAATTTATGGGCGCGGTAACTGCGATTGGCGGAGGATTAGCCTATAAGAAACATAGGGAAAATAATGAACTTCGTGAAAGGGACGAAGCTTACAACAAGAAATACCGTAGGAAGAATAAATAATGAATTTTTCAGTTAGTGGAGATTTTAACAATCTCGAACGATATCTTAAGAAAGATAGACATATCACTTTAGATTCATTAGGGAAGGCTATTGTCGAAGCCCTCAGAGGCGCTACGCCATCTAAATCTGGCAAAACTGCAAATTCGTGGGGTTACAGAATTAACAAAACTGGTCGTGGTGAAGAATTGGAGATATTTAACACCAACATAAACAAAGGTGTTAATATTGCTATCATCATTCACTATGGTCACGGTACGGGTACAGGAGGATACGTTCCTCCGCATCCGTATATAATTGAAGCTATCGATTCGGCATACAAATCTGTAATCGATAAAGTTTTAAAAGATTACTTAAAATAGGAGATATAAATGGCAGGATACGTTGATGAGAAAGTCGCCAAGGTAACCCTGGATAATAAGGGATTTACCAAGAATGCGCAAGATACTATTTCTGCTCTCGATAAGCTAAAATCAGCCTTTACAAAAGTTAATGGAGGTAATGCTTCCAAGAACATTGCTAAAGAGATGAACGCTATTCCTGATGCAGTATCAAAATCAACAGCAAAATCCCAAGGTTTATTGTCTCGTCTTAAGAATGTATTTAGCAGAAGTACTGACAACATCAACATGTCAGGAGCTGCTAGATCCATCGATCAAATGAATACTGATGTTGCAGATAGAACATCTAAGACTTCTAGTATTTTATCTCGATTGAAGGGTATATTCCAAAAGGCGGATAACCACCAGGGGTTCACAAATTCAATTAGGTCTATCGATGGACTTAATGCAAAAGCATCCGGTATCAATCTAAACCCACTTACCGGAGCATTTTCTAGAGCTGCGGACTCCGTAAAAGGATCCCTTAATGCTATGGATGTTGCAATGGGAATTGTCATGGGTAACATGATGCAGAAAGCTATCAGTTTCGGATCTAAGTTCTTCAAGGGACCAATGGACGGTCTCAATGAGTACAATGAGAAACTTGGTTCTGTACAGACAATCATGACAAATACGGAGTGGGAGATACCAGATCAATCCACTCGTATGCGTAAGACTTCTAAGACATTAGAAGACCTCAATGAGTACGCGGATAAAACCATTTACTCATTTAAAGATATGACTAAGAACATCGGTACGTTTACAGCGGCCGGTGTAGGCCTAGAAGATTCGGCCACTGCGATCAAAGGTATTTCCAACTTGGCCGCAGCATCTGGATCAAACACCCAACAAGCATCAATGGCGATGTACCAATTGTCTCAAGCATTGGCTTCAGGTAGAGTGGGTCTTCAGGACTGGAACTCTGTGGTAAATGCGGGTATGGGTGGTAAGTTATTCCAAGACCGATTGACTCAAATGGCTGAGAAGATGGGTCATGCTCGTGATGCTACCAAATCATTCCGTGACTCATTGAAAGATGGTTGGTTGACTTCCGAAGTATTGATTGCTACTTTGAAGGAATTCTCAGTAGACCAATCTATGTTGGAAGCAGCGACACAAATTAAATCGTTCGGTCAATTAGTAGATACCGTACAGGAAGCTATTGGTTCTGGATGGGCCACTTCTTGGGAATACTTATTCGGTGGATACGAAGAAGCGAAAGGACTTTGGACAGAAGTCGGTAAAATCGTCGGTAAATATTTCGATGATGCTCAAGGAACATATCATGACGCAGTTCTCGATATGGATCGTAGTTTAGGTAATTTCCGAAATGCTGTGTTGAAGACATGGAAAGATCTCGGTGGTCAAGCATCATTCTTCAACATAATCAAGAACAGTTTCGAAATTGTCTTTAAAGCATTGACTAAATTCCGAGAAGGTTACCGAAGTGCGTTTGGAGACTTTAAAACCGTTGCTCAAACATTAACCAATGTAACAAAAAGTGTAGAAAGATTTACCCAGAAGTTAGCAAACTCGAGGGTTCTATTTATGCTCTTTAGCAACGCAGGTAGATTGTTTGGTAATACGATTGCATTAGTGACCACTATATTCGGTAAGTTTATTGGTGGCTTCATGAAATTCGGAACCGGTGCCGGACTTTTTATCGCTTCTATAAACTCTGTTGTTACTGTATTGGCGAATTTTATTTCCGCACTTAGATTCAATACGAATTTAATGTCTGGTATACAATCGCTAGGCGCAGCATTCTCGAACGTTTTCAAAATTATTGGCTCTGTTGTGAACATTGCAGCTAATATATTCCTTAAATTCTTTGGTACTTTCGCTAAATTTGACGGAGTTGCACATAGCTTAGGATGGTTTAAAACATTAGCTGGATGGATTGAAAGTGCTACTGGAGCCATTCTTAGATTTGTATCTGCGATATCGATGTCGGTTATTACCGGTAAATCGCTCGAAAGTCAAGGTATTAAATTACCAGGAATCTTCAAATCGATCGGTGCTGCAGTCACATTTGTGGCTGGCATATTGCAAGGTTTTGTCGGCATAATTTCCAAAGTATTTGGATCTCTAAAAGGATTCAAATTCGAAAATCCTTTCAAGAATTTATTTGGTGATAAAAACTCAGTAGATTCTGGTTGGGGAGATAAGATATCTGCTTCTATTAAAAAGGGATTTGATAAAATTAAATCCACATTCACATCTGCAGCAAAATCTCTAGGTGAGACTATAAGAAAAATGTCCTTTACAGACATGCTCAAAGCTGCATTTGCAGGATGGGCCGGACTTAAGATATTCAAATCGTTTAAGAACAAGAAAAAGGGTGGATTCTTTAGTGAGTTTACTGAAATGTTCGACGACTTTATCAGTAATGGTAAAGAAATGGTGTCGAAAGTTACCGAAGTTCTAGACGGTGTCAAGGAATCTCTCAAATCGTTTACTGGAGCTGTTAAAGCAGGATCTTTATTGATGATCGCAGCAGCATTGATGTTATTAGCTATTTCGCTTAAAATGCTTGCTGGAATGTCCACAGAAGATCTTGTTAGATCTAGTGCGGCTATTGCCACTATGAGTTATATTCTCACGGCCGCGATGAAGCGTTTATCCAAGATGGACAAGATACCTAAAGGTACTGCTGTTAGCATGATCGGTTTCGCTATAGCTATACGCATTTTGGCAGGAGCTATGAAGAAACTAGCAGATCTAGATACTAATCAATTAGATACAGCGGTTAAAGGAATTGCATCAGCAACTATAATTCTAGTCGCCGCTATGAAACTACTTGGTGGCGGTAAAAAGGTAAACACCGGCGTCATGTCTATGATCGGATTTGTTATAGCAATTCGACTATTAGTTGGGGCTATGGACAAATTAAAAGATTATAACATGGAGCAGATTAAAACATCTCTAATCGGTGTTGTTAGTCTAATGGGTGCTCTTGCTTTGAGTATGAAAGTGATGAACGGTGTTAAGATCAAAATCAGCAACATGTTCGGAATGATCACTTTCGCAGGAACAGTGTACTTACTGGTTCTGACTCTCGAGAAGTTGACAACGTTAAATCCTAGCAAATCAGCTAGAGCTATGGAGCAGATAACTATTCTAATCTTAGAGTTAGTTACTGCGATGCAATTAATGAGAAGTGTTAAAATAAGACTCACGGCATTAGCAGGTCTAATAACATTCGCCGGAATGGTGTATATTCTTGTTAAAGCCGTAGAAAAATTAGCTAACGTTAAACCCGATCGATTGATACCTGCTGTTGAGTCACTAGCATCTATATTTGGTCTGTTGGTATTATCTATGCACGCTTTGAGAGGAGCTAAAGTAAAACTCTCAGCAATTCTAAGTCTTATTACCTTTACTTTAAGTGTTAAGATCTTGGTTAAAGCATTATCAGAGATAGCGGATATGAACCCTAGTCGACTAGAAGGAGCTCTACAATCATTAGCTTCAGTAATGGCGCTTCTGGTAGTTGCAACTCATTCCCTAAGAGGAGCCAAAGTAAATATTAGCGCATTGTTGACCTTGTTAACTTTTGCTAAGACAACTAAAGATGTTGTTATGGCTCTACAAGAGATCGCTAATATTAATCCACAAAGACTGCCTGATGCTTTAGCAGCATTGACTTTAGTATTTATGGGATTGGCTTCCGTAACTATAGCTCTAACAAATCTATCTGGCCCTGTGTCTAAATCCATAGGCGCATCAATACTATTATTGTCGTTAGTCCCAGTCCTTTCGCAAATAGGTAAGACGTTATTAACATTATCGTTAATTCCTTGGAAAAATCTGACTGTAGCGTTAACGGCGTTAACTGTTACTTTAGGGGCACTGACTATAGTTGCTGGAGTAATGTCCGCACTAGGCGGTAAAGGTATGGTTGGAGCAGGATCTCTATTGATAATGTCAGTAGCTTTGATGGCCCTAGTGGTACCTTTAGCAGCACTAAGTGCTATCCCTATGAGTAAAATAGCTACTGCTTTAATTGCTCTCGGTGTATCTTTAGGTATATTGTTAGCGGCCGCAGCTATTGCTCAATTCGTAGGGACAGGATTATTAACCCTTTCTGCATCTTTAGTAGCACTCGGTATTGCCGCGATTGGTATCGGTGCCGGTTTGGCCTTGGCCGGAGTTGGTATCGGGTTAATCATAACTGCATTGAAAGAACTAGCCGCAACTGGTCCTGGTATTCTTAAAGGACTTGTCGAAGCATTCGATGTTTTATTGAAGACTTTGGCAGAACGTGGTCCATCGATGTTAACATCATTGATTAAGATAATCAGAACAGCATTGAAAGGTCTTATTGTATTAATACCAGATATGGTTCAGTTTGGTATTAAATTAGTAATAGGATTATTGCAAGGATTCACAGAATCCGTACCACAATTGGTTACTTCGGCAGTTAAACTTATTGTCGAAATTGGTAAAGCACTTATCGACAATATTGGAACATTAGTTGACGTCGGTCTTCAAATTGCTGTCAAATTTGTTCAATCGTTTGCTGATGGTTTACTGAAGTATAAAGATCAAATTGTCAAAGCCTTTACTGACTTATTTATGGTTCTAAAAGATATCATCTTTGAACTATTAAGTAATTTGGTAGGTCCAATCCTAGAAAAGCTCGTCGAGATATTGACCCCTGTTAAGGACTTTATTTTAGGAGCATTGTCGGAATTAGCAACAGCTATCGAACCTATATTTACGCCATTGATGGATGCTTTAAAAGTGTTGTTTGAATCATTGGCTGTAATCATACGTGCAGTAGCAGACGCTATTATTGCAATTGTACAATCCATCGCACAAGCAATAGAGGCTCTTGCTCCAGTATTCCAATCATTCTTTGAAACAATACAAGTTATTGCCAATAACATCACAACAATAATCCAAGTGTTAGGACAAACGATTCAAGTCATATTTATGAGTATTGCATCGATTGTAAATTCCGTAATGCAAGGAATTGTTGGTGCTATTAATGCTTTTGCAAATGTTATCCAAGCGGTTGGACAATCTTTGGCTATGATATTTATGGGTATCGGTCAAGGTATCCAGTCAGCACTTCAAGGTGTAGCTTCAGTAGTAGAGTCTATTGGTGGGGCAATCAAATCCGCGTTTGAAGGTATCGGTACTGCAGCACAAGGATTAGGTCAAGGTATTCAATCTGCACTTCAAGGAGTAGCATCTATTGTTGAGTCTATCGGTACATCTATAAAATCAGTTCTAGAAGGAATTGGTAAAGCATTTGAAGGCGCTGGTAAATTTGCCGAAGGATTCGGTAAAGGTATCGAGCATGTAATGAACGGTATTTCAAGTATCGTAGATTCTGTTGGTAATGCTATTAAAGGTATTATCGAGGCTATCGGTAAGGCATTTAAAGACGTTGGTACAGGACTTGAGCGTATGGGTAAAGGTATGAAACCTATTGCCGATCATGGACTTAAAGCCGCAGCTGGTATTACTGCAGTATCCGGGGCTGTTGCACTCTTAGGAGGAGCATCGTATACAGGTAACTTAAATGGATTCCGTGAGGATTTGGATAAGTTAGATACTGTTATGTATAAACTCGGCACTCGTACTAAGTCATTCACTGGATTTTCTACTTTACAGACTTCATTATCTTCATTATCTTCAACTGCTCCTACTGCAGCGACTGCTATGGAGAAATTCGCTACATCATGCGAAAGTCTTTCTAGAGTGGGCGGCACCATTACCGGAGCTATGAGCACTATCGGATCAGCATTCGCAAGAATTGGTCAAGCTATAGCTAGCTCAACTGCTCCTATGGCTGCATTTGCTTCAGCAATGTCTAACATTGGTAACTCAATGCAAAGATTCGCTGGTCTATCTGGAGCTATGGTCGCTGGATTAACTGCTGTCGGTTCGACATTCACAAGCATTCAAAATGCGATCACAAATCTGGGAAATTCACTTACCACTGTATCAACAAGATTCTCACAAATGGGATCTTCTGTACAGCAAGGTATGTCTGCTATGGTCTCTGCTGTAAATAATGGTATGGCACAAGTACGTGCTGCTATGACTAACGGTATTGCTCAATTAGCCGCTACCACAATGACTGCATTTTCTAGAGTAGGACAAGCTGCAACTGTAGGTATGAATGGTGTTGTTACGGCCGTGACTTCATCTATGTCTAGAGTTAACGCCGCTGTCAACATGGGAATGTCCCAACTAGCAACCACAATCCAAGGTGCTATGAGTCGAGTAAATGCTAACATTTCTTCGGCTATGACCAGTCTAGGAAGCACTATGAGTGCGGCAATGAGTCGTGTAAACGCCTCTATGTCAGCATCTATGAATGCTATGGCTGCCGGTATCATGGGATCTATGTCTCGTGTTACAATGATCGTAAGTTCATCAATGTCTCATATGGTGTCTGTATTTATGATGTCAGCATCTCGTATGAATGCTGCAGCAATATCTATGGGTCATCAAATTTCTAGTGCGTTGGCTTCTGGAATGGCACAAGCTGCTGCTCGGGTTTCTCATGGTATGAGTCATGTTGTGAATCTTGTTAGATCTGCTGGTGGAAGTGGTCATGCTGCTGGTTACTATACCGGTTCACAAATCTCTGCTGGGGTTGCCGCAGGTATGTGGGCTCACGTAGGATCTATCGAACAAGCTGCTGCTAGAATTATTGTAGCTGCTCAGAAAGCTGCCAACGCCAAAGCGATTATCAAATCACCATCACGGTTATTTGCTAACAAGACTGGTAAATTCATTCCACAAGGTATTGCTATGGGTATCGCCAAAGAAATGCCTCGTAGTGTTAAGCAGATGGGCAAAACATTTGCTAATGGATTTGCCGATGCAACTACTCTAGCGGTAGATAGTGGTAATGGTATGGCTTCTGCTGTCGCAGATGCTGTTAACAGTGTAAGTAGTCTATTAGACGACTCCTTGGCTGATATGGATTACCGTCCAACGATCACTCCTGTTGTGGATACTTCTAATCTAGATCGTATCGATACTGGAAATCTATTTGCTAAGTTGGGTGTTGATCCAACACGTGTTCCTCGTCCAGCATATACTGGATCTTATGGTTCAAGTAGCTCAACAACCACTGTTAACAATGACAACTCTAACAAAGAGTACAATATTAGTATTGATGTTGATACTAACGGAGCACCAGTTGATAGCAAACAACTTGCTCGCGAAATCCAACAACATATTAAAGACTTTGACGACCAAGCTCGTCGAGGAAAAGGTGAGGAAGTATTATGGTAGAATCTTTAAAGCCCGGACATTTTATTATCAATGGATTGAAGTCCAAAGATTATAATGTGTTCATTCAAGATCGCCCAGATATAGAAACACCTAAAAGACGAGTGACTTTCGAGTCACCAAATGGCTACGAAGGAGAGTTGGCTTTTGACGATGAAGGTTATGAGCCAACCGAATTCGAGCTACACTGTTTCTATGACGGACGAAGTCATGATGACTCAGATCGAGATATTTCACTAGCCCGTAATAGGATCAATTTCTTATTTAATCACGGGATTGGTAATTGGATTAACTTCATTCCGTATTTCGATCAAGGTCATATTTACAAAGTTATCATGACGGATTTGACATACGAGAACAAATACTTCTATCAAGGATGTATTTCCTTTAAAGTAAAACTCAAATGTCAACCATTCAAGTACAACATTGAGAATAATCCATTTACTGTTCGATCAGGAGATGTGGTTACTAACCCTAATCTATATTTCTCTCGTCCTACAGTACAAATCTCAGGTTTTACAGGTAACTTAAAAGTAACGGTAGGTTCGACGTCAATGACAATTAAAGATATCGCTAATGAGAATACTTTTATTGACAGCACACGATACATTACGTATTCGAAAGTCGGATCCACGATTACTAACAAAAACAATAATACTGTAGGGAAAGAGTTTTTCAAGTTGGAGCCTGGGAATGATCTTAGGACTAACCGAGTGACTTTCGCAGCCACTAAGGGTTCAACACCAACTAGTTTGACAATTATCCCTAATTGGAGGGTATTAGTTTGAGACCAATTTTATATGAACAGAACGAACGGGTCTTCGATACTAATGGTATGGGTGTCTTGCACGATGCTATATCTGCAGAAGTAACTGAAGTTCGTAATGAAGAATTTGAGCTTGAACTAAAATATCCTGTCGGTGGAGAGTGGGCCAGCGCGCTCACTCAAAACCGTTATATTTTGGTTAAGCCAAACGACTATGATGAACCTCACGCATTTCGTATTTACGAAGTTGAGAAAGAGGTCGATTCAAATCAAATCACTGTAAAGGCAGTTACCAAGACTGATGAATTGTCTGGTAATATTATCAAACCTTTATCTATTAAATCGGCTACACCGTCTGGTGCTTGGGAACAACTCAAACGTGTTGCAGTCGATCCTATTGAATACAATTTCATCTCTGATATTCAAACAGCAAAAGATACAAAAATGGATATCCGTAATGTGTTGAATGCTATTGCCGGAGAAGAAGGATCGTTTATTGACACTTGGGGAGGAGAAATTAAACGTACTAACAATACGATTTACTTATATTCCAAACGTGGGAAAGATCATGTTACGACAATCCGACCTCGTAAGAACCTCAAGAATGTAAAAGTCAAATCATCTATGGCTGGTAAATTCACTCGTATTTTACCTTATGTGACATTCACGCCTGAAGGTGAGGGTGAACCAGAACAAGTAATTTACGGGGATATTATCAAGTCCCCACACTACGACGATTATTTCGTCAAACGTATTGTGCCTCTTGATTTGAGCTCGGAGTTCAATGACTCTGGTACTCCTGCTAAGGAAGGTGAGAAGAAGAAAGCTCCTACACCAGCTCAAGTTACAGCTAAAGCACAATCGTATTTCACATCTAAGAACAAAGATGCTGACAAACCAGACTTGAGTGTTGAAGTTGAGATGATTCCGCTACAAGACTCTACTGAATGGGATCGTCGAATCATTCAAGCTTTGGAGAAGATCCAACTTTGTGATACTGTTGATGTCTATGTGCCTAAGATTGACTGCGATGTTACTGTCAAAGTCCGTAAGATTGTGTATGACGCTCTCCGTGAGCGAATCATCAAAATCGAGGCAAGTTCCAGTGGGTCTGGTCGAGCTAGCTTGGCTGATCAACAGAAAGCCCAATGGCAAGACTTGACAAACAAGGTCATCAACAATGCTCTCTACGGAGAGAAGGATGGATTAATCCATACAATCCTAACCAGTGCCAACAACAAGAACAAAAACTTCTATGGTCCTGAGGAACCTCCTCGTGAGAAGGTATCCAAAGATGACTTATGGTTTAAACCTGTTGGTGGGGAGGGTGAAGTTGAGATGTGGCGTTTCGACGGAGAACAATGGGTTCTTGTCATTGACGCTAATTTCGGACAGAAGGTGTCTGATAAAGTAAATGATGCTGTAGCCGAGGCAATGAAAGGCGTTACTACCTATATCGGAACTTATGTTGAGACTGCTATTGCCGATGCTGAGCAGCGTTGGAAACCAGACTTCACACCAATGCAGAATGAGCTTGATGAGAAGCTCAAGAAACTCGATGGCGATATTAATGTTAAAGTTAGCGATATCAAAGACCAACTAGCCTCCGAACTAGAGCGAATTAAACCGGGAAATCCAAACTTACTTGATGGTACTTTGGAGATGAATGGCGGTAATGAAATTGATTGGAATGTCGTTCAAGGCGGAGGTGGTATCCAAAATGGCCAAATCCTCGGTGCTCGGAATTTATTGATTGATGAAATATCAGGAAATCCTAATGGTAACCATTTCGATATGTCGTTTGAAGCCAAAAACGTATATATACCATATACTTGGTCATTCTTTGTTAAAAACACAAGCGTTAATAAAGGTAAGATCGAGTTAACCCCATATAACTCAGATACTAAAGTTACTGTCGATGGGGTTGATTTAGTACCAACCAATGGTAAAGCTATATTTGAAGTTCCTCCAGGGACTGAGAAATATGTTACCGTGACATATCCTAGTCTTTATAATAGTAGAATTGTATTAAGTATTAAAGAGACTGGTCTGATTGATGGAACGAATCTTTACACATACAAGTGGAAACTTGAAGAAGGTACTAAAGCTACTGGCTGGGTACCTAGTGCTGCAGATGGTGAGCAGAAGTGGAAGAACTACAAATCCACTGTTGATGGTGATTTGGCGTCTATGAAGAGACGGATTACTGACACTGAGGGTCGAGTTACCACAAACGCAACCGAGATCCAACATCTCAACACTGGATTAGCCGCTAAAGCTAATCAAGAGACTGTAAATCATCTTAATGGAACGATAGAAGAAGCTAAAGCAGAACTTAATCTAGTTCCGAACAAGATTTCCACTGCTATAAGCCAATACAAGTCTACTGTTGATGGACAGATCTCGAAGGTGTCAACTTCTATTGACCAGAAGGCTAACGAGATCAAAATCGCTGCACAAAACCTGGAGAAGAAGGTTGATGGGAATGCGACGAGTACCGCTGCTGAACTAAGGGTTATCAAAGACTCGATTTCTGCTAAGGTATCTCGTACTGATTTGGATGTTGTGAGTGGTAAGGTTACTGCGGTTGAGACAAATCTAACCACGAGGATCGATGGAATTCAAACATCTGTCGATAAGGTTACTCGAGATGTTGATGGTAAGATCACATCTGCTGTATCGTCGGCGATAACCCAATCCGAGAAAGAATTGGGCCTTCGTATAACTGCTACAGAGGCTAAAATCCTCTTAGAGGAGATTCCTGAACTAGATAAATCTGTTCGAGCATATACGGATACCAAATTCAATCTAGTTGACGGTAAAATCCAAAGCCAAATTACAAGTCGATTGAACGAGTATGCTAGAACTTCGGATGTAGCCACTCGGGTTACTCAAGAGGCTGGTAAGATTAGGACTGAGTTGTCGTCGTTAGTTGATGATAATTTTAATCGGAATGAGAAATTCCAGGAAGTCTTACGTACGGTTGATATCTATAAGAGTACTTTAGGTACTACTCGAAATGGTATTACCACGTCTATTTCCCAGTTGATCCAATCAAGTGATGAGATTAAGAGTGTTATTACCAATGCTGCTGAATCCAACACAAACCTTATCATGGATACTGATAGTTTTGCTTCTGCGAAATTTGATGGATTTAGTAATGGGGTTGATGGGTATACGGCGTCTGCTGTCCCTGGTGCTTATGGAAGTAATGAATTATTCTATCTATCCAAATACAAGATAGGAAACGCATCGAATAATCAAGCCTTTGTATCGTTACCACTAGCAATCGATAAGATGTCTAATGGTGACTACTATACAATTTCTTGTCGATACAAACTCGACTCATCAAACGCATTCCGTAGTGACAAACCTCTGAATGCAGAGTTACAAATTTTGGATAAAGCTGGATCTCCGGTTTATCAGAAGATATTTACTCTTAGTCCGGGTATGGTTCAGGAAGCTAATTTAACTAAAACATTCCAATTGGATCGTGATCGATATTTTGACAACGTCAATGGATTTAACAATCAATTCGCATTTCGTATCAAGCTGATCGGTGAAGGTCGTATTGGTGTGAAAGAGTTGATGCTTGTTAAAGGTAAAACTGTAGGCTCTTATAAACCAGCAGGAGGTGTATCCTCAACTGTCGTAACCCAAAGAGCTAACGCTTGGGCACTCAATCTAACAGGTCCTAAAGATGTAATCACGGCTATCAATGCAGATACGTCTGGTGTACGCCTTAAAGGTAAGAACATTGTCTTAGATGGTGATGTTATTGCTAATGGTCGAGCTTTCATTAAAGAGAGCTGGATCGAGGATTTGAATGCGTCTAAAATTACTGCTGGGGAAATCAATGGTGCGAAGGTTAAAGTAATAAATCTGGATGCTAACAATATCGTTACGGGTAAAGTAAGCGCTGCTCGGATTAGGGGTGGTATATTGACTTCTTTCGACGATATGATCCAATTTAACTTAGATCAAGGTAAATTGAACTTCTACAAAGAAGGAGAATTATATTTCGATAAAGGAACAAATATCTTATATCGACAAAGACAACACCCAACCGAAAAACATAACACTATTGGATATTTGATGTTTAAAGATAGTATTCACGGTGGTGTAGCTACATTATTAGGTTCTGTTAGTCACCGTACTGTTGGACAACTCAAACAAGGCGCTGATGATGGAGGGGGTGCTGGTAACTTTGCCGGTATTCGTATTTATCGTGACAAGGCCGACGGTCACTATGACCGTGTCGAATTGGTAGCTGACCGTATTCAATTCCGACATAGTGTAAGAAATGGTGGGGGTCTTCAGGTATTTCCTGTAGGTTTCACCGTTCCGTCACATAATGAACCTCATTATGGCGCTTGGAATCTAGGAATTCTACTCGAACATTTTAGACAAAACTTCGAGAAAATTAGGCTTAAAAATCCATCATGGGGAATACATACCTATGGTTTCCCAATATATAATCTAGGGGATATTGGTCCACAAGGACTACATAATATACCATTTAATCATTATGTATAGAGGTGAAAAATGAATATTGATAAAGAAGAATTGTTTAACCGAGCTTTAGACCATGCTGCTCAACGAGTAGGGGAAATGGAACAAAGTCGTTGGTTAATCGAAGCTCAAGCAAATTATTATCTTGAGAAATATAACGAATTGCTTGAAGAACATAAGCAACTATTTGATGAGCATGAACAACTCAAAAAAGAGTACAATGCTTTAAATGATAAAAATTACGAACTTACAGAAGATCTGCGTAAACTAGAAGGTGAACCAGATCCACACACTACGGAGGAAAATAAATAATGGGTATTTATGGTGAATACAAAGTAACAAACGTATATCCTCGCTATGGTTCTGATGGTACTGTTGTCGGAACTGTGGTATCTATCAAACAGGAAAGTCCATATTTCGCTGTGATGGATTATGTTCTTAATGATGACCAAACATCTAAAGAACACAATGATCTGTTGCGTCAAATCAAACGACAAGAATTCTACACGAATTTTTCAGAGTTTGCGCAACAAGAAATTGTTAAGGAGATTGATAATGCGAATACGAAATCCGACAGTAACGCAGAAGCTATCGCAAAAATCAACAAGCTAACTCATACTGTTGTTCTCAACACAGTAATGAGCGAGGGTGTCAAATACGGTGTTGTCTACAAACAATTTGCCGAACAGATTCCTCTAGCTGAAGAAGGTAAAACTATCAAAGCTGGGGATATCTTCGCAATCAAAGATCCTAACCACACAGAAGTTGATGGTGAAGGTAAACTTGTCATTGCTCAAGCAAATCGTGACTTCACATATTCTGGACAACCAGCTTCAGAATTCACTGAAACAGGATATTTCGGTCAAAATGGTATCGCTGTTTCATACCCATTCGCTAAGGAGAACACTCCTACTCAATAAACCAAGGAGGATTTAAATGCGGTACTTAGACACGCCGGTCACTATCGTTGATGATGGTAGTGATCGTAGCTTAAGTATCAAATTTGCCGAACCAAGTGCCGGGGATACAGAGGTTATCTCCGGTGTTTTGTTCCGGACATCTCATGATACATCAACGGAATTGCAAGCTAAATGGGAACCTACTACTGGATGCCTAAATTTGGATATTCCTAACGACCTAATTGGTTATTCTGGATATGCCAAGATTGTTATTCCAAAATCATCATTTTTATCAGACTCAATTACTATGAAGTTTGACGTATTTTCACCAAAAGATGAAGATGGGGCAGACCGTGGTTATACTGGGGCTGATAAATACTTATTTGTCCGTGAGTTCAACACAAACGAATCACCGATCTATGTCGAGGTGGGATCCGACGTAGTGAATACTGATTTCTTGCGTAGTGTCATTGACAAAGTTATTGCTAAATCTGGACTATCGGACAAAGATGGAGTTGAAATTGATACTGTCGCTCTTAAGAATGACATTTTCAATCGTGTGATCAAGTCTATCGACACCGCTAAGATCCAATCTGATGTTCTTACGGCTGTAACAGCTAAGATCGATAAGATCCAAGAAGAACAATCAAAATCCATGCAAAATCAGGACAGTAAGATTCAAGCCGTCGAATCTAAAGTTGCTGGTATTGACGTGGATACAATTAAGACAAATATCCTGAGTGAGTTCAACACCAAAACAGAGCAAATTAAAGCAGAGATTGTTAACGCCGTCGACATTCCTCAGCTTAAATTAGATTTGACAGCTTTGGTTAACTCTAAATTCACAGAGGAGAAACAAGCTATTGTGGATAGTGTGACCGCCACAATTAACGAGAAACTCCAATCTAATGAATTTATCGATCCGATTGTCCAACGGGCAATTGCTGGGGTGGATACACATGGATATGCTGACACGGTTAAGTCCGAACTTACTACCAAGATCGAGACTAACGAATCAAACATCGCCGGAATCAACACCAAACTAGAAGGTATTGAGCAGAAGTTATCTGCAAGTATTTCTGAGGCGATCTTGAAGACACTGAAGGATCAACTTACTTCTCAAGATATTACAACAATTCTTAAGAAGGACGATTCTTATGTTACCACTATCTGGGAGGATATCAAGACTGCTGGTAAGCTTGATGAATTTGTTAAGGATACAGATCTTCATATCGTCGAGGATATTGATGGTGGTGGAAGTTTATATAATGGGCCTAATGTTCTATTTAAGATACCTAAAGAAGGCCCTAGTATTTCTGAGGTTAATCAACTCCGAACTAGCATTTTAGGTTTAGCTAGTCGAACTGGTAAAGTTGAGATTGATATCCATGAGCTAAAACAACAAGGAGTTGGTGGCTCAGGTACTCCTGGCCCGCAAGGTGAACAAGGTATCCAAGGCCCTCCTGGCCCTCCCGGCCCTAAGGGGGATAAAGGTGAACCTGGCGAACGCGGCCCTAAAGGTGAAGATGGACAACCAGGCCCAGTTGGACCACAAGGTCCTGCCGGCCCTCCCGCCACAATCCCAGAAGAGTATAAAAAGATCAATGACTTGTATGCTATTTTCCCAACATACGAAAATCTTCTAACCCAAATGACAACCAATATCAAGAACCAACACTTAGCTCTTGGTATTGATGCTGTGGTTGATGAGAAACTTCGTAATGGTGGAGATCCATTTATTACTAAGTCTTTGATGACAGAAGCTATCAAAGCTGTAAACGGTGGTTCTGGAGGCGGTACTACAATTGTTGCAGGTAACGATGTGGATACAGTCTTTGGTAATGACTACCCATATGATGGCGATAACATAGAAACTCTTAGGAATATCCCAATCGGATCTGTGTATGTCGACCGACTTCGTAAGAACGGCGCATTGAAATGGATCAAGACCCAGATGTATGCCGAGAACGCTACTCGTGATCAAGCACAAAGATGTTGGAAGGTACTGTTTGGCGATACTGGGGATGTTAAAATGCGTATGACAGGTTCTCTTCTAAACACTTCAATACTTACATTCCGTCGAATTAACAATATTGTTGAGTTGACTTTTGGCGGATTATCATGGGGTTGGTTTGGTATCAAACGAAGAGGATCTGCGGGATATGAGGCTCATCCGTCAAACAAAGAAAAGTTCGTAACAATCGTTCGAACAGGAGATATCAAATCAGGTTTCATTCCTAATGGATCAAAACTCGGATATATCATGAACGACACGGGTATCACTCAAGGAACGTTTTACGTTTCTGGTCGTACGGATGGTAGTCATGTTCGCTTACAATTCCTGAACGATGTGCCAACAGATCGCGATATTGGAGATCTACGATTCACAAATATGACTTATACCACGGACGATCCGTGGCCAGACCAAATTACTAGATAACGAGGTTAATTTATGTTTAAACTAGAACGCTTCGAAGATGAAGAAGGGACTAAAGTAGCGGTTGTGGACAACAATCCATATTTCCGCTACGAATATCCTTATGTCTTAACAGAAGATATGAAGCAACAAACTGACGAAGAGATTGGTAAGTATCTTATTCAAGATCTTCAATATCGTAATGAGCACACTTTGATGTCTACTTTGCTAGACGTTAACTTGCGCTCTCCATTTATTTACGATAACCAATTCGCTACGCTTATCCAATACCTCAAAGAAGGGAATCCTGGTGAATCATATTTCCCAGGATCTCAAATCAAACTTCGTATTCCTGATTACGAAGCTGAGGGTTGGGAAGGTGACTATGCTATGGTTACTATGAATAAGCCACTCACAATCCCTAAAGATACCACCGATATCTACAAACTGTTCTCGGAATACCATAAGAACGGGATTGTAGAAATTTTAAAGTGGCAAGACGTCGTTCACCTCAACCCGAACGACTTTAAAAAAGAAGCTGGAGGAAACTAAATATGACAGTAAATCCCGCACTGATTCTCGCATGGATGATTGCTCGTGAAGGACGGGTGACATATTCCATGGAGCGTCGTACAGGCCCAGACTCATTTGACTGTTCATCAGCAATGTATTACGCTGGTGTAGCTGGTGGCATGAGCACTCTACCTTGGCCTTGCTCGACTGAGACAATGCACGACTGGTTGTTGAAAAATGGCTGGGTACTGTTGGCAGAAAACGAAGAAGCTGATGTACGTGCTGGTGATATTTTCATCTGGGGACAAAAAGGATATTCTGCTGGGGCATTCGGCCACACAGGTATTTTCCTAGACTCAGAAGGAACTATGATCCACTGTAACTATGGATATAATGGAATTACCCGTAACTCACACGATGAGATCTGGGAGTATAACGGACGTCCATATTTCTACTTCTATCGTTACAACGGTGCTGCAACAGTCCCTAACCCTCCTCAACTTGAGATCGCTGAGAATAGCTTCGAGCATGAGTTGAATGTTGGTACACATCTACCATCAAGTGAACAACCATATTATGAAGCGACTATCACAGAGGACTATTGGGTTGAAGCACAACCATTCGCTGGTGCTGAAGAAAAAGAACTATTCAAGAAAGGTTCTCGTGTCCGTGTGTATGAGAAGGTTGACGGATATTCTCGTATCGGTTCACCTCAATCTGCACAATGGATTGACGACAACTATCTTGATGATGCTGAAGATATGGAAGGTAAACTATGATCATAATCAAGGATGACGTCCTTGTTCATACTGACAACGCCGGAGATGTTATTGAGCACTTCGGTGTAAAGGGTATGAAGTGGGGACAACGAAGAGTAGTTTCGAATGCTGGTGCCCTACGAGCACAGAAGAAAGTTAATAAACTTAAGAAACGTGTTCGAGATGGATTCGGTAATGAGATGAAAGACGAACTGGGTAGTGCTTTAAGACTGGGGTTAGTGGATGCTCAGGGCGTTCGCATTATTAATAACACTAAGCTCGAAAGACAACAAGCTAAAATCTTGTCTAATAAGAAAGGTATTTCTTTGAAAGAGGCCCGTCGTCAATTGTCCGATAAAGACTATAAAGACACTAGGGAAACTCGTAAGAAATACGATGAAGCAAAATCCAAATACGGTAAAGACGACATCCGAACCAAACGAGCTAAAATGAAATATAAAGCAACAATGCATAGAGATACTGCCAATGCTCTGATTCGTAAATCAGGTTCCTATATTTTCGATCCAACGGCGACAAACGTAACGATCAATCAACATAGGAAATCGGCAATGACCTATGCTGGACGATATAGAGGTATGGGAGGAAAAGGTTAATGCTACTAATTGAAGAAGACCGATTAATTCATACAGATTCTTTGGATGACGTATTGCTTCATTTTGGTACTAAGGGAATGAAGTGGGGTGTTCGTAAGAACTCAAATCCTAAAGTTGGACAATTCTCTGGACGAATTAAAAAGAATCTTGCTGCTCGTAATCGCATGAAGCGTGCTAATGAAAAGAAAATCGCGGATATGAAACGGAGCGATCCTAAGCGTCGAGAACTTATTAATAAGAATAAGGACTTGACTGACATGAACCAAAAAGCATTGCTTCGACTTGATAGAAACAAAACTATCAAGAAAGGTGTAGGGAAAGCCGCCGCTCTTGGCGCCGGTGTCGCTGCACAATATCAAATCATGAAAACAACAAACCCAGAACAAGCTGCAGCCCTCAAGAACTTTGTTAAAAAGAGCGCTAAGTCTACCGCTAGATTCGCCAAGAAGAATTATCACAAGGTTAAATATGCTGCTGGATATGCTGCTAAACGTTCATATCTATAGAAAGGTGAACTAATGATTTTAATTGAAGAAAATGAATTGATCCATGTGGATTCTTGCGACGATGTCTTAGAGCACTTCGGCGTAAAAGGTATGAAGTGGGGGTCTCGTAAAGCCGGTGCCTATGCCAAGTCATATGGTAAATATATTGCTAATTCTTGGCGACACCCTAACTATACGAGAAAAGCAGATTGGAAAACTATTCGAAAAGGTAAATTACTCAATACCCATCGCCGTCTAGATTATGTCAACAAATATGTTGATGACCGCGTGGCTGCTAAGAAGCAATTTAAAGCCGATCGTAAACACTTTAAGATGGACAAGAAAGCTTTAGATAATAAATATTCTAAAGAAGCTCGTAATTCCGACAAATACTTAAATGCTCGTAATAAACTCAAAGATTCTTATAAGAAATCTAAGAGCACATACAAACAAGCTAAGAAAACTGCTGGTGGTAACTATAAAGATGCCGGACGGGTAATCTAACATGGTATATTATGACTAACGGTACTGGTGGTCGTATTTAAAGAGGTGGAGTCTACATGGCTCCCTTCTTTTTTTCGCAGAAATTACAGGGGTGATAATGAAAAGATATTTTAAAAGGAGGTCATTATCATGACTAAGAAACCATTTTATATGATTATGGGATTTAACACATTATTAGATTGGTGCTATATTATGGCCGATATGACTTATGAAGAAGTTCTAGAGATGTATGCAAAATCATTAGGATATAGAAGATACAATCTCCCTTGGAGTTTCTACAACTCATTATCGGATCTATACAACGCAGCAGTTAAATATGCGTGGAAGAATAATCGAAATGAGGATTTATTAGTTACTATAATGAGAAACGTATATTTCTTAGAGAAGAGTGTTGCTCCGTTCTTTACAGGAAAGAATTATGAATTTATTAGAGAACAAATAGACGAGCACTATGAGGAGATGGATAAAAAATTTGGACTATCCATTGAAAAAGTGCTTGAGATGTGGCGATCTGATGAGTAATAAATCATTCTGTAAGACGGACACACCGTCTTCTTTTTTTCGCAGAAATTACAGGGGTGATAATG
>ERZ773001.97-NODE-97-length-37506-cov-145.24_pt1 | contig 37506 bp, 34 predicted proteins | sample MGYA00511673_ERZ773001 | MGnify/ENA primary metagenome ERZ773001 (study PRJEB29015, sample SAMEA2738091) | human oral metagenome | biome: human oral; feature: human-associated habitat; material: saliva | place: China | collected 2162 ... | reverse complement strand
CCTGGGGAGGTTCGGATGATACCGTCACGCGGAGGACCGGCCACCAGCATACACGCTTTTCACCCTCGCGCGCAGCCGCTCCACATCAGATCCACAAAAGAGCTCACATAACGGCGCTTCCCACGGCCACTCCACCGATCCACCACCGCTTCGCGATCCACCACCGCCTCGGAACAGGATCCGTCACCCGTCACATCTGGAATCACCGCCCTGAGAGCCCTCAGAGTCTCGCCCACACAGTCCGCCAGACCCCCGCCGCAGCGCTCTTCGCCATCACGCCCGCCGCGAGGCCACCTCAGCCCCGCCCGTTACCGCCTCTCGCACCTCGACCCCCGCCCGCGACACCCCGACGCGCGCCCTACGCTGGAGGCATGAACGACATCAACATTCCCGGCATTGGCTCGCTGGAGCCGCGTCCTGCGTTGGATCACCTGGATTTGCTCGCGCCGCCGGTCGCCGCTGCCCTCACCGCACTGGCCGAGCGCGGGGTTGCCACGGCCTCGTCGGCCCTGGTGGTGGCAATCGATCCGGAGCTGGCGGACACGGAGACGATGACGCGCGAGTTCGGCATGGACCTGGCGCTGTCGTCGAATTGCATCCTGGTCGCGGGCAAGCGCGCCGGCGAGGAGCGGATCGCGGCGTGCGTTGTGCGCGCGACGACGAACGCGGACGTGAACCACGTCGTCAAGAAGCGTCTCGACGTGCGCAAGGCCAGCTTCTGGCCGCAGGAGCGCGCCGTCGAAGCATCGGGCATGGAGTACGGCGGGATCACACCGGTGGGCGTGCCCGGCTCGTGGCGTCTGCTCATCGATTCGGCGTGCGCGTCGGGCTGGAGCTGCATCGGGTCGGGCTTGCGCCGCTCCAAGCTATTCGTCACCGGCGAGGTCCTCGCCGCCCTTCCGGGCGCGGAGATCGTCGAAGGCCTCGGGGTCTGAAGGGACGAGGCCTGGGCGCGCGGCCGCCGCAGGCTGACGGCGTGATTGCCATCGACTCACGGCCTCGGCACGTCGGAACGAGGCCCGGGCTGAGCTCCGCTCTCCCCCTCCGTTTCACGCGTGTTTCACGGGGAACGAGGCCGGGGCTGAGCACCGATTCCCACCCCGGCCAGCGCGCACAACAGACTGCTGGCTGCCCACACTGCCACCAATAAGGCCCAGCTGCGCAGGAACGAGTATGCGTGGCGGCAGCTGACAGGCCTACCACTCGCGGATAGGTTTCGCCTTCGCGGATAGGTTAGGCGCTTGCGGATAGGTTACGAAGCTATCCGCATGTTCATAAGCTATCCGCATGCTCGCTTCCTATCCACATTCGAGGGTAACAAGCTCAACCGCGGCGACTTGCGAAGGCGATCGACGCCGGGGCGGCAGCATCGGCCACAGGGATGGCAGGATCGATTGGACACGTGGATGCCTGGGCCCCTTCATGCGCAGGTTAACCCCACAGGTGGTAGTCCAGGCAGGCCGCCCACACTGCCACCAAAAGGGCCCAGCTGCGCATCAAGGGGTTAATGCTGCCAGCAAAGGGACCCACGCGCACAGTCCCAGGCCCGCGCGCACACCCCCAGTCTCCCGAGGTTGCAGGTTCGAGTCCTGTTGGAGGCCCAGCCCCGCATACACATCACCCGCAGGCACACCCCCACATCCGCAGTCACACGCGCACAGGCCCAGCCCCGCATACACATCACCCGCAGTCCCACGCCCGCACGCATCCACAGGCCCAGCCCCGCATACACATCGCCCGCAGGCAGACACCCACATCCGCAGTCACACACGCACATCCGGAAATACAAAAACCCCGGAACCTGAAGCGGTCCCGGAGTTCGGTGGCGGAGGATGGGGGATTCGAACCCCCGAGGGCTTGCACCCAACACGCTTTCCAAGCGTGCGCCATAGGCCACTAGGCGAATCCTCCGTGCACATCGTGCCGGACAATCATAAGCAAGAAACGCCCCTCAGCGCCAATCCAAGTCAATGGAGCCGGTCACAGATGGGTGTCCGGGCATTTACAAGTAGACGATGATGAGCATCCCGAGGGCCAACAGGACGTCGTAGGTGAGGATGGCAATAGACTCACGCATGCCGATGTGCTCGGGAAGGGAGAATGACCGGACCAGGCCGATGATCGCCAAGACCATGCTGACGATGGTCGCGACGCCAAGGGCGATGAAACCGAAGACGGCGAACCATAGGGCGACGCGTACGATCGGGTTGGTGATCGGCTTGGGCGAGGTGTACCCGCCACCGGCGAACACGGCCTGCACGTCGACGTATTCTGTGCCGGGGAAGCGACTGGGGCCTGCGGGTGCGGCGGAGTGGGTGGTCGGCGCGTAGCCGTAGGGGTCGCCCGGGGTGGGTGCGCCGACGATGGTGGCTGGGGCGTTCATTGACGAGGCCTGGGTGCCCAGCTCCGCAGACGCGCCGCTGGGTGCGGGGGCAGGGGCGGGGTACGGTGCGCTCATGTCTCCACTATCGCATAACGGAAGGGGCGTCCACCACACTTTGCCCGCGGAGGCGGTTTTTCGGCGTCAAATCCCACGGGACGAGCGCGTAACGCGCTACCCTGGTATCCCGACCGGTACGGCCATCCCGCCCATCAACTGATCGGATTTGTACGCTTATGAGCGAAACGAAGACCTCGCTGTTCCGTTGGAAGCTTCACGGTAACGGCACGTCCATTAATCCCGGTGACGTCGTCCTCCCGGGTGAGCGACTGTCGTGGCCGCGCACTATTGGCATTGGTGCCCAGCACGTGGTCGCAATGTTTGGTGCGACGTTCCTTGTTCCGTTGTTGACTGGTTTCCCCCCGTCGACAACGCTTTTTTTCACCGCGATCGGCACGCTGCTGTTCTTCCTGATTACGGCGGGTCGCCTGCCCTCGTATCTGGGGTCGTCCTTCGCCTTGATCGCGCCAATCATGTCGGTGTCGCAGTCGCTGGGGTCGTCCTATGCGCTGGGCGGCATTATTGCGACGGGTGCGACGCTGGCGCTCGTGGGTCTGATTGTTCACTTCGCGGGCGTGCGCTGGATTGACGCTGCGATGCCGCCCGTGGTGACGGGCGCGATCGTGGCGCTGATCGGCCTGAATCTGGCGCCCGCCGCGTGGAACTGGGTGAAGCAGGGGCCGGTGACGGCGGTCGTGACGATCGTGTCGATCTGCCTGGTGACGGTGCTCTTCAAGGGTATTCTTGGCCGCCTTTCCATCCTGATCGGCGTGTTGATCGGCTACGTGGCGGCGATCATTCAGGGCGAGGTGTCCTTCGAGTCTGTCGAGAAGGCCGCGTGGGTTGGCCTGCCCGAGTTCCATGCTCCGAGCTTCGCCCCGTCGACGCTGGGTCTGTTCCTGCCGGTCGTGTTCATCTTGATCGCCGAGAACGTGGGCCACGTGAAGTCTGTGTCCGCGATGACGGGCGAGAACATGGATGATCTGACGGGTCGCGCGCTGGTGGCGGACGGCCTTTCGACGATGCTGGCTGGCAGCGGCGGCGGTTCGGGTACGACGACCTACGCGGAGAACATCGGCGTGATGGCGGCGACCCGCGTGTACTCGACGGCGGCGTACATTGTGGCGGCTTTCTTTGCCCTGGTCTTGTCGATGTTGCCGAAGTTCGGCGCGCTGATCGCGACAATTCCCGCTGGTGTCCTGGGCGGTGCGGGTACGGTCCTGTACGGAATGATCGGTATGCTGGGCGTGCGTATCTGGGTGCAGAACCGCGTGGACTTCTCCAACCCGGTGAACCTGAACACTGCGGCCGTCGCCCTGATTGTTGCGATCGCGAACTTCACGTGGAAGATCGGCGACATGTCCTTCGAGGGCATCGCGCTGGGCACTGCCTCGGCGCTGCTGATCTACCACGGCATGAGCCTGATTTCGAAGCTGCGCGGCACGAACCTGGAGGCGGCGACGCCCGCGTCGGCGCCGTCGGGTTCGGAGCTGGAGGGCGAGGCGTACTCGAAGCGCCACCGCTCCCCCGCGCCGCAGGCTGACGCCTGATCTGACGCTTTCATTGACGAGGCCGGGGCCTGGTCGCTCTCTCACCGCGAGGTGGGAGCGTGGCTGGGCCCCGGCCTCATCCGTCCCCATAATCTCGCACGTAATTCCCCCAGCGCGCCACGACCCTAGTCAGCGCAATGCCCGGAATTCCAACGTTTACAGGCTCACCTACAAAATGACCGAGTGAGAATTACGTGCGAGTTTTCAGAGGAGGGTGGGGGCCACAAGGATGCGCGCGGCAGCAAGAGGCCCTGCACATCAGTCGCTGGTATCTCCATCGCCGCGCAGCTCGTCGAGCATGCCCGCGGTGATGATGCCCGAGGGCAAGGCGACGACCGCGACGCCCATGAGCGAGGAGATCATGGCGATAGTGCGCCCGATCTCGGAGGTGGGGTAGAGGTCGCCATAGCCGACGGTCGTCAGGGAGACAACCGCCCAGTACACGGCGTCGAAGAAGGTGTTGAAGGTGTCCGGCTCGACGTTGAAGATGACGAGGGCGCTGACGAGGATGTAGCCGATCGCCAGGCAGAGGACGGCGAGCAGCGCCTCCCTCTGTTTCTCGAACACGGCGGCGATGGCGGAGGCGCTCTTCGAGTAGCGAATGAGCTTGAACGCCCGCAGCGCGCGAAACAGGCGGAGGACTCGCAGCGTGCGCAGCGCGTCGTTGAGGCTGTTGAAGACGGGCAGGATCGACAGCAGGTCGATAATCGCCATGGGGGTGAAGGGGTAGATCAGGAACGACAACGCGCCCTTGTTGAGCTTCAGATCCGCCGTCGCCCAACGTGCCAGATAGTCGGCGATGAATACGAGGACGCACGCATACTCGATAGTCTCGAGGACGGGGCTGGATTCCTTGAAACACAGGGGAAGGAGGCTGGCGATAATGAGCACGGTCATGATGCGGCCGAACCACGCAGCCAGCGCGTCGTCACCGTCGAGCACATTGTAGAGACGCTCTCGCACTTATCCACCCCTTCGTCGATGCTTGGCACTGTAGCACCGCGCTCGCCGGAAGGGCGTGAGCTTCTCACGCGCTCCCGCGCGGGGTGCTTGTGACGGGGGCATTGAGGGTCGCGCGCCGCGAGCACCCACAACACACATAAACTTGACACCCTCACGCCCTGACGGTCCTTCATGTCTCATCGTCCACCCAAACACAGAGAACCGATCATCGCGAGCAGAAGCGATGTCCCCTCACATAAGCCTGCTATGGAAACTATTTCGCGATAAGCTGATGCGCATGGCAACACATCCGTCGGCCCTGTTCATGGCCCTCGTCGGCGCGGAGGTCCGCGCCTGGAACGCGCTCGACGCCGCCCTGCGCGACGCCGGAAACCCGCTCTCACTCGGCCGATTCCTCGTCCTGCGCACCGTCCGCGACACCCCCGCCTGCCGCATCCAGGAGGTGGCGGCCAGTCAGGGGATCACGGTGGGGGCTGCCTCGCGCCTGGTCGAGCGCCTCGACCGCGACGGCCTGGTGCACCGCACCCCGTGCGAGCACGACCGGCGCGCCACGGTCCTGACGGTCACACCGCTCGGCATGGATAACCTGGCGGCAGCCCAGAAAATCGTCGACGCCGAGCAGGCCCGCCTCTTCGCGCCCCTCTCCCCCGACCAGCGCGAGCACTTGGCCCGCGCGCTGACTCTCATTGACGAGGCCGGGGATCCCTCGTGGAAGGACGCGCCGGCGGCGAGGTCGAGCAGGAGGGGACGCGCATGATTCGCTTCGATCACGTCTCGAAGACCTACCCGGGCGGCACGCGGGCGGTCGAGGACTTCTCCCTGACCATCGAGCAGGGCTCGACGACCGTGTTCCTGGGCACCTCGGGCTGCGGCAAGACGACGCTCATGCGGATGGTGAACGCGATGGTCACCCCGACCTCGGGCGCGGTGTTCGTTCGCGGGCGCGACGTCGCAGGCGAGGATCCCGTGCGCCTGCGCCGCTCGATCGGATATGTCCTCCAGGAGGGCGGCCTGTTCCCCCACCGGACGATCGCAGACAACGTGGCGACCGTCCCCCGCCTGGAGGGCGCAAGCAAACAGGCCTCCCGCGAGCGCGCTCTTGAGCTCCTGGAGCTGGTTGGCCTGGAGACGGAGATGGCTGATCGTTACCCCGCGCAGCTATCAGGCGGACAGCGTCAGCGCGTGGGGGTTGCCCGGGCGCTGGCGAACCGCGCGGACATTCTCCTCATGGACGAGCCGTTCGGCGCTCTGGATCCGCTTGTTCGGGCGGATTTGCAGCGCGAGCTGAAGGAGATTCAGCGGGCGCTGGGCACGACGATTCTGTTCGTGACGCACGACGTGGACGAGGCATTCACGCTGGGAGACCAGGTCGCCGTCCTCTCGACGGGCGGCCACGTCGAGCAGGTGGGAACGTCCGCCGAACTGCTCTCCTCTCCCGCATCGCCCTTCGTCGCGGACTTCGTGGGGGCCTCGCGGGCGGCGCGCCCGGTGCACGTGTCGGGCCCAGGCGGGCTGGTCGTGGACGAGGCTGGGACCCCGGTGGGCACCCTCGCGCGGGGCGGGCACGAGGCCTCGGCCCCCTCGAGCGTCTCGCCCGCGCCGGTCCGTGGGGGGCGCCCGTGACCTGGCTGTCCTCGAATTGGTGGCTGATCGGCGAGCTTGCGGTCGCGCACCTGTGGATCGCCCTGCCCGCGGTCGCGCTGTCGGTGCTGATTTCCATGCCGATCGCACGATGGGCGGCGTTCTCGCGCCGCGGCGGCTGGGTCCTGTCCGCACTGTCGGCGCTGTACGCGGTGCCGTCGCTGCCGCTCCTGATCGTCATTCCGGTGATCGTCGGGGTGGCGCTGCGCTCCAACACGAACATGATCGCAGTGCTCACCCTGTACGGGATCGCGGTCCTGGTGCGCCAGGCCGCGGAGGGTTTCCGCGCGATCCCGGGCGCGACCCTACAGGCGGCCAACGCGTGCGGGTACTCGTTGCCGCGGCGCTTCGTGGAGGTCGAGTTGCCCCTCGCGACGCCGGTGATCGTGGCGGGCACCCGCGTGGTCGCCACGTCGACAGTGTCACTGGTGACGGTGGGGGCGTTCATCGGGGTGCGGTCGCTGGGTACGCTGTTCACTGACGGCTTTCAGCGCGGTCTCGTCGCCGAGGTCGTGGCCGGGTTGGTCGCGACCGTCCTGTTGGCGCTCGTGGTGGACGCGGCTGTGCAGGGCCTCGGCTGGGCGCTGACCCCGTGGGCGAGAAAGGGGCAAGCATGAACATTCTCGCTGACGCGCTCGCGTGGCTTGCGATGCCCTCGCACTGGCTGGGGGAGTCGGGGATCCTGACGCGCTCGGCGCAGCACCTGGGGCTGACGGCCTTGATTGTGGCCCTCGCGGCGCTGATTGCGGTGCCTCTGGGCACGTGGATCGGGCACACGGGACGAGGCCGGTGGCTGGTGAGTGCGACGGGCGCGGCCCGAGCGGTGCCTACCCTCGGCGTTTTGACGCTGGCGGGCCTGTGGCTGGGTATCGGACTGGCGGCCCCGACGCTGGCGCTCCTCGTCCTGGCGGTTCCGCCGCTGCTGTCGGCGACCTATTCGGGAATCGCCTCGACGCCGCGCGCAACCGTGGACGCCGCCCGAGCGATTGGGCTCACGGAACGCCAGGTGCTTGTACAGGTTGAGGCGCCGCACGCGGCGGGCCTCGTCGCGGCGGGTGTGCGTTCGGCGACCCTCCAGGTGATTGCGACGACCACGTTGGCGGCCTATACGGCGAACTATGGCCTCGGGCGTTTCCTGTACGCGGGGCTGAAAACCCGCGATTATGCGCAGATGATCGGCGGGGCAATCGTCGTGGTCGCCCTCGCGCTCGCGACGGACGCGCTCCTGGCCGTGGTGGCTCGGCGCCTGCTCGCTCGCACGAATCCCAATACAGCCCAGGAGGCGCTATGACACGCAGAACGATTGCCGCGGCGACTGCCGTGCTCGCATCGCTGACCCTCGCGTCCTGCGGGACGGTCGAGTCCCTCGAGGGCCGCGCGAGCATGGACGCGTCGACGATCATTGTGGGCTCTCAGGACTACTACTCGAACGAGATCCTGGCCGAGGTCTACGCACAGGCCCTGGAGGGTGCCGGGTACACGGTGGATCGACAGATGCGTATCGGCCAGCGCGAGGTCTACATGCCCGAGATCGAGGCCGGCGCGATCGACCTGTTCCCCGAATACACGGGCAACCTGCTGCAGTACCTGGACCAGAACGCGAGCGCCCACACCTCCCAGGAGGTCTACGACGCGCTGGCGACTGCCCTGCCCATGGGGCTACGCGCCCTCGATCAGTCTCCGGCAACCGACCAGGACTCCTACGTGGTGACCTCAACCTTCGCGGCGGAGCATTCGGTGACCTCCATCGGCGACCTGGCGGGGGCAGGCCCGCTGGTCCTGGGCGGCAACTCGGAGCTCGAGACGCGCCCCTACGGGCCGATGGGCCTGGCTCAGACCTACGGCGTGAGCGTCAATTTCACGCCGATCGAGGATTCGGGCGGGCCGCTGACAATCAAGGCCCTGAAGGACGGGGACATCCAGCTGGCCAACATCTACTCCTCGGATCCAGCGCTGGCGGAGGGGACCCTGACGGTCCTGGAGGACCCGGACGGCCTGTTCCTAGCTTCGCACGTGGTTCCCCTGGCCTCGTCGCGCGTGGGAGAGGACGCGGCCGCGGTGATTAACCGGGTGAGCGGGGCCCTGACCTCGGCAGATCTGGTCGAGATGAACCGCGCATCGACCAAGGATCAGAAGTCGGCGTCGCAGATCGCCCGCGAGTGGCTGGCTTCCAAGGGATTGCTCGACTGACAGCACTATCCCACGGACGAGGCCTGGGCTGAGTGTGCGTGAGCGCGTTCCCAGCCACGGCCTCGTCCCGTATGCGGCTGACCACAAACGGGAACTTTTGTGTGACCCCCACCATTATTTGACCTTCTTTTTACATTTGTAACCAAAATGTAATGCGCACATGATGGACAGGCACGGTGTCTTCCACACCCGACAGGCTACCCTCAGACCATGACCTAGGGCACCGACCCCGGTCCCGTCCATCAATCAGGAGGAAGTAACCATGAACCTGAAGAAGGCATGGCTCGCCATTCCCGTCGGCGCTGCGCTCGCACTGACTGCCTGCTCCAGCGGAATCAACCCCAACGCCATCGTCCTCAACGGCTCCGAGCCGCAGAACGCGCTGCTGCCCGGCCAGACCGCCGAAACCGGCGGCGGCAAGATCCTGACCCAGATCTTCAGCCAGCTCGTGCGCTACGACGTTGACGGCAACGCCATCCTCGACGTCGCCGAGTCCATCGAGCCCAACGACGACAACACCGTCTGGACCGTCAAGATCCACCAGGACCGTAAGTTCTCCGACGGGACCCCCGTCAAGGCTGAGAACTTCACCCGCGCCTGGAAGCTCATCACCTCTGAGAACCAGAAGCAGGCCTCCTTCTTCAACGACTTCGCAGGCACCGACAAGGCGGGCGTGGGCGACCTGTCCGGCGTCGAGGTCGTCGACGACTACACCTTCACGATCACGCTGAAGGCACCCAGCTACGACCTCGTCAGCCGCCTGGGCTACACCGCCTACGCGCCGCTGCCGAACTCGACCCTGGACAACCCCGAGGCCGGCGGCCAGAGCCCGGTGGGCAACGGCCCCTACAAGCTCGCCTCGAAGAACGCCTGGGAGCACAACGTCAAGATCTACCTGGTTCCCAACGAGAACTACGTTGGTGACGAGAAGGCCCAGAACGAGGGTGTCCTCATCAAGTTCTACCAGTCGATGGACGCCGCCTACAACGACCTCAAGGCCGGTAACCTCGACGTCATGGACGCCATGCCCTCCTCGGCCATCGGCTCCTACCAGGAAACCTTCGCAGGCCGCTCCGTCAACAAACCCTACGCCGGCATCACGACGCTGACGATCCCCCAGTACCTGGATCACTTCCAGGGCGAGGAAGGCCAGCTGCGCCGCCAGGCCATCTCCATGGCCATCAACCGCGAGGAGATCACCGACCAGATCTACTCGAAGACCCGCACCCCCGCCACGGACTTCACCGCCCCCACCCTTGAGGGCTACTCCGAGAACCTGCCCGGCAACGACGTCCTGAGCTACAACCCCGACAAGGCCAAGGAACTGTGGGCACAGGCCGACGCCATCGCCCCGTGGGACGGCACCTTCGAGATCGCCTACAACTCCGACGGTGGCCACAAGGAATGGGTCGAGGCCACTGCTAACTCCATCAAGAACACGCTGGGCATCAGCGCCGAAGGCAAGCCCGTCGTCGACTTCAAGACCCTGCTCGAGCAGGAAGATAACAAGACGATCGGCGCAGCCTTCCGCTCCGGCTGGCAGGCCGACTACCCGTCGATCTACAACTTCCTGCAGCCCCTGTACGTGACCAAGGCCGCCTCGAACAAGGGCGAGTACTCCAACCCCGAGTTCGACGCCCTGATCACGCAGGCCGGAAGCGCTGCCACGCCCGAAGATGGCATCGCGATCATGCAGCAGGCCGAGGAGATCCTCCTCAAGGATCTGCCGGTTCTCCCGCTGTGGTACTACAACGCCAACGGCGCATGGTCCGAGAAGGTCGACAACGTGAGCTTCGACTGGCGCGGTCAGCCGCTCGTCTACGAGATCACCAAGACCCCGCAGGACAAGAAGTGAGTTCCTAGGAACTAACCTTTCACGAGGGGGGTGGGCGGCCTAGCCGCCCACCCCCCTCGCTGTACACAGACTCGGCACCGCTCAGGTCAGCGGCGAGCAAAGCCCGCCCCGGCCTCGTCAAGCGCCCGACATGTGAACCGCACTTTCGCCTACAAAAGAAACGAAAGTGCCAGCCCCTCCGGCCACATAGCGACTCCCACACCTCATTTGCCCATTCTTTACCCTATGATGGGACACATAGGCAGCCCCGCCCCCAGCGGGGCGTACGCTCGGGAGCGGTACCGCGCCGATCCCTCAACACGAATCTAAAGGATTGCCCATGCTCCGCTACATCGGACGGCGACTCCTCCAGACCATCCCGGTCTTCTTCGGAGCCACCTTTCTGATCTTCGCGATGGTCTACCTGATGCCAGGTGACCCCGTTGCCGCGCTCGGCGGCGACCGCGGCCTCACCGAGGCGGCCGCTGCGAAGATCCGCGCCGAGTACCACCTCGACCAACCCTTCTGGATGCAGTATCTGCTCTACCTCAAGGGTGTATTCACCCTTGACTTCGGCAAATCCTTCAACCAGCAGCCCGTCATCGACGTCATGGCACGGGCATTCCCCACCACGATGGCCCTCGCCGTCTACGCCCTGGCCATCGAATCCATCTTCGGCATCACGCTGGGAACCATCGCCGGCGTGCGCCGCGGCGGCTGGTTCGACTCCACGATCCTCGTGTTCTCGCTCCTGCTGATCTCGGTGCCCACCTTCGTCCTCGGCTTCGTCCTGCAGTTCCTCCTCGGCATCAAACTAGGGGTCCTACCGGTCACAGCCAGTGTCTCCGTCGACTTCGCCTCCCTCACCATGCCAGCCATGGTGCTCGGCGGCGTCTCACTGGCCTACGTCATCCGACTGACCCGCCAGTCCGTCTCCGAGAACGTCTCCGCCGACTACGTGCGCACCGCCCGCGCCAAGGGCCTGACCAACCGCGCCGTTATGACGCGCCACATCCTGCGCAACTCCCTCATCCCCGTCGCCACCTTCCTCGGCGGCGACCTCGGCGCGCTCATGGGCGGCGCCATCATCACCGAGGGCATCTTCAACATCAACGGCGTCGGCGGCACGCTGTGGCAGGCCATCCGGCTTGGCGAAGCCCCCACCGTCGTGTCCATTACGACCGTGCTCGTCCTGGTGTACATCCTGGCCAACCTGATCGTTGACCTCCTCTACGCCGTGCTCGACCCGAGGATCCGCTATGAGTGACATCATTCCCTCCGCCAACATCACCCGTACCCGCGCCGGGCAGGACCACTACGTCTCCGACATCGACGAAACCGGCCTCGGCGCCGTCGACGCGGTGCCCGACGAGGGCGCCCCCTCCTCGATGTGGGGAGAGGCCTGGAAGCGCCTGCGTCGCCGCCCCCTCTTCTGGTTCGCGGCCACGATCATCTTCTTCGCCATCACGATCTCGCTCTTCCCCTCGCTGTTCACCAGCCAGGACCCGCGCTACTGCGTGCTCTCGCGCTCCCTCGGTGCCCCTGAGCTGTGGAGCCACCCCTTCGGCTTCGACAAGCAGGGCTGCGACATCTACTCGCGCGTCATCTACGGTGCCCGCGCCTCCGTCTCCGTCGGCGTACTCACCACGATCGCCGTCGTCTTCATCGGCGGCACGATCGGCGCCATCGCCGGCTACCTCGGCGGCTGGATCGACTCCCTGCTCTCGCGCATCACCGACGTGTTCTTCGCGATCCCGCTGCTCCTCGCAGCCATCGTCTTTATGCAGATGTTCAAGGAGTCCCGCTCCATCGCCATGGTCGTCGTCGTCCTGTCGACCTTCGCCTGGACGTCCATCGCGCGAATCACGCGAGGCTCCGTCATGAGCGCCAAGAACGAAGAATTCGTCACCGCGGCCCGGGCCACCGGCGCCTCGCGCGGACGTATCCTGATGAGCCACATCATCCCCAACTCGATGGCCCCCATCATCGTGTACGCCACCGTCGCGCTGGGCACCTTCATCGTCTCCGAGGCCTCCCTGTCCTTCATGGGCATCGGCCTGCCGACCACGGTCGTCTCCTGGGGCGCCGACATCTCGACGGCCAAGGACCAGCTGAGCGACGCCCCCATGGTCCTGTTCTACCCGGCCACCGCCCTGGCCCTGACCGTCCTCAGCTTCATCATGATGGGTGACGCCGTGCGCGAAGCCCTCGACCCGAAGGCACGCAAGTGAGCGAAACGAACAACACGCCCCTCTCCGAGAAGGAGATGGAAGAGATCGTCGAACGAGCCGTCGCCCCCAACGCGGCCACGGCCTCGTCCCCCGTCCACCCCGACGACGAGCGCCCCCTGCTCAAGATCACCGACCTGGAAGTCACCTTCACCTCCTCGACCGGTGTGGTCCCCGCCGTGCGCGGCGCCAACCTGACCATCTACCCCGGCCAGACCGTCGCCATCGTCGGCGAGTCCGGCTCCGGTAAGTCCACGACCGCCGCCGCCGTCATCGGCCTGCTGCCCGGCACCGGCAAGGTCGCGGGCGGAACAATCGAGTTCGACGGCCGCGACATCACCCACCTGACCACCAACGAGTGGGTGGAGCTGCGCGGATCCGGCATCGGCCTCGTCCCCCAGGACCCCATGAGTAACCTGAACCCCGTCCTGCGCGTGGGCTTCCAGGTCAAGGAGGCCCTGCTCGCGAACAACGTCGTGCCCAAGAGCGAGGTCGGCGAACGCGTCAGCCAGCTCCTCGAGGAAGCCGGCCTGCCCGACGCCGAACGCCGCGCCAAGCAGTACCCGCACGAATTCTCCGGCGGCATGCGCCAGCGCGCCCTCATCGCCATCGGCATGGCCGCGCACCCCAAGCTGCTGATCGCCGACGAGCCGACCTCCGCGCTCGACGTGACCGTTCAGCGCCGCATCCTCGACCACCTCGGCAAACTGACCGCCGAGATGGGCACCGCCGTCCTGTTCATCACGCACGACCTCGGCCTGGCGGCCGAACGTGCCGAACAGCTCGTCGTCATGCACCGCGGCCGCATCGTCGAGTCCGGCCCCGCCCTCGAGATCCTGCAGCGCCCGCAGCACCCCTACACGAAGCGCCTCGTGTCGGCCGCGCCCTCCCTGGCCTCGGCCCGCATCGAGTCCGCGCACCAGCGCGGCATCTCGGTCACCGACGAGGAGCTGACGGGCGCCGGCAAGGGCGCAACCTCCACCGAGGCGATCATCCGCGTCGAGGGCCTGACCAAGGAGTTCGACATCCGCGGCGCCAAGAAGGGCAACGACACCTTCCTGGCCGTCAACGACGTGTCCTTCGAGCTGCGTCGCGGCACGACCCTCGCGGTCGTCGGCGAATCCGGCTCCGGCAAGTCGACCGCCGCGAACATGATTCTCCAGCTCCTCGAACCCACCGCCGGCAAGATCTTCTTCGACGGCGTCGATACGTCCACGATGAGCCGCGCCGAGCTGTTCCGCCTGCGCCGCCGCCTCCAGGCCGTGTTCCAGAACCCCTACGGTTCGCTGGATCCCATGTTCTCGATCTACCGCCTGATCGAGGAGCCCCTGAAGATCCACGGCTACGGCACCCTGGAGTACGCCAAGCAGGAGATCGCGCGCGCGGAAGCGACCGGCCGCGAGCCCGAAGAGTGGATGACGAAGCTCGTCGAGGCCTCGGAAGGGTCTCGCACCCTGTCCGCCGCCGAGAAGCGCGAGCTCAACCCGAAGAAGCTGCGCGTCGAGCGCGCCGCGGAGCTGCTCGACATGGTGGCCCTGCCTCGCTCGGCGATGCGTCGCTACCCCAACGAGCTCTCGGGCGGCCAGCGCCAGCGCGTGGCCGTGGCCCGCGCCCTCGCGCTCAACCCGGAGGTCATCGTCCTGGACGAGGCCGTGTCCGCCCTGGACGTGCTCGTGCAGAACCAGATCCTGTACCTGCTCAACGACCTGCAGGCGCAGCTGGGCCTGTCCTACCTGTTCATCACGCACGACCTGGCCGTTGTCCGCCAGATCGCCGACGACGTGATCGTCATGGAGAAGGGTAAGCTCGTCGAGGCCAACTCGACGGACGAGCTGTTCAACAACCCGGTCCAGGACTACACGCGCGAGCTGATCGAGGCCGTCCCCGGCCGCAACATCCAGCTCAACCTGTAAACTCACGCGTTGGCAAGGGGGCCCGAAGCGCCGCGGCGCTTCGGGCCCCTTGCTGTCTCGCTCGCGGCGTTTCGGGCCTCTTGCTGTCTCGCTCGCGGCGGTTTGCGTGTCCGGTCTGCCATGTGGCTGTGTACTGATCAGTCATGCCCGCCAGTCACCAATGTCGCACGTAATTCCCCTCCACATATTTCAAACTTTGAAATCAGACCGTTGGAATTGCAACGTTTGTGGGCCATCTCGAAAAATGACCGAGTTAAATTACGTGCAACTTTTGCTGGGACGGTTACCGCCGTCACTTTCGGTCCTCTCTACCGACCACGCGAACCGCGACCAAGAGTGGCTACAACGAACTCCTTCACCAAGAACCGTCGCAACCATCACGAGAACCTGCGGAGCGCGACGCCCCCCCGCCCCCACGGACCCCTACAGAACGCATCCCCGCGCCCCTCCGGCGCTCGCCGCACCGGCGGTGGGGGTTTTGCAGCATTAGGAGCTGGCTGTCGGCGTGTCGTCGGCGTGTCGTGGTTCTAATGATGCGATTCCCCCCAATTGGCGGTGGTGAGGCCGCGACGTGAGGCGGTGTAGTCGCCAAAGTGCAGACCCATTGGGCAAAAACAGCCGAAAATCAGCCATTTTGAGGCAATGGGTCTGCACTTTGGCGGAATCGGTGGGTGCACGTGCGTTGCTTGATCGATGCGGCGCTGCAAGGTGTCGTGCTCGCCGCGGTCCTGGCAGCCGGGCCCTTCTACTGGCACCCTTAACCCGCTCATGCGCAGCTAAACCCTATGGGTGGCATGGTGGGCAGCCCGCCCAGGCCGCCACCTATCGGGTTAACCTGCGCATCAAAGGGCCCAGGCCACCACCTATCGGGTTAACGTGCGCGGTAACGAGCGCGCGAGCGACGACAACGACGAACCAGAGCAATTTCGCACGTAATTCCCCTCCACATATTTCAGACTTTGAAATTAGACCGTTGGAATTGCAACGTTTGTGGGCCATCTCAAAAAATGACCGAGTTAAATTACGTGCAACTTTTGCTGGGACGGTTACCGCCGTCACTTTCGGTCCTCTCTACCGACCACGCGAACCGCGACCAAGAGTGGCTACAACGAACTCCTTCACCAAGAACCGTCGCAACCATCACGAGAACCTGCGGAGCGCGACGCACCCCCCACGGGCCCCTACAGAACGCATCCCCGTGCCCCTGACATTTGTCATGGGAGCACCTGCATCAAAGGACACTTCCGACCCCATTAATGCGAGAGCAGACTGGGAGCCATGAACGCACAAGCAACGCCCGCCCTCCAGGCGACGAACATTCACCAGTCCTTCGGCCACGTCGACGCCCTGCGCGGCGTGAGCCTGACCCTCAATCCCGGCGAGATCGTGGCACTCCTCGGCGTCAACGGCGCAGGCAAGAGCACGTTCCTGGACATCGTCCTGGGCCTGGCCACCCCCACGCAGGGTGACATCAGCGTCTACGGCATGAGCCCGCGCGAGGCTGTACGCCGCTCCCTCGTGGGCGCGATGCTTCAGACCGGATCGATGCCGCGCGACGGCAAGGTCCGCAACACGATCGACCTGGTGGCCTCGATGCACGCCAACCCGATCCCCACCGACGAGCTCCTGGAGCGTACGAACCTCACGAAGCTCGCCAAGCGCCCGCTCAACAAGCTCTCCGGCGGCGAGCGCCAGCGCGTGCGCCTCGCCCTCGCACTGGCCGGCAACCCTGACTTCCTGATCCTCGACGAGCCGACCGCGGGCATGGACGCACTAGCCCGACGCGCTTTCTGGGAGACAATGCGCGCCGAGGCCGCGGAGGGCCGCACGCTCCTCTTCGCCACGCACTACCTGACCGAGGCCCGCAAGGACGCCGATCGCATCGTCATCATCGACGCCGGGAAGGTCCTCCTGGACGCGCCCACCGAGCAGGTCGTCGCCGACAACGAGGACCTCGAGGACGTTTTTGAGCGCATCACCTCCCACGCGGACGCCGAGTGAGCGCACGGCCACATACCCCGCGCGCCCACCACAGCAACTCCCCACAACACACCCGCGAGGCACGCGAGGCCCGACAAACCAGCCCCGGCCTCGTCCCGAGGCCGACGCCGAGGCCCCGCCCCACGAACGCAGACACGACACACGAAGAAGGAATCATGTCCACCCACACACCCACGCGAGCCACCGAGCGACCGATCCCCTCCCCCTTCACGGGAGCAGGCAAGCTGTGGCTCTCAACGTTCCTGTCGCACATCCTCAACCCGTGGAACATGGCGTTTGCCCTGGCAGTCCCCATGTTCATGTACGCGATGTTCGGCATGACCGATGTTGCGCGCACGACCCAGACCGGGCGCGGGAACTTAGCCGCCGCGATGGTCGTCATGATGACGACGTACGGCGTCATCCTGGTCGGCGGCTCGCTCGGTGCGACGCTGTCCGTCGAGCGCACGACCGGCATCTCGCGCATGTACGCGTTGACTCCCATCCAGCCGTGGGTGATCCTCCTCGTGCGTCTCACCGCCCTCGTGGCGCTGAGCGCGTTCATCACGCTCATCACGTTCAGCTTCGGCTTGGCAACCGGCTCCCAGATGGAAACGAGCGCCTGGATCATCAGCGGAGGCGTCGTCATCGCCCTGTCCACTCTGGGCGCGCTCATCGGACTGGCCTGCGGCTACACGATCAAGGGCGAGAACGCCTACAGCGCCTCCGCGTTCGTCATGCTGATGGGCGCATTCGTGTCCGGCATGTTCATCCCGCTGGACCAGCTGCCGCCCTTCGTCTCCCACGTTGCACCTTTCACTCCCCTGTATGGTGCTGTGAAGGCGATCTACGCGACCGCTGGCACCAACCCGATGCCGACCGCGGCGTGGATCAACATTGGCGCGTGGGCGGTCGTCGCGGCGGGCATCGCCTGGTGGGGCGCGTCCCACGACACGGGTCGCTAGGCTAGTGCCATGAAGGAGCGTTTGATCTCCCTGGCGTGGGCGGCCCCATGGATGCTGTTCATGGGCTTCCCCCTGGCCTACGCCATGGAGTTGACGGATACGGCCCAGCGCGCGGGCATCATCGGGCTGTGTGCCCTCCTCGCGGTCGCTAACTCGGCGGCCTGGCTGACCAATCCCCTGCCCGCGCGCAACTCATTCACGAGGCCGTTCATCATCTCCCACGCTGCGCTGGCGGCGACGACGGCCGTCTACCTCGTCTACGCGACCTCCGTCGGATTCCCGTACGCGTTCATGCTGACGTCGTATCTGCTGGTCGCGTGGATCTTCCAGGCGCCAAGCAGATACATTGTCGCGGGCGTCGTGCCGATCGTCGCGATTGCGGGCGTGGCGGCCTACGCGGAGGGGGAACCGCTGTGGATGATCTGGTATCTGGCCCTCCTCATCGGTTTTGTCGGTATGGCCCGCTGGGGCATGGAACGCTCGGCCCGCGAGCGCCTGCGCCGCCAGGACGCGATTCAGCGCGCGAAGGCCGCGGAGCGGGCGCGCCTGAGCACGGACCTGCACGACATCCTCGGGCATTCGCTGACAGGCGTCACGATGGTGTCCGAGCTGGCGGGGCGCCTCCTGGAGGCGGGGCGCGTGGAGGAGGCGCGCGAGCAGATCCGCGCCATCACCGCGCAGTCGAACGAGGCCTTGGCTGACGTTCGCCGCATCGTGGCAGCCACGCGGGCCCTGTCCCCGGGAGAAGAACTCGAGGAGGCCCGCGCCCTCCTGGAGGTCGCGCGCATCGACGCGGACATTGCGAACGAGGGCGAGCCGCCGTCGGGACCTCGTTCTGCCGCCGCCGCTCATGTGATCCGCGAAGGCGTCACGAACGCGATCTTGCACGCGCGCCCCTCGTGGGTTCGCGTCCGCCTCTCCCCTGATAGGGTGACGGTCACGAACGACGGATACTCGGCCGCCTACGCGGCGTCGAGCGCAGGGTCGGGGTCGGGGCTCGCGGGCCTGTCTGAGCTGGTCGGCGACGAGGGCACGCTCACGTGGGGCGCGTCGGGCTCCACGTGGACGCTCACTCTGTCCTTCGAGGCCACACCCGCCGCCCACTCGTCCTGACCTTCGACGTTGCACCCGCCGCCCACTCGTCCTGATTGTCCGAGGCCGTGGCCCCATCGACGAGGCCGTGGCCCCCTCCCAGGGCCCCGCGCGGTCCGGGAACCACGCCCCCTCCCAGGGCCCCGCGCGGTCCGGGGAGGGTGAGCCGGCCTCGTCCTGAGTGGTGGCTGATCGGAGAAATGAGCCGCTTACCTGCGCTAGCCTGGTACCCCAAGCGCAGGCAGACAGGAGGGTGACGTGACGATTCGGGTACTCGTGGCCGACGACCAGGCGATGATTCGCGGTGCCCTGGCGGGGCTGCTGGACCTGGAGAGCGACATTGAGGTCGTCGCGCAGGCCGCGGACGGCGCGCAGGCACTCGATGAGCTGGCACGCCTGGCGGGCGCACCCGGCGCATCCGACCCATCCGGTGCATCCGGCGCGGCCCGCGCAAGCGCCCCCGCCGACGTCGCGATCATCGACATCGAAATGCCGCGCATGGACGGCATCACGGCGACTCAGGCGATCCGTTCCCGTTTCCCGGGCGTGCGCGTGCTCATCGTGACGACGTTTGGACGCCCGGGATACCTGCAGCGCGCCCTCGACGCGGGCGCTACGGGCTTCATGGTCAAAGATGCGCCGGTCGAGACTCTCGCCGAGGGCGTGCGGACGGTGGCCGCGGGAGGCCGTGCCATTGACCAATCCCTGGCCTTAGAGGCCCTGTCGACTGGCTCTTCGCCGCTGACCGACCGCGAGGCCGACGTGTTGCGCGAGGTCGAGGGCGGCGGGACCATCGCGGACATTGCCCACTCGCTGGGGCTCAGCCAGGGGACGGTGCGCAACCACGTGTCCTCGGCGATGTTGAAGATGGATGCGCGCACGCGCGCCGAGGCCGCGTCCCTGGCCCGCGCCGCCGGCTGGCTATAAAATCCTGGACCCTACGCACGTGGTATCAGAGTGATACCATGCATGCATGGCTATGACGCTCCGCCTCGACGAGGAACACGCGCGCAAGCTGGAAGAGCTCGCGCAACGCTCCGGCACGTCAAAGCACGATGCCGTTCTGCGCGCGATCGACGAGGAATTCAACCGCATGACCCACCGTCAGCGGGTGACGGATGCGCTCAGCGAAACCGTCGAGCGCTGGGGAGACGCGCTGGAGCGACTAGGACAATAGCCGTGCAGTGTGAGTTTTTGTCGCTCGAGGACCTGCTCGACATTGTGGCCGCGCTTCGCCTCGGGCCGGTTCGAGACCTCGGCCTCCTCAACGCAGCAGCACTGCGCCCCCAGACCACGCTCATGGGCCACGAGGCATACCCATCACTCTCGGAGAAAGCCGCGGCCTTACTCGAATCGCTGACGAAGAATCACGCACTCGTCGACGGCAACAAGCGCCTGGCGTGGGCAGCCTGTAGCGTCTTCTTGTCCCTCAACGCAGCCGTCATTCGCGAGTCAGTCTCCAACGACGACGTGTACGAGCTTGTCATCGCTGTCGCTTCCTCACACGTGACGCGCGAGCAGGTGTGCGCCGCGTTGGAAGAGTGGACCTCTACGCGCCCATGAAGCGCGAGTTGCGCGCGAACAGGGGCAGAAGCCGCACGCCCAGGTAGGTGCCCAGCGTGTTCGTGATGAGGTCGTCAATGTCGACGACGCGGTAGGTGCATGGCACGAGTCCGAACAGGCCCGTGTACTGCGTGAACTCGATGAGGCAGGAAAGGGCCGCGCCGATCAGAAGCCACACGAGCACGCGGCGGCTGGGGATTGCGCGGGCCAGGCGCCCGCCGTCGGTGGGCAGGTTCTCGCTGGCCTTGCGGGAGCGCCGGATCCGCCACGTCATCTCGGCCAGGGCGCCCAGTGGCATGAACAGGATGATATTGAGCAGGATCGACAGGGCGTATAGGGTCCCGCGCAGCTGCTCACCCTCCCGGAATTGTTCGGCGACGGCACTCAGCGACCCGAAGGGCATGTAGTTGTCCCAGTGCAGAATCGCGGCGCACGCCGCCTGCGGGTCGGAGGGGATCGGCAGGAGCACGAAAATCAGCAGGCCCGCCACGTAGAGGATCCACGCGAGCGGGAGCGCGCGCGGCAGCCTCCACATCGACGAGGCCGTGGCTGAGACCACGGGGATCTCCGCGGTCCTGGGGGTGTCTGGATTCTCCTCGCGTTCCAGGAGAGCGCCGGTGTCCTGCGAGCGTCGGTAAATGAGGGGAAGGGCCTTGGATACGGTCAGGTGAGAGTGTTTCTGGCTGTCGGCCTCGGCGTCGCGGGCGGAGGCGTGTGCGGCGAGGCGACCGTCGCGCAGGCGCTTGCGGTCGGCGCGTCGGCCGAGGATCCACCACAGGGCGCACGTGAGCGCGCTGAATCCTGCGTAGAATCCCAGATCCATCGCCCAATTGATTGCCGTGTACATGTCACTCCTCTTCCTGAGGCGAACATTACCGGCGTTGCTCGGGAACGTACACGACGTTGCGGGGTGTTCCACATGCAATGGACACATGTTGAGAAATCGCCTGAGGTTCTCCTTGAAATCACTTGGTCAGATGCGTATGGCTACCCCTTTTATGTATGTGAGGATCACGCACATGCCAACACTTCGAACAGGCTGACAGTTTCGGCCTAGTGATCACCCCGGACAGGTCGCCAGCTGGGTCGCCAAGGCGTCCTGTTCGGCCTGGGTGACGCTGAGCCCATAGGAGTTTTTCACCGCGATCTGGAGCTTGACGTAGTCGCAGCGAAAATCGGCGTTGGGCGGCAGCCACTGGTCGGCCGACGCGGCAGACTTGTCCTGATTCGCCTGGCCGTCGACCGCGAGGAGGTTGTTGGGGTCGTTGGCGAACTCCGTTCGACGCTGCTCGTCCCACTGCCACGCACCCGAGCGCCAGGCGTCGGCCAGGGCGACGACGTGGTCGATCTGGACCAGGGACGAGGTATTCTCCCCCCTCTCGAACTGGATCGTCTGCCCCGTGTAGGGCTCGGCGAGCGTCCCGGTGAGCACCACGCAGTCCCGCGTGCCCGGCTTGAAGGTGGGTCGCGCGAGGTCCCGGGCGAGGATGTCGTTACGGGTATCGCAGCCGTTATGGTCGGTGTCCGCCCAGCGCTGCCCGAAGGCCTTGCGGTCGTATTCCGGGACGGCGGCGGACTGATCTGGGGAGCGGATCGTGAGTTCGCGCAGCTGGCGGGCAGCCTCGGTATCAGGCAAGGAGGACAGGGCGTGACCGCTGCGCATCGGCGGCCATCCCAGGCGCGTGCGCAGGTCCAGCAGGTCCCAGCCGACGCCGGGCGCGAACGCCCACACAAGGGCAGCGAGGATCAGCAGGGCACCGATCTTATCCCCGATGTTCCTGCGACGCCGACGTGCGCGTGCCATGAGTCCTCCTTACCGTGCGCCATCCCCACGCAGCCAATGTATATGGGGGCACCCCGTGCGATTCGTCGGGGTGCCCCCATCATGGACTAGGCCGCCTACATCTGCGTACCGGCCCAGGTCCCGCGCGTATCCGCTACTTCAACGAGCGCACAAACTGGCGCCCGAAGTAGATGGCCACGATGATAAGCGTCAGCGCGCCCATCGAGACCAGCTGAGCCCGGCCCTCGTCACTCATGAGCATGAGGACTGCGATGCCACCCAGCCCCACGAGGACCAGCCACGGCAGCCACGGCCAGCCGGGCATGCGGATCCCCAGGTTGCCGGAACGCTCCAACGAGGGGTGCAGGCGGATCAGCGAGATGATGATGAAGGTCCACACGATCAGCAGGACCATACCGATCGCGTTGATGAGCATCGTCAGGATCGAGCCCGGCAGATACCAGTTGCCCACCACGGCTAGGAGGGCCAGCAGAACAACGAGGCCCACCGCACGCTTCGGGGTACGCCCGGCCTCAATGTCACCTTCCAGCTCGGCGGCCAGGACGGCCTCGTCATCCTCGAGGGCGGCCTCGACGACCGTGCGCGAACGCTCCTCCGTGGCCGCGGGCGCCCCGAGCAGCCAGCGCGGGCCCATGTCACGGGCGGACAGGGAGTAGACCATGCGCGAGGACGCGTAGATGTTCGCGGAGAACGCGGAGACAAGCGCCATGAAGATGATGACGTTCATAATCGTTCCGACGGCCGGAATACCCGCCATCTCGAGGATCGTCTTAAAGGCGTCAGGCCCCATGGCCTCACTATTCCACGGCAGCAGGGCGATCAGCAGGAGGACGGAACCCACGTAGAACACGAGGATGCGGGTGACGACCGAGCGGATCGCGCTGGCCATCGCAGCGCGAGGATCCTCGGCCTCGGCCGCGGCGATCGTGACGATCTCGAGGCCACCGAAGGAGGTGATCACCGCGAGCAGCGCGACCGCAATGCCAGACAGCCCCGTGGGCGCAAATCCGCTGTGTCCCAGGACGTTCTGCAAGACACCCTCGTGGCCGGGCAGCGGCCCGACGAAGACAGTACGCGCAACCAAGAACACGCCGACGGCCAGGAAGGCGATGATCGCAATGATCTTCACCATCGACAGCCAAGCCTCGATCTCGCCGTACTGACCGGCGGCCAGCAGGTTAATGCCGCCGATGACGACGACAATAACGAGGGCGATCACCCACTGGGGCACCTCAGGGAACCACTTGACGAAGTACTCGGCCGCACCCGTGACCTCCAGGCCCGAGACCATAATCAGCATGACCCAGTACAGCCACCCGATCGTAAACCCTGCCCACCGGCCGATCCCGGCCTCGGCGTAGGACGAGAAGGATCCCGTCGACGGCAGGGACGAGGCCAACTCGGCCAGAGCCAGCATGACCGACACGACGATCATGGCGGCGACCAGATAGGACACGAGGACGGCGGGGCCGGCCTGCGCGATCGCGGAACCCGTACCCACGAAGAAGCCGGCGCCGATCGCCAGGCCCAGGGCCATCATGGACAGATGCCACGTCTTGAACTGCTTGCGCGCAGGGGCGCCAGCCGTCGACGCGGCGGAGGACGTAGAAGGAGGTGTTGATTTGGGATTCACACCGCCATACTAACGCCTACCCCTGCGCAGAGCTTTCAACTGCGAATATGTGAGAGTGATTGTCCATTCACGGGTCTGCGGCAGCCTCCAGCGCCGCCAATGCGCCATACCTGTAAAGACCAGGCCCACGACGATGGAAGCACCCATGCCGAGGACCGGCTGACCCATATACCAAAAGACGACCGTGACGACCGAGCAGACGAAGGCCGGTGTCGCATAGAGGTTGTTTCCTCCGAAAACCCGGGGCACGAGGCCCGCAGAAATGTCGCGAATCATACCGCCGCCGATCGCGGTCATGATGCCCAGCAGGATCGCGGGCATGATCGCGAAGCCGGCATCCAGGGTCTTGATCGCGCCCGTCGCACTCCAGCAGCCCAACACCATGCCGTCCGCAATAACAAGAAGAATCGACCACATGCGCGAATTCATGTGGAAGGCCATCGCGATGAGCGCACCAAGAATCGCGAACCACAGGTAATAGGGGTCGGTGATCGCCACGGGAGCGCCCGTGCGCGTGGACAGGAGCATATCGCGGACCATGCCGCCCGCGAGCGCAGTCATGATCGCGAGAATACAGAAACCGACGGCATCGAAGTTGCGTTCGCGCGCAACCTTGCCGCCGAGGATGCCATTGAGGAGAACGCCCATGAGGTCAATGGCTCGGAAGACCTCGGGCAGGGATTGGTTCAGCGCGTCGAGCAAGTGCATGGCAATCCGAAACGTCGGTGAGTGCGGGTCGTCCTCATGGTACCGCGTCGCCTCGCTCGGGTGCGCGCAGGTGGCCGGGGTCGGCCTCGTCCCGGCGTGCCCTATCCCGACGCGCTCGCGTCAGCCCGGCCCCGGCCTCGTCCCGGTATGCCTATGCCGACCCGGCCTCGTCCCCGCGCGCTTCCGCTCGTCCCCGCGCGCCTCGCCCACCCGCTTCCGCTCGTCCCCGCGCGCCTCGCCCACCCGCTTCCGCTCGTCCCCGCGCGCCTCGCCCGCCCGCTTCCGCTCGTCCCCGCGCGCTTCCGCTCACCCCACCCTCGCCCGGGTCCCGCCCGCTTCCGCTCGACCCTGCGCGCCTCGCCCACCCGCCCGGGTTGCCGCGCCGTCCGAGTGCAACAATGTCCACATGACTGCTCTCTTCGCTGGGCTGACCACCCTGGATGTCCTTCACCGCCTCGACCACGTGCCGGATGTGGGCGTGAAAGTGACGTCGACGGGGTTCACGATGGCGGCTGGCGGCCCGGCGACGAACGCGGCGGTGACCTACGCGGCGCTGAGTGCGGTCGCGCGTTCTCTCTCCATCGACGAGGCCGTGGCCCCCTCCTCGGGACCCGCCTCCTGCGGGGATGCGCCGGTGTTGTTGACGGCGCTCGGCTCGGGCCCGGTGTCGGCTTTTCTCGCGGCGGATTTGGCGGCCGCGGGCGTGACAGTCCTGGACGCGACGACGCCGCTGCCGGCCGACGCCGCATCCTTCGGCACCCCCGCCTCGGTGTCCCCCGCCGCGCACCTGGCTGAGCCGGGCGAGCGCGGCCCGGCCCAGGCCTCGTCCCCCGCGAGTCGGGAACCCGCCATTTCTTCGATCATCGAGCATCCGGCCGGGCGCATGGTCGCCTCGACGAACGCGCGCCTGGAGGCCGATCCCGCGCGCGTCGCCGCCGAGCTGCCGCGGCGCATCGGCGTCGTCCTGATCGACGGGCACAACCCGGCGCTGGCGCAGGCGGCGCTGACTCTGGGCGTGCCGGAGGTCGGCGGCGACGATCCTTTCGCCCAGCTCGAGGCCCGCCCGCCGCACCTGCGCGTCCTGGACGGCGGATCGTGGAAGGACTGGCTGCCCGCGCTTCTGGGCTTCGTCGACGTTGCCGTCGTGTCGGAGGATTTCGCGCCGCCGCTCGTCGCGCGCGCCGGCGGGGAGGAGGTCGCGAGCTTCCTGCGCGGCTTCGGCATCACGCGCACCGTGCGCACGCGCGGCGAGCGGCCCGTCCAGTACTGGTGGGACGGGACCCATGGCGAGGTTCCCGTGCGCGAGGTGGCGCACGCCTCGACGTTGGGGGCCGGCGACGCGTTCCACGGCGCGTTCGCGTGGGCGCTGGAGCGCGGCGGGGACTCCGACCCGGAGCGCCTCATTCGTTTCGCGTCGGCCGTTGCGGGGGTGTCGGTCTCGTCTTTCGGTACGAGGCAGTGGCTGGCTTCCCCGGACCTGGCCGAGTTGGTGCGGGGCTGGTAGGCGCGCGGCTCATCCCCCCGCGGCTCATCCCGCGAGGCCCGTTCCCCGCGAGGCCCAGAAGCGCTGATTACCGCCGGGGCACCACACCGGAGCGCCGCTGGGCGCACCACGCCGGAGCACCGCTGGGGGCACCACGCCGGAGCGCCGCTACGCGGCGCTCCCCAAAAGTCGCACGTAATTTAACTCGGTCAGTTTTCGAGACACCCCACAAACGTTGCAATTCCAACGACGCATTTTCAAAGTCTGAAATATTCACGAGGGAATTACGTGCGACATTGTTAGGGAACCATGCCCTCGAGAGCCCAGAGAGCCGCCGACAGTTAGCGCCCCACGGGCACCCACCGACTCGCCCACTGCACGGCGACGTCCGGCAGCTCGGGCAGACTCGCGGCGGAGGAGGCGCGCAGGGCGCGCGCCACGGCCTCGTCGCTGACGGGCACGCCGTCGACCGGCGTGTACTCGCCGACGATACCGGCGGGCGGCTCGGTCATTTCGACGAGGGACCCGACGGGCAGCAGACGGAAGGCGTCACGCGTGCGGTCGACCAACCCGGTTTCCTCATCGAAGCTGTCGTGCGTGATGAGGATGGGCGCGGTCACGCCACGCAGGGCCTTCTCACCCGAGACCATGGACATGTCGGCCAGGGTGCCCTTGTTGATGGTGAAGTGGCGGCGCACGGAGCCACTGTCATCGGGCACGGTGGTGGTGCCGTGGCGCTCGAGGTCGGACAGCTGCACGTCGGAAAACACCAGGTCCCAGTCGTAGGACAGCGGCCCGAGCACCGGTGAGACCAGCACGTAGGTCTGCACGGAGGGCGGGTTGGCGCGCAGAGCGACGGTGGCACCAAATTCGTGGCCGACGCAGATCTGGCGCATAAACCCTTGGTCGGCCAGCCAGCCGGAGGCCGCGCGGAAGTCCTCGACGAGCGGGTCGAACGTGATGATTTCGTCGCCGGATTCCCCATGGCCGGAGAAATCGAAGGCGAGGGTCGCGTAGCCCGCGCGGCGCAGTGCGCGCCCGAGGGAGTCGAACATGCCCGATGCGTGACGATCCGACAAAAAGGTGTGAGAAAAGATCACCGCGGCGTCGCGGGAATCCACCGGGCGCGTGAAAGTCCCGGAGATGAACACTCCCCGGGGCGTCTGAATCGTTATCTGGCTCACGTATTAAACATAGCGCGTTTGCCGCCCTGAAGGAAAGGGGATGCCCACAGTGCGCGCAAATGTGACAAGGGGACGAGGCCTTGGCCGGGTACCGAGAGAAATCTCCCCTAGGCGGCAGGAGCGTGCGTGCAGGGGCGGGCCGCCACTAAGATAAAGGCTGAATATGCGCGGGTGAACAAGCCCGCGCGAGGGCGTTGACCCTGATCGCAGGGCGGCGCCCCCACGCAGCGAGAGAAGGACACTCATGGGAACCAAGACCGGCATCCTCATCGGCGTTGGCATCGGATACGTTCTGGGCGCGCGCGCCGGGCGTGAGCGCTACGAGCAGATCCGTGCCGGCGCCTCGAAGGTTCGCCGTTTCCCGATCGTCGCACGCCCCCTGGACGCCGCAGGCCAGAAGGTCTCGGATATCGTGCGCGCTGGCGGCGAGCAGGTGACCGATAAGGTCGCCGACGCCGTCAAGGAGCGCCTGTTCGGCGCGCCCGCCTCCCAGCCGACGACGGTCGATGCGCAGGCTACCTCCTCGACGACCCAGCGTTGAGAGCGCGAGGGAACGAGGCCTCGGCGATGAACGCGGACCAGGGTTCCTCGGGCCGGGAGCCGACGCGCGCGCAGATTAAGCGCTGGCGCAAGCACCTGGCTGAGGAGCGCATGGAGGCGCGCACCTACCGTGACTTGTCGGAGCGACGCACGGGCGAGGAGCGCGCGGTCCTTCTCCAGCTGGAGGAGGCGGAGCGCCGCCACGAGGAGTATTGGCTGGCGCGTCTAGGCGAGCGCGCTCTACCTGCCCCCAAGCCTCCGCTCAGGACGCGCGCCGCGTCCGTCCTGGCACACCTGTTTGGCACAATTTTTATTCTGGCGATGGCCCAGCGCGCGGAGCAGCGGTCCGCGCGCGACGTGGATGATGACGTGCCGGCACACATGCAGGCCGACGAGCACATCCACGCGGAGGTCATTCGTTCCCTGGCGGCCAAGTCCCGCGAGACGCTGGCGGGCACGTTCCGCGCGGCGGTTTTCGGGGCGAACGATGGCTTGGTGTCGAACCTGGCGCTTGTGCTGGGTGTGGCGGCGACCGGCATGGAGCCGCACGTCATTCTCCTGACTGGTATTTCGGGCCTGCTCGCGGGCGCGCTGTCGATGGCTGCGGGCGAGTGGGTGAGCGTGCGCAGCCAGCGCGAACTGCTGGACGCGTCGATCCCGGACCCGGACGCGCATCAGGCGGTGCCGGACCTGGACGTGAACGCCAACGAGCTGGCTCTCGTGTTCCGCGCGCGCGGCGAGAGCGAGGAGGAGGCCGAGGCTCACGCGAAGCAGGTCTTCGCCAAGCTCGCCAAGCCCGCGACCGGCGAGTCCGGCGCGATTGCCGTGCGCGCCGCGCTGGGTGGCAGCCCCGAGTCGGACGGCGCGGGCGAGCAGGTGGGCACGCCCATGAACGCGGCCCTGTCGTCGTTCTGTTTCTTCGCAGTGGGCGCGTTCTTCCCGCTGATTCCCTACCTACTGGGCATGACCGGCATGACTGCTGTCATCGTCGCGGCGGCAATCGTCGGCGTCGCCCTGCTGTTCACGGGCGGCGTGGTCGGCATCCTGTCCGGCCAGCCTCCGATGCCTCGCGCACTGCGCCAGCTTGTCGTGGGCTACGGCGCGGCGGGCGTCACCTACCTGCTGGGCTTGTTGTTCGGCACGACTCTCGCCTGAGTCTTCCACACCGGGGCCGAGGCCGGGGCTGACTCACGCGCTCCCCTGGCCTTGGGCGGGGAATGGTGAGGCTGCCCAGACCAGCTTTCCCATATCGTCACGGGTCACATCAGCACGACCGGTTATCGCGCGAGAGCGTCGGCAGGGTGTTGTGTCGCCACGGCCAGTAACGCTGACCTTGTCCCGGTCTAGGCTCTACCCTGTGCCCGTATTCACCGACGACTTGATCGAAGATGTCGCCGGAATCGACGATGTCAAATTGCCATCCGATACGACGCACACGACGACCATCGTCATCTGAATAGAACACTTCTTCCCATGTATCTGGCTTGATACGGAAGAGGGCACGCGTGACGCCTCGATAGGCGGCGGCGACGTACTCAATTCCTTTCTGTTGGATCGTATCCTCGCTTAATTTCCACCACGAGCAAGTAGACTCACCGATTTCTTGGTAGTGCTGTTTTCGCACGGAGGACTCGAGCCACTCCCGTTTGTAGCCGTATCCCTGACGGGTTCCTCCTCCTGGAATGTCAGACTCATCGTCCACCCAGTCCCCCAGCGGAAAAATGAGGAGCGGCTCGTCATACTCGAGTACGGGAGCAGCCTTCTCCTCGATCAACCTCTCAAGACGCACGATCCCATGTCCACGAGAAGCTTCCTTGCGGAGATTTGTCAGTTGCTTTCGAGCCCCATCGGGATGACGCGACTCCCCCTTGTCTAGCGGCACGACCGGGAAAGACGTCAGGAGGTCGATACACGCGGCTTCCACCTGCGTATATTCAGCCTTGTTCAGCCCATGACGAATAATCCAAATGTCAATGTCGCCGTCAAGTTCGCGGATTTTACGCACTTTGTCTGAAAAGGCCTGCTCGTCCACCTCAGTCTCAAGGTCTCCGCCGTCATAGGTCCACAGGGCTTCTCGGCCGTGAGCCGCGAAGCGCTCCCCCGTTCCTTTCCCAATGTAGAAGGGAATTCCGTTGCGAGGGTCGACGAGCGCGTAGACATAGTGCCCGAGTTCGTCGGCAACCTGTCGAAGAACGTCGGAAGGAATCTGATCTTTTGTCACAGACACCATTGTTCGCCTCTTTCTATTGAGGAATAAATACGCTTCCAATTTTACATGCAGGCCGAGGCGCTCGTTGTATCTGCGGGGACCGTTAGCGAAGTCGGTGCCGCAGGCCGGGATCCGCATGGAGGTCCCCTGTGCGACACTGGTCGCGCGCGGCGCACTGGTGGGCCTCGCGGTCGGTGACGCTCTGGGCACCGACACGTCGTTCCACGAACTAATGTCGATGAATCCGGATGTCTGGCACGACATCAAGACGGGGCGCATGACACTGCACTCAGACGTGTCGTTCACGCGCACTGCGGATCCGGAGAAGATTCGCTTCACGACGACACCGATCACGCTCGCGCCGCACCACATGGATAATATTGATGCGAAGGTTGCCGCGAGGACCGACGCGACCGGAAGAGGGGACACCCCATGGATCAGACACGGTTGAATCCCGAGCATGTGCGTATCACGCCCGAGGGGGTGCGCATGATGACTCTGTCGCGCCTGAGCGAACTCCTCGACGCGTGGGAGTCTCTGACGTGGCCCGCCAGCCGGGCGGACGCCGCGGCCTTCCGTGATCGTTTCGGGTGGACTCCCGACCCCTTAGATGGATTGTTGTTCACCTCTGATGTCGTCCCGGAGGAAACTTCTTCATCCTTCTCTGCTCTCAGGCCTGACGACATAGTTGGTCTTGACTTTATCATCGCTAATCGTCCGGACTTCCAACCAGGCAACAATGAATATAAGCTGCTTCTCCCAGAATGTCAGCCCTACCTTACAACTATTCGACAACGCCTGGGCAAATCCCTAGTTTGGAGCAAAATAGAGCCTGACGGAATATGGCGATTCGCAACTGTAGACGGCTCCATGTATGTCCTTTCGGCCGGACGACGCAGTATCACTCTCTTCCTCAAGTCGCCCAGACTCGCAAACCTCTATTTCGACTTCAAAGATAGGGAAGCCCGCGGCGAACTGGAAGACTGGGAACGTGAGTAACACACCGTTGAATCCCGAGCACGTGCGTGTCACGCCCGAGGGGGCGCGCATGATGACTCCGTCGCGCCTGAGCGAGATCCTCGACGCGTGGGAGTCTCTCACATGGCCCGCCAGCCGGGCGGACGCCGCGGCCTTCCGCGATCACTTCGGATGGACTCCCGACCCCAGAGAAAGCCTGCTCTTCACCTCCGACGTCGTGCCCGAACGATCATCCTCCTACATCGTCTACAACACCTTCGACGGCGTCGCAGGCCTTATGTTCTATCTCGCAGCGCACCTAGACCCACACGACAAGAAGCAATGCGAGCAAGCGTTTTCTTACTACAACGAGTACCTCGAACAACGCCTTCAAAACCGACTGGCCAGCAAAAGAACATTCGACAAGTCCTGCGTTGAGCTTATCTCCCAGGATAAAATCCTCTACTTCCTCGGCGGCGCCGCAGACAAGATCACACTATCTCTGAACTCTCCATCGGAGACGGGTAACCTGCTCGACTTCCTCGACCGCAAAGCCCGCGGCGAACTGGAAGACTGGGAACGTGAGTAACAGATCCTGACATTCCATGTGTCCACACCCAACAGATACCCAACAATGTCGCACGTAATTCCCCCACCCCTCTTTCAAACTTTGAAATCGGACCGTTGAAATCATGCGATTTTCGACCGCACTCAAAAACTGACCCAAGGGAATTACATGCGACATTTGTCGGTAAGCCAGAGCGCTTCTGGGGGACGAGGCCACAAATCCGTTGAAGTGCATCCTGTGGCACACTGTGAGGATGGTAGATTTTCTTTCTCGCGCGCGCGGCACACTGGTGGGCCTGGCGGTCGGTGACGCTCTAGGCACCACGAACGAGTTTCAGCCCGCGGGCTCCTTTGAGCCGATCTCGGACATGGTCGGCGGGGGCGTTTTTCGCCTGGAGCCCGGCCAGTGGACGGACGACACGTCGATGGCACTGTGCCTGGCGGACTCACTGCTCGCGCTGAACCGCTACGACTCCTACGACGTCATGGAGCGCTACGACCGCTGGCGCAAGGACGGGTACCGCTCCTCGACTGGAACCTGCTTCGACATCGGCAACCAGGTGATGCGCTCCCTGTGGGACTTCCACGAGAACCCGCGCATCCCCAAGGGCGCGCCCCGCTCCACCAGCGCAGGCAACGGCGCGATCATGCGCCTGGCGCCCGTCGTCATCGCCGGCTTCGAGGAGCGCGAGATCCGCGAGATCGTTGTGACCGCTGGCCTGAGTGCGCGGGAGACCCACTATTCGGTCGAGGCCGAGGCCGCCACCGAGGTCTTCGCCGCCCTCCTCGTGGGCGCGCTCCTCGGGTGGGCGCCGGAGCACATCATGAACGTCGGCTGGGCTTCGACGGGTTCTGCCTTCGACGAGATGGCCGCGCGCGTCATCAGCACGGACCCCGCCGAGCGCGCCGCATGGGAGAAGGACACCAGCGGTTACATCGTGCACGGCCTGCGCCTCGCTGTTCACGGCCTACTGGATTTCGGCTCCTTCGAGGAGGCGGCTCTAGCGATCGCGAACCTGGGTGGCGACGCGGACACGAACGCCGCGATCTACGGTCAGCTGGGCGGCGCATACTTCGGGGTCGAGGCCATCCCGGCCTCGTGGAGGTCCACCCTGTACCAGGGCGAGGAGATCGACGCGCTAGCCCGCGCCCTCGTGGATCTGCGCCTGGAGGCCCCGCTCACGCGCTTCGACGAGGACCTGTAAGACGCTCGCCGCGCCGCCCGCACGCCCCCGCGTCGTCGCGCCGCACGCTCGCACCTCACCGCCCGCCACGCCCACACCTCGTCAACCCACACCCAACAGTTACCCCGAAATGTCGCACGTAATTCCCCCACCACTATTTCAAACTTTGAAATCGGACCGTTGAAATCATGCGGATTTAAGCCGCACCCAAAAACTGACCAAAGGGAATTACGTGCGACTTTTGGGGCGCGACCCCCGGCCCATCCCCGCGTCGTCGCCCGCACGCCCCCGCATCGTCGCACCGCCCGCCACGCCCACACCTCGTCAACCCACACCCAACAGTTACCCCGAAATGTCGCACGTAATTCCCCCACCACTATTTCAAACTTTGAAATCAGACCGTTGAAATCATGCGGATTTAAGCCGCACCCAAAAACTGACCGGAGGGAATTACGTGCGACTTTTGGAGTCTGAGACCCTTCCGACGCATCCCACGCGCCACTCAGCCACCGCCTCTGGCCAGCGACTAGACTGGCGGCATCATGCCTGACTCTCGCCCCACGCCTTCGTCCGACCCCAACGCCCGCCGCCAACGCGCGCGCAACACGGGTCGCGGTTCCGACGATCAGCACGGCCCCCGCCCCACTCGCCGGACGGGCCGCCCGCAGCGCGAGCACGCGCGCAGCAACGACAGCAACCGCGTCGACCGCGCGAACCGAAGCAATCGGCGTCCCCAGCGCGAGCACGCGCGCCCCTTCAAGCCCTTCACGCCGGAGCAGCTCGCCGAGCGCGCCGCGGCAATCCCGGTGATCTCCTTCCCGGACCTGCCGGTGAGCGCCCGCCGCGACGAGATCGCGCGCGCCATCCGCGACCACCAGGTGGTCATCGTGTCGGGCGAAACTGGCTCGGGTAAGACGACGCAGCTGCCGAAGATCTGCATGCAGCTGGGCCGCGGCGTGGCCGGCATGATCGGGCACACCCAGCCGCGCAGGCTCGCGGCGCACTCGGTCGCGGACCGCATCGCCGACGAGCTCGGCCAGACCGTGGGCCGCGGGCGGGGCCAGGTGGTCGGCTACCAGGTGCGTTTCACGGACGAGGTCGGCCCCACGACCCTCGTCAAGCTGATGACGGACGGCATCTTGCTGGCGGAGATCCAGTCGGATCCGATGCTGCGCCGCTACGACACGCTCATCATCGACGAGGCCCACGAGCGCAGCCTCAACATCGACTTCATCCTGGGGTACGTGGCGCGCCTGCTGCCCGCGCGCCCGGACCTGAAGGTCATCATCACGTCGGCGACGATCGATTCGGACCGTTTCGCGCGCCATTTCGGCACGTGGGAGGGCACTCCCGGCTCGGGCCGCCTGATCGAGCCGGCGCCGGTCATCGAGGTGTCGGGCCGCACGTACCCGGTGGAGATCCGCTACCGTCCCCTCGGCCCGACGACACCCTCGTCATACACGTCCGAGGCCTCGGCGCAGGCGGAGAAGCCCATCGAGGTCATCGAGACCACTGACGTCACCGATTCCGGCCCGATGCAGCTGGTCCTGGAGGACCCGGACGACGAGCTGGCGACGCTGGGCTACGGCATGGGCGAGGACATCGACGTGGAGACCGCGATCTGCCACGCGGTGGACGAGCTGAGCGCGGAGGGCGACGGCGACATCCTGGTCTTCCTGCCCGGCGAGCGCGACATCCGCGACACGGAGGCGGCCCTCCTCGATCACTTGAAGGGACGAGGCCGGCGCGCGGGAGACGACAAGGGCGCGCGCCCGGGGGACATCGAGATCCTGCCCCTGTACGCGCGGCTGACGGCGGCCGAGCAGCATCGCGTCTTCGAGCCGCACCGGCTGCGCCGCGTGGTCCTGGCGACGAACGTCGCGGAGACGTCGCTGACGGTGCCGGGCATCCGCTACGTCATCGACCCGGGTTTGGCGCGTATTTCCCGCTATTCCAACAAGACGAAGGTGCAGCGCCTGCCGATCGAGCCGGTCAGCCAGGCCAGCGCGAACCAGCGCGCGGGCCGATGCGGCCGAGTCGCGGAGGGCGTGGCGATCCGCCTGTTCTCCCAGGCTGACTACCTCTCGCGTCCGCGCTTCACGGAGCCGGAAATCCTGCGCACGTCGCTGGCCAGCGTCATCTTGCAGATGGCGTCCCTGGGCCTGGGCGCGGTCGAGGACTTCCCCTTCCTGGACGCCCCGGATCGCCGGGCGGTGCGCGATGGCGTGGCCCTCCTCGTGGAGATCGGCGCGCTCGCGTCCGGCGAGGCGCAGGAGCGCCGAGGCCGTGGCGACCGTTCGCGCACACGCGACGAACGCGGCACGCGCGACGCAGGCGACGCGCGGGATACCCGCGCGGATCAGGACACTTCGGGCACCGCGCCCACCGCCCGGGACGCTGAGCAGCCGGACGCGGCCCCGGCCTCGTCCCAGTACAGGCTCACCGGCATCGGCCGGGACCTGACGCGCCTGCCGATCGACCCGCGCCTGGGGCGCATGCTGCTGGAGGCCGAGCGCCTGGGCTGCGCCTCCGAGGTCCTCGTCATCGTGGCGGCGCTGTCGATCCAGGACGTGCGCGAGCGCCCAGCCGAGCATCAGGGCACGGCGGACGCCTCGCACGCGCGCCTGGCGGACCCTCATTCGGACTTCATCACGTACCTGAACCTGTGGCGCTACCTGGCGGTGCAGGCGCGCGACCTGTCGGGCTCGGCGTTCCGGCGCATGTGCCGCGCGGAGTTCTTCCACTACCTGCGGTGGCGCGAGTGGCGCGACGTCGTCGGCCAGCTGCGCCAGATGGCCCGCGCGCTCGGAATCGGCGTGGGGCCGGTGGGCGAGCCGTCGACGGGTGACGTCGTGGAGGCCGCCCGCTTCGGCGGCGCGCAGGACGCGGCCGTTCGCGCGGTCCTGGCCTACGGGCAGGGGCCGGCGAGCGTGGACGCGGACCAGGTGCACCGCTCGCTGCTGGTCGGCTTGCTGTCCTACCTGGGGTCGTGGGACGAGACGAAGCGCGACTACGAGGGCGCGCGCGGCACGCACTTCACGATCTGGCCGGGCTCGGGCGTGAGCGGGCACCCCGCCTGGGTGATGACGGCGGAGCTCGTGGAGACCTCGCGCCTGTTCGCCCGCACAGTGGCCCGCATCCGCCCCGAGTGGGTGGAGCCGGCGGCGCGCGGCCTGCTCAAGCGCTCGTATTCGGAGCCGTTCTGGTCGGTCGCGAAGGGCGCGGCGATGGTCCGCGAGCGCGTGACCCTCTACGGGTTGACGCTGGCGGCGGACCGCGAGGTGCTGCTGGGTCGCCTGGGTGACCTCGTCATCGACGAGGCCGTGGCCGCCTCGCGCTCTCACGCTCCGCGCGCGGGGTCGCTGGAGGCGCTGGCGGCCGGGTTGGTGTCGGCGTCGAAGGACCCCCTGTCGTCGGGGTCGTTTGAGCCGCGTCATTTCGAGGAGCTGGCGGCCGCGCGCGAGGGGACGACGGCCCGCGAGCTGGCCCGCGAGATGTTCATTCGCAACGCCCTGGTGGATGGCCAGTGGAGGGAGAGGCACGCTTTCCAGCGCCGAAACGAGGCCCTGGTGGAGCAGGCTCGCGAGGTTGAGCGCCGTAGCCGCACCCACGGCCTCGTCGCGGACGAGCAGGCGCGCTTCCGCTTCTTCGACGACCTGATTCCCGAGCACGTGACCAGCGCGGCGGCGTTCAACCGCTGGTGGAAGGACGAGCGCCGGGAGCACCCCGATCTGCTGATTTACCCGGCGTCCCTGCTGATGCCGCGCGAGGCGACCTCGGGCGAGGGCTTCCCGGACCGGTGGCAGTGCGGCGACCTGTCGCTGCCTTTGAGTTACGAGTTCGCGCCGGGCAGCCCGCGCGATGGCGTGTCGATGCGCATCCCGATCGAGGTGCTTGAGCGCGTCAGCGATGCGGGCACGGACTGGCTGGTGCCCGGCATGCGCGAGGACCTGCTGACCGAGGCGATCCGCGCGCTGCCCAAGGGCGTGCGCCGCCTGCTGGCCCCCGCGCCGGACGTGGCCGCATCGGTGGCGCGCTGGATCGAACAGGCGGGCGACCAGCCGGCCGAGGCGGCGCCCGCGGCGGGTTCCGACGCTGCGGGGTCCGGCGGTGCGGGGTCCGACGGTGCGGGTTCTGCGAAGGGCGGCGGGGGCAAGGTGGCAAGCGACGAGCCTGACCCCCTAAGCCTGGACGCCGCGATGGGACGCTTGGCCGCGTGGGGCGCGACGTCGGGCAAGCTGTCGACGCGCAACTCGCCGAAGAAGAACGCCACGAAGGGCGCCAAGAAACAGGCCTCGGCATCCGCGAGCGCGGGCGAGGCGACCGGCGCGGGCGCGACGCGCACAGCGGCGCAGCCGGGCGCGAATCTTACGACCGGCGCGATCGTCGGCACTGGGAGTCACGCGGGAGCGAGCGCGGGCAAGGCGACCGGCGCGGGCGCGACGGGCACAGCGGCGCAGCCGGGCACGAATCCGGCGACCGCGCCCAACCCGGTCGCCAGCCCTGCGAGTCACGCGGGAGCCGTCGCATCGGGCGCGGCCACGCCGGCCAACGCCTCCGGCACTGCTGCCCCCACGCGCCGCACGCTCACCGACGGCCCCGTCCTGGACGCCCTCGCCCACGCAGTGCGAGTCCTGCGCGGCGTAGACTTGTCCGACTCCGACCTGGCGCACGCGCGCGCCCACCTGCCTGACCACCTGCGCATGACCTTCGTCGTCACCGACGCGTCGGGCAAGGAGCTAGGCGCGGGCAAGGACCTGGCCTACCTACAACGCTCCCTGGCCAGCGCCGCCAACAAGGCGGTGCGCACGGCCGTTCGCGCCGCCCTCGAGGAGGCCGGCGAGAAGCAGGCGCGCAGGAACAAGCGCGGGCGCGGGG